>ERZ772821.2183-NODE-2183-length-10366-cov-24.983610_pt1 | contig 10366 bp, 10 predicted proteins | sample MGYA00580859_ERZ772821 | MGnify/ENA primary metagenome ERZ772821 (study PRJEB29015, sample SAMEA2737674) | human gut metagenome | biome: human gut; feature: human-associated habitat; material: faeces | place: China | collected 2012 ...
ACCATTACTATCCCTTCGGTGGTGTGTTTGCAAGTTCAGGCAATGTGCAGCCTTACAAGTACAACGGCAAGGAGCTTGATGCGAAGAAAGGGTTGAACTGGTATGACTACGGTGCAAGGCATTATGATGCGGCGCTGGGGAGGTTTACGACGGTGGATCCGTCTGCGGAAAACTATTATTCAACGAGCCCGTTTACTTACTGTTTAAATAATCCGTTGAATTATATTGATCCGTTGGGAACTGATACTGTAGATGTAAAGGACGTTGATTGGAATAAATTTGATCCGAAGAAGGACGTTGTGGCTTTGGATGAGGTGGCTGTTTCTGTACCTAATGCTTTGACAAAAGTAGGGACTAGAGCTTTAGAACCAATTTCCGGCTTTTGGGGGTATGTGGGTTATTATCTTTTAGATATTGGCTCTACCTATCATAGTGAACAAACGCGGTTTACATATAAGGTAGGAACAGATGGAGTAATAACGGGTGTTGCTCCAATGGTGGGAACCCCTCCTTTGCCTGGTTTTGCAAAGACGTCAAATTTGAATACAATTAGAGGATTATGGAGTTTGACCAAACAAGGATCCTCTAAAGTAATGAAACATCCCATTAGAGGTCTATTTTATAAAAGTAAATCAGATGGGCTATGGTGGGTAAAAGACCAGACAAAGCATGGCGGTAGTTTTTATAAAGTTTATAAAGAGACAAATAAAGGCTTAGAATGGCATAAAGATGCTGATAAGTATGGAAATTTCATAATTAATAAACATAAAAGTGATGTAGGGATTTTTATCCCATGGAAGGAGCTTTCGAAATGAGAAAACAGATATTAAAAATGCAAGAAGGTGAATCTTTCCCATTCTGTTGGGTAAAGTTTGATTCTGATTCTTGTATTGATGTTCAAGGGCATAAAATCGAAATATACATAAAAAAAGATTCAGTTAGCATTGACGACATGAAATCTCTATTTTGTGATTTGTTTGGTACAGTTGTAGATGAATTATCTATCTTTAGTCCATCATGGTGGGACTTTTGCATAGATACTTGGAATATTCAAGAGAATACATTTTGCTACGACCCTCAATTTTTGTCTAAAGAAACGGTATCTTATTTGCATATCTTGCAAGATTCGAATATTGCTAAAGGATATTCTGGCTGTTGTGTCTGTAATGATTGGGATACTTACCTATCTGTTGCATTAGATTGTATTATGAAAGGAATTGCTCCTTATGGAAACTTTATATATAACTCAAAGGAACAATTCTTCTTCTATTTTCATCATACCGGTAGTATAGGGCTTTATTATGAAAATGAAACTCCATCTATATTTGCATTAAGAAAGAATGATAAATATGAGGTGTTATCTTGCTCTGATGTGAGTAGATTATCTCAAATAGAATGATTTTTAATCGCTATCCTAACATCAGATATCCTATATCTTACATGTTAGGATAGCCTTTTTCAGATTTAACCGAAGGAATTAGCAGCATTCAATATAATGTATTAAATTTGCCAACGGGCGTCACTTTTGCTTCCGGCGGTTTCATACAGCATGGCTATACTGCCGACGGCATCAAGCGGCGCATGATGTATAAGGAGGCAGATGGTTCGGGCAATCCGGTTCCTACTGTGTATTGCTGCAATGTGGTCTATGAAAACAGTGTTGGCAGGCTTCTTCTTACGGAAGAGGGGTATGTTACGCTTTCGGACAAGAAGTATCACTATTACCTGCAGGACCATCAGGGAAACAACCGCGTAGTCCTCAGTTCCAGCGGTGCTGTTGAGGAAGCGAACCATTACTATCCCTTCGGTGGTGTGTTTGCAAGCTCAGGCAATGTGCAGCCTTACAAGTATAACGGCAAGGAGTATGATGCGAAGAAGGGGTTGAACTGGTATGATTATGGTGCAAGGCATTATGATGCGGCATTGGGTAGGTTTACGACTAATGACAGATTTGCTGAGAAGTATCATTCGATGTCTCCGTATCAGTATGGGGCTAATAATCGTAGTTCAAAAATCATTAAATAAAGCTGGTATAGAAACAATGAACAAAATGAGAGTAATCAATAGGCAAACTGGGGACATTTTCAATGTAAAAGTAAATCCTTATTTGCCAAGTAAGGCATATCAGGCTATAGAAAAGAACAATCCATTAGGATACATAATAAGGAGAAATAAATGATACTAAAAGGGAATATGTTAAAATTAACAATACCGTTTTTTTGGGCTGTACAAAGTATTTGGCTTTTATCGTTTAAATCCATTGAGACCTTTATTGCCGCAATCATATTGTTATTAATATCATTTCTTGGAATAGTTATTAAGAGTAATACCTATAACATTATATTTTTAGGTATATGCTTTTTATATTCAGTAGCTTTAGGTCTTATAATGTTCCTTTTATTTCTATTCTTTGAATTGCCTATGATATATATATTGGTCCCTATTATGAATTTTATAGTTTTGGTATATATGTTAAGGAAGTATGGACGAAGGTAACGAAGTGATTTGCAGCAGATATTCTTCATCTGATGTGTTTTAATATTGCTGAGATGCCCCCTAAAAGTATTTTATCCAACTTTTAGGGGGCATTGTATCTAATCTTTGGACTTTTTAGTATTCCTGACACCTTGAGAGGTATTGTCTTGTCGGACATCTCATAATCAGCCTGTTCAACGTGAACTATTCTTGAAGTATCAGGTTGATGATTCGAGTAAGGTAACGCTTGCCGCCTACGCTTATGACAATCTGGGCCGTCTACAGAGCAAGTCGTTGCACGGTTCTGCCGTGAACAAGCAGTCGTACACTTACAATGTCTGCAGCTGACTGACGGGTATCAGTGGAAGCAAGCTTACGCGGAATTTGTTTTACAACAGCCAAATACAATAACAGCATCAGCAGCATGACTTGGAAGGCAGGGAATGAAAGCACCGTCCGCGGCTACAAGTTCACCTACGACGGGCTGGACAGGCTGCTGAACGCGACCTACGGCGAAACAGCCGGCATCAACGCGAACACCGACCGTTTCAGTGAGAATGTAACCGCCTATGACAAGAACGGCAACATCAAGACCCTGCAACGCTACGGTCAAACCGGAGCTTCTACCTATGGTCTGATAGATAACCTGACTTTCACCCTCGGTGGTAATCAGTTGACCCGTGTGGATGATACTGTGACGGCTTCTGCCTACAATGGCAGTTTTGAGTTCAAAGACGGTGTTAAGCAGGCAAATGAATATGCTTACGATGCCAATGGTAATTTAACTAAAGATTTAAACAAGGGAATTACCAATATATCGTATAATTGTTTAAATTTGCCTAGTGTAGTAACTTTTAGTGATGGTAGCACGATTACCTATACTTATGCAGCCGACGGCACAAAGCTGAAAACTGTCCATAAGACAGGCAGCACTACCACCACGACGGACTATTGCGGAAACGTGGTCTATGAGAACGGTGTTCAGAAGCTGCTACTGACTGATGAGGGTTATGTTACTTTGAGCGACAACAAGTACCATTATTATTTGAAAGACCATCAGGGTAACAATCGGGTAGTCATCAACCAGAGCGGCACGGTAGAGGAGACGAACCATTACTATCCATTTGGAGGGGTGTTTGCAAGTGCAGGCAATGTGCAGCCTTACAAGTACAACGGGAAGGAGTATGATGGCAAGAAGGGGTTGAATTGGTATGATTATGGAGCACGTATGTATGATGCAGCATTGGGTAGGTTTATGACAGTTGATCCACTGGCAGAGAAGTATTATCCGATGAGTCCGTATGGGTATTGTTTGAATAATCCTATCAAATTTATTGATGCAGACGGGAGACTGCCAAGAATTTATATCGAAAGAAAAGGTTTTGGACATGCATTTGTAACAGTTGGCAATGGTGATAATACAATTGTGTATACCTATGGTAGATATGGAGAATTGGGAAAAGATAAAAGTTCGGCACGGAATACTTCGCCTACAGGAGAAGGAGTGCTTATTAAATTGACGGGTAGAGATGCTATTAGCTTTATTCAGGATCAAATGCTTGCTAATGAAGCAGTGGGATATGAGTTTACAAAAGGTTCAGATGAACTTGTTTCGAAACACTTTGATAAGCAATTAGATAATAGTAATAAAATACCTCAAAAAGGTAAGTATGCAGGTAAAGAAAATGCGAAAGTTATTGATGAATATAATTTATTTATTAACAACTGCGCTACCACTTCCATAAAAGGTATACAAGAGGGAGTAAAAAAAGATTTGGATTTGAAAGATTCTAAAGCCCCTGCTTCTTTAGGAGACCGTTTGAAAGTAATGTCTAAAGAGGATGAGCATAGTATCAGAAGAATTACTTATAATGAAATAAAGAAAGAGTTTAATTTGCATGGAGCTGGAACAAAATGGTAATTATGAAAAAGGTTATTTTAATGGTATTTCTGATATTCTCATTGTTGATGATTGTCTATGGGATAGGTTTTATTCTTAATTATTATTTAGTGATAAAATATTCCATAGAAGACTGTTTGCCCTTAGGTGGTAAAGGCACTTTCCCGGTAGTGAGTGACAGATTAGATGAAATACATGCTCTTGTCAATTATGCTGAAATAGTAGTTATATATGCAATTTATGCTTTATCATTGGCTGTATATTGGTTGCTTAACATTAATAAGAAATAATCTGTCTTAGTTGACTAATCTCTTTAATAACTATCCTAACATCAGATAGCTCATATCTTGCATGTTAGGATAGCTTTTTTTCTTTCTAATACTGATACGACGGCCTTAACCGTCTGACTGCTTTCACCCACGGCGCAGGCCGCTATACAGAAAAGGTGACCGGTTACGACAAAAACGGCAATATCCTGTCTTTGCAGTGCTACGGGCAGACCTCCGCATCAGTCTACGGCTTGATCACTCTTACGGGCAATCTGCTGAATCGTGTGGACGATACCGCTACGACTTCTGCTTACAACAACGGTTTCGAGTTCAAGGACGGCGTGAAGCAGGCGAATGAATACAACTACGATTCCAACGGGAATTTAACTAAAGATTTGAACAAGGGAATTACCAATATATCGTATAATTGCTTAAATTTGCCCAGTGTGGTGACGTTCAGTGACGGCAGCACCGTCACCTATACCTATGCAGCCGACGGCACAAAGCTGAAAACTGTCCATAAGACAGGCAGCACTACCACCACGACGGACTATTGCGGAAACGTGGTCTATGAGAACGGTGTTCAGAAGTTGCTGCTGACCGATGAAGGCTATGTTACTTTGAGCGACGGCAAGTACCATTACTACTTGAAAGACCATCAGGGTAATAACCGGGTTGTGATTAACCAAAGCGGCACGGTAGAGGAAGCGAACCATTACTATCCCTTCGGTGGTGTGTTTGCAAGTTCAGGCAATGTGCAGCCTTACAAGTACAACGGCAAGGAGTATGATGGCAAGAAGGGGTTGAACTGGTATGACTACGGGGCACGGCATTATGATGCGGCGCTGGGGAGATTTACAACGAATGATAGGTTTTCCGAGAAGTATCACTCATTGTCTCCGTATCAGTATGGAGCGAATAATCCAGTGAATACCATTGACATCAATGGAGATAGCTTGCTTATTGTAACTCCAGCAGCTATTGAAGCTATTTACAATGGTTTGCAGGATGGTAGTAACATAAAGATGCAATTCAATAATGGTATATTGGATCCAACTTCCATTGCGAAACAAGCTAATAGTAGTAATGATTTCTTTCTGAAAGACTTATTTGAGATTGCCAATAGTGAGAAAATGGTAGAACTGTCATTATCTGATAAGAATACATATAAAATGAATGGGAAGACTGTAGAAGAAACTTTTGGTACTCCTTATGACGATGATGATAGCGAAATACCTGCTCATCAAAAAGAAGAGTATTCAAAGGCTGGAGTCCCTTTTGGAAAACATATTCAAGGAAATTTAGGTCAGACATTAGTACCTGACAAGAGGTTAGCTTCCGGTAAGAGTTCAACCAATAGCCATGTACAAGTCATAATTAATAAGAATGGCACTTTGAATCATCGAACAGTTGGGATTGCACACGAATTTGGGCATGTTATTTTATACTTGAGGAATGTACCGTTTAGCCACGGACAGCCAGGGGTCAATAATTTTATATACAATAAAAGAGCTGATGTAATGTCAAAACGATTAGGATATGACTATTAAATTAAAACTATTTTTCATGTTTATTATGCTTCCGCCATTATTGTACGGACAAAATAAGTTGGTGGAAGAAAGTATAATATATTCAAGTGATATAAGTTCCTATAAAAAGAAGATAGAAAAAACTATCTTTTTTGATACTGAGACCAACTTACCAGTTTTTGAATTGATATTGGATACTGCAAGATCTTCTAAAATGTATACTTCTTATTATTTTAGGAAGCGGTTGCGAGAAGTCTCAACGGAAATTTCTTATATTGGTGGAAACGAATCATTAAGGAAATACCAAGATAGTCTTTATTGGGAAAACTACAATGGTGATGAACAGAATGCCTCTTGTTTATACACTATTCTTTTTGACAGAAAACTTAAAATTAGAGAAATAAAAATTGTGAAAAGGGCAGGGTATAATAACTCCAAGTATAATTACGATAAGTTAATAAAAAAAATACTCCTATCCACTGAAGGAAGTTGGCAAAAAACGAATAATGCACTTTCTGAAGAATGGTATTTTATATTTGGACGTTTCTTGATAAGATAAAATATTCTGTTTCAGTGTATGTTCTTCCCCCATTGTTCCCAAGTCCCCGAATCTCTGATTCAATAAACTAAATGATTCCCTGCTTATGTCTTTTGAATATAAGCAGGGAATTTGTTTTTCAGTTTGGCTTCGTGAATCATCTGCCTTTTGCTTTCTATACGCAATTTTTCCGGTCAGCTTTCGGTTATTAAAACCACCGATGAAGACCTGAACGTGAGCTACACCTTTACCGATGAGATGGGACATGTTGTATTGACGCGTCAGATGAAAGGCAGTGAAACGCACGACACTTACTATGTGTATGACGACAAAAGTAATCTTTGTTTCGTACTCCAGCCTATGTACCAGAGCTCGGCCAATCTCGACCAGTATGCCTTCCAGTACAAATACGACGGACGTAACCGTTGTATCTGGAAGAAGCTTCCCGGTGCGGGATATATGGAAATGGTGTATGACAATGCCGACCGCCTGGTATTCTCGCAGGACGGCAACCAGCGTGCCCTTACATCCGGTAACTGGACGTACTACAAGTACGACGGGCTGAACCGCCTGACGGAACAGGGGACTTGTACCAACAAAGTGACCACTTCTGGAACGAATGTACTTGTGCAGCACTTCTATGACAGTTACGCTTTCCGTTCGCAAGCAGGTTTCAATAACAGCAATTTCCCTGATGATGCTTCGGGCAATGGAAAAGGTGCCTTGACTGCAAGTGTGGCAACGGTACTTGGTAGTAGTAACAAGATTTATACCGCATACTACTATGACATCAAGGGCCGTGTGGCAAAGACCGTGCAAAGCAATCTCTTGGGGGGCTATGATGTGACGGCTACCATATATACCTTCACCGATAAGCCCGCTACTGTAACGCATACGCATACTGCAAGCGGAAAGCCCACTCGTACTGAAATGTATACTTACAGCTACAACCACGCGGACAGACTCTTGAAAGTAGAGCATACATTAGGCGGCACCAAGATAACCCTTGCCGACTATGCGTATGACAACTTGGGCAGACTGCAATCAAAGTCCCTGCACGGAAGTGCCACCAACAAGCTGACGTATGCCTATAATGTCCGTGGCTGGCTGACGGGAATTAGTGGAAGCAAGTTTACACAGAATCTGTACTACAACACCGGCACCGGCACCGCCAAATACAACGGCAGCATCAGCAGCATGACGTGGAAGGCTGGAAATGAGAGCACTATCCGTGGCTATAAGTTCACTTACGACGGATTAAGCCGTCTGATGAACGCCACTTACGGCGAAACAGCCGGCATCAATACAAACACCAACCGTTTCAGTGAGAATGTAACCGCCTATGACAAAAACGGCAACATCAAGACCTTGCAACGTTACGGTCAGACCGCCGCTTCCGGTTACGGACTGATTGATAACCTGACTTTCACCCTCGGTGGCAATCTGTTGAACCGCGTGGACGATGCGGCAGCGGCTTCCGCCTACGGTGGCGGCTTCGAGTTCAAGGACGGCGTGAAGCAGGCAAACGAATACACCTACGATTCCAATGGAAATTTAACTAAAGATTTAAACAAGGGGATTAGCAATATATCGTATAATTGTTTAAATTTGCCAAGTGCGGTGACATTCAGTGACGGGAGTACGATTGTCTACACCTATGCAGGTGACGGCGCCAAGCTAAAGACTGTACATAAGATAGGAGGTACAACCACCACAACTGACTATTGTGGAAATGTGGTCTATGAGAACGGTGTTCAGAAGTTGCTTCTTACCGAAGAAGGTTATGTGACACTGAGTGACGGCAAGTATCATTACTACTTGAAAGACCATCAGGGTAATAACCGGGTTGTGATTAACCAAAGCGGCACGGTAGAGGAAGCGAACCATTACTATCCCTTCGGTGGTGTGTTTGCAAGTACAGGCAATACCCAGCCTTATAAGTATAACGGCAAGGAGCTTGATGCGAAGAAGGGGTTGAACTGGTATGACTACGGGGTACGTATGTATGATGCGGCGCTGGGGAGGTTTGCAACGGTGGACCCTTCTGCTGAAAACTACTTCAATACAAGTCTCTATGCTTATTGTGGTAACAACCCTATCAGCAGAATAGACCCAACAGGAGCTGACTGGTATGAAGATAAGCAAGGGAATTTACGTTGGCAGGAAGGTAGTGAAGCTTTAAAAGGCTATACAAATATCGGTTCATCCGCCTCTATTGCGTTAGGTAATGACAACTATCTGAACTTCTATCAGAATGGAGGTATCTTAGCCAATCAGGCTGTTAATGCTTTTGACTTGATAGCCTCCAGCGGTAAACTTCAGAATCAGTTCTTAGGTAAAACCAGTCCTTTATCTGAAGACTCTAAGTCTGCCCTTTTCAATTCTCTGAACAGTCGTTCTATAGATGCTATTGCGCGACCTATAGGCGAAGCTGCCTTTGGCTTTGGTGCCGGAGAGTTTGGCGGTATGTTGTTGGGGAAGGCAATAGGATGGGCTGTAGGAAAGGTGGCAGGAAGAGGTACTCAAAATGCAATACAATCAACTGCTCACGGAGTGCAACGGATTGCTGGAACAACGGCAACGAGAGGAGGGGTACTTTCTGTGAATGAAGTAAGAGTAACAAAGTCTGTAGGAAAGGCTTTTACTCAGGCTGATGGAGCTACAGTTTATCTTCATGAAATTACTCCCGGTAGATTTAATGCTGTTGTAGAAGGGAGGAAAGGTATAATAACAACAATGGGAAATTGGTCTCAAAAATCTATTAATAGAATAGCGAAAAATTATGGATGGAATATTAAATAAAGAAATGGTTGTTTGCTGTTTCTGCGGGAAGAGTTTACCCTTAGAAGCGGCTGTAGTTTTGAAAGTTTGGGCAAATGAGAAGAGTGAGGAGTATCAAGTATTATATTCCCATAAATCTCATTTTGTTAGAGCATTAGATAAATCAGTAATACTACATCCAGATTTATTAGAGCCTGATGCTTTAGGTTAATTCGTCGTAACGAACTACTGTCTTCCTCTGATATAGGTTGATTAAAAACCAATCTATCTAATTACTATCCTAACATCAGATATTCCATATCTTGTATGTTAGGATAGTTTTTGTTATTCTATCAGCGAGACGTAGGATACCTATTGTGTGTATGACGACCACCGTAATCTCTGCACTTGGAAGAAGCTTCCGGATGCGCAGCTCGCGGAGTATGTGTATGACAACGGTGGACGGCTGACGCAACAGGGGGAGTGCACGAACAAGACGGTTTCTTCCGATCAGGTGGTGCATGTGCAGAACTGGGCGGTACGGGTTTCCCGACGAGCCAGTTCACGAACGACACTTCGGGCTACAGTAAAGGCTCCCTGACAGGAAGCGCGGTGACTGTATCCGGCAGCAGTACTAAAATTTACAAAGGCTATTACTATGACGTCAAGGGGCGTGTAACTAAAGTCGTACAGAACAATCTTTTGGGCGGTTATGACGTGACTAATACGGTCTATGCCTTTACGGGACAGCCCGCCACGGTGACGCATAGCCATACCGCAAGCGGCAAGTCCACACGTACGGAAGTCTATACCTATAGCTATGACCATGCAGACCGTGTAAGCAAGGTGGAGCATACTTTGGGAGGAACCAAAATAACTCTGGCAGACTATACGT
>ERZ772821.2184-NODE-2184-length-10363-cov-2.875049_pt1 | contig 10363 bp, 9 predicted proteins | sample MGYA00580859_ERZ772821 | MGnify/ENA primary metagenome ERZ772821 (study PRJEB29015, sample SAMEA2737674) | human gut metagenome | biome: human gut; feature: human-associated habitat; material: faeces | place: China | collected 2012 ...
GTGTGAAAGCTTTGGAAATGCTTAGTCAAAGAGAGTATGATTTAATTATTCTTGATATTATGATGCCGGGACTTGATGGGTATCAGACATGCCGAAAGATGAGAGAAGAAAGTAACGCACCTATTTTATTTTTGAGTGCAAGAACGAAAGACAGCGATAAAACATTAGGATTTTCGAGCGGAGGAGATGACTATCTGGCGAAACCGTTTTCCTATAATGAACTGATCAGTCGGGCAAAGGCGTTAATACGGCGATATCAGGTTTATAGAGGAAAGGAAGAACAGACAGTGAAATTGAATCGTTTTTCCTGTAGGAATCTGATTGTGGATGAAGAGACTAAGAATGTATACTCTGATGGAGAGCTACTGGAACTTACGGATACGGAATATGCGATTTTGCTATTGCTTTTGAAGAATCGTCATCAGGTATTTTCGGCAGAGCGTCTTTATGAAGCTGTATGGAAGGAGAGTTTTTACTATGGTGCAGAGAATACAGTGATGGTGCATATTCGAAATCTCAGAAGAAAGGTAGAACGGGATTCTAAAAACCCGTCCATTATAAAGACTTCATGGGGAAAGGGATATTATTGTGATTAAAAAAGTACGGGAAAAAACAAAGGGCTGGCAGATTCATAAACAGTTGATCGTTCTTATTCTTTTAACGGGAATGGTGAGTGTTCTTTTATTTGAAGTACTATGGTTAAACAAGTGGAATATTTATGAGTATGTTCGACAGATTCCGGGATTGCATGATGTATCATTGGATGAAGATTTTTGGGAAGATTTACGAGCAGAAGCAACAAAGTATGATATACCTTCTTCGGAAGACGATAAGGCAGGGATTAAGAAGATTCAGCCGTTTCTTGAACAAGGAGATAAATATACCGGAATTTATATTTATGCGTTAAAAGAAGGGAATTATATAACCGGAAGGTTTCCAAAAGTGTTGGAGAATGCAGCATTTAGTACATTTTTTGATATGGGATATCAGCTTACCGGAGGCGAAGGGGAGGAAACATATGAGTTTCCTATGAAGTTCAAGAATGGATATGCGACAGTAATGGTATGGTTTTATCACAGAGTGCGCTTTATTTATCCATATTGTATTTTTTCATTAACTGTCAGTATTGGTTTATTTTTTACCGTCATTTTATTTTTCATAAAAAAGAAAATGAATCTGGTTGCGGAACTAAAAGATGAGATCCTCAGAATGGCAGCAGGTAATCTCAGGGACAGTGTACCGAATATGGGGCAGGATGAGATTGGAATTATTGCGGAAGAACTGGATAATTTAAGAGCAGCACTGCAGGATACATTAGTTCGCGAGAAAGAAAGCCGCAGAGCAAATCAGGATCTGATTACGGCGATGTCACATGACTTAAGGACACCGTTGACCATCTTAAATGGATATTTAGAAGTACTTCGCCTGAATAGAAATCCGGAAATGCATGAGGAATATTTAAAGAGATGCCTGCAAAAGACCAGTGATATTCGAGAAATGACAGATAGAATGTTTGAATATGCACTGGTATTTGAAGAGGGAGAAGAGCCAAAAGTAAAGGAAATTCCAATAAAGTTTTTCAGAGACTGTATCAATGAACATAGTGATTTTATACGTCTGGCAGGATTTCAGACAGAGATGGAATATACTTATGTTGAAAGATGGATTACGGGGGATAAAGGGATGATAAAGCGGATTCTCAGTAATCTTTTTTCCAATATTTTAAAGTATGGAGATAAGTCTTCCCCGGTATTTATAAAGGGAAGTTTTACAAAGCAATCATACATTCTTGAAATATCTAACACTGTAAAACAACAAAATACCGGGGTGGAAAGCAATCATATTGGATTAATGAGTGTAGAAAAAATGATGCACCAACTCGGAGGAGAAAGTACGTTCTCTGAAAAAAATGGCTCATTCTCTGTAGAATTAAAATTTAGTTTAGTTCATTAAGAAAATGGATGGAGCGAAAAGATAATCGATTCCTTTCGGAGCCAACAAGCAGAAAATAAAAATTTCAGACCATAGTATAATGTAATGTGAGAGCAAGTAAAAATGCCGGGAAGGCATTTTCTACGCAGTGATATCTTTACATTTGCTATGGTCTGAAATTTTTATTTTCGTTGGTTTCTTCAATAAATCAAATAATTATCCAATCTGTTGAAGGCCTCTTTTATTCTGCTAAGTGGCAGGGCAAGATTAAATGTTTTGCTTGAAGTAAATTGAAGCCTTAAAAGTGATATAATCTTTTCCATTATAAGAATGTTATAAAATATTTTCAATGTAATTTTATGAAGTTAAAAATGTACTAAATAAAGTTGATAATTTTCTTGAAAATACAGTACTACAGACATTGCAAACAGAAGGGGGAGTGTGATAAAATGGGTGTGAATTTTTACAAGGAGGAAGACTTATGGAAGGATTAAGAAAAAGTGAAAAGTTTATGCCAGAATATAAGCTAAGTATTTTTCTGACATTAGCGATGCTGGCAATGTTGTTTTTTACAGCAGGAATGAAAACGGATGCCGCGGAAGTTCCAAATGGCCTTGTTGTAAATAATGGGGTAATTTCTTATTATGAAAATGGGACAGCTGTTAAAAACACATGGAAAACAGTAGATGGTAAGAAGTATTATTTCCAGAGTAATGGAAAGGCTGCTGTTGGTAGTGTAAAAGTAAAGAAAGCGTATTATGTCTTTAATGAAGCTGGTATTTTACAGACAGGTAAGAAGCGTCTTGTGACTGTGAAGAAGAAACAGTATTACGCAGCAAAGAATGGAAAGGCTCTTTCTGGAATTTACTATATAAAGAATAAGTTCTATGCATTTAATAAGAATGGAGCCTGTAACCAGAAAAAAACAAAGAAGCTTAAAGCGGCTGCAAAGTATAATAAGAACTTTAAAAAGCTTAAAAAGCTTTTAGGCAAGCCAAAGAAGACGAAGTATGAGTCATATTCCTGTTATGGACCGGGAAATGACGGATACATTAAGTATGCTAATTTTACTGTATATGTATACAAGTACAAAGGTAAAGTATTGTATATGGGTGCAGAGTAAAGAATAAATCATTATATCTAACAAAGGAGAGAATTAAAATGAAAAGTATCAAGAAGTATGTTGGGATTTTTCTGCTGGCATTATGCCTGATCGGAACCATGTAAGGCTGCAAGTCTGAATTCAAATGTGAATGGAATCGTTAAAAGTCAGGTTCTTCCTGAAGATACGAAGGAAGTAAAGTTACAGAAGTTATTCCAGTATACAGAGAAGACTTATGGTTACAAACGACAGATTGGTTTCAAGAATAAAAAAAGCTGGACAAAAACATATGCACAGAAGATGATCAAGAGCAAAAAAGGAAGCTGCTATCATTTTGCTCTTGATCATCTTCTGTGCTGCTGTTTATGGTTATCTCGCTAAAAAAGCAACAGGATATAAAGTTCGTGTTGCTGTAGGTCAGACAAAAGGATTTAGCGGTTCATGGCAGCCACATGCATGGACAGAGGTTAAGGTTAAGGGTAAATGGTATATCTTTGATACGAATATGGATAAGTTCAAAGCAAAATCTAAAATGAAATACTATAACATGTTAAAGACAAGTAAAGCTGCAAAGAAAGTTTATAAAAACAAAGGAGTAAAGTATGTTAACATCAAGTAATTTTACATCTGGAAAGGATTTTATGAAGAAGAATTTTCGTGTTGTAAAGATGTTCCTTTTTGCTGCTGTTTTAGTATTTGCATTTTCTGTAAATGGACATGCAGAAGAAGCTGGTTCTCAGAATCCTGCGGAAGGAACAACAATACAAGAAGAGACAACAACAGAGCAGGAAGTAAAACCTGTAATAAAGAATGGTCTGGTAGAAGAAAACGGTAAATACTATTTTTATAAAGATGGAAAGAAACTGAAAAAGGTCTGGAAGACTGTAAATGGAAAGAAATACTATTTTAAAAAGAATGGACAGGCTGCAACAGGTTCTTATAAAGTGAAAAAGAAATACTATATTTTTAATGAAAAGGGCGTATTTAAGAAGTATAAGTCTGAACAGCCAGTAAGTGTAGGAAAAAGAGTATATTTTGTTTCTAAAAAAGGTATGGCAGCACCGGGATGGCATATATATAAGGATAAGCTGTATTATGCAAATAAGTCCGGTGTATGTGCAAAGTCTCAGACAGTAGATGGCATTACATTTACTAAGAAGTCTTATGCAGCGAATAATACAAATACTAAGTCAAAGATCAAGGCAAGAAAGATTGTTGAAAGTATTACAACAAGTAAAATGAGCAGAGCGCAGAAGAGACGTGCATGCTGGAATTACATGGTAAGACGCGGACGTTTTCATTATGCGTTAAAGTATCCTAATTTATCTAAAAAGGGATGGCAGAGAGCGACTGCTTTAAATATGCTATCTACAAAGAGTGGAAACTGCTATAGTTTCGCCTGTGGATTTGCGGCATTAACAAAAGAAATTGGTGACAGACCGGTTGTGATCTGCGGAAGAGTAAGCGGAAGAAGAGATCATGCCAGTGACGGTATGACAAGACACAGCTGGGTACAGATTGGCGGAAGAAATTATGATCCAGAAGGACAGTTTGCCGGATGGGCAAGAGGAATCTATGGCTCTTCAGGATATCGTGTTCGTCATAGCATTCAGAGGAAAGTGGTGTTCTAGGGAAAATGGTATTTAGTTCTTTTGAATTTTTATGTATATTTCTCCCTGTACTCTGCATAGTATATGCAATACTGCCATCTATACGATGGAAAAATGGGCTGCTTATTATAGGCAGCCTCCTCTTCTATGCATACGGAGAACCGGTATACGTATTATTAATGATAGGAAGTTCCCTGGTACATTATCTGCTTGCTATGGGAATCAGTAAATCTGCTTCTGCAAAGAAGCCTCTGCTGGCGCTGGATGTTATTTTGAGTCTTGTTGTTCTTGGACTCTTTAAATATACAGGAATGATTGTTACAACGATTAATCAGATTGCACATTCCAACATACCAGTACCAGCTATTGTTATGCCTATCGGCATATCTTTTTTTACGTTCCAGTCTATGTCTTATGTAATTGATGTATATCGTGAACGTGTTGAAGTGCAGACTAACTTTTTAAAAGTATTGTTGTACATATCTTTCTTCCCACAGTTAATTGCGGGACCGATTGTAAAATATAGAGATATCAGCAAAGAGATTGATGAAAGACATGCGGATGCACAACAGGTAATGCAGGGACTTCAGAGATTTATTATAGGTCTTTCAAAAAAAGTTCTTATTTCTAATACAGTTGGACAGGTAGCCGATCATATTTTTGCAGCGCAGGCATCATCCATTAATGGTGTTACAGCATGGCTTGCGGCAATCAGCTACCTTTTACAGATTTATTATGATTTCAGTGGTTACAGTGATATGGCCATTGGTCTTGGACAGGTATTCGGTTTTCATTTTCGTGAGAACTTCGACCATCCATACGATGCAACATGTATTCGTGATTTCTGGAGAAAGTGGCATATTTCTTTATCTTCCTGGTTCAAGGATTATGTATATATTCCATTAGGAGGTAATCGAAAAGGAAAGGTTCGTACAGCAATAAATAAATTGATTGTATTCTTTCTTACTGGTTTATGGCATGGTGCAAACTGGACATTTGTTGTATGGGGATTATTCCATGGCTGCTTTTTGATGCTTGAAGAGTTTGTTCCAAAGCTTCAGAAACTTCCTCGTGTAGTGGCACATATTTATAGCTTAGTCGTAGTTACGGTTGGTTTTGTTATTTTCCGAGCAGATACCTTATCGCAGGGATGGATGTTTATTCGGAAAATGTTCTCCGACTTTTCTATGTCTGCGGCAGGAAACAGCCTTGCAATGCAGCAGATGACACCATGGTTTATCTTTATTCTTGTCATTGCTGTTCTTTGCGCTGCACCGGTAAATTCACTTGTAAAAGGAATCAGAAGTAAGATGACGGAAGGAAGTAAAGGATTGGCTGTTTGCGGAACAATAAAAAGTGTATTTACACTGGTATTACTTTTATGGTGCATGATCCGACTTTCCGGAAATGCATATAATCCATTTATTTATTTTAGATTTTAGAGGAAGGAATGTGATGAAAATGAAATATAAATTATATATCGTTATATTTATGGTAATGTGCATTCTTCCTTTTGCCGGAATGGCAGTTGCAAAAACAGAGACAACAACAGAGAATAGAACAATGGCTGCTTTCCCTTCTTTTATGGAAGAAGGAAAGTGGAATGTAAATTACCTGCAGGACTTAGGAGCATACTTTGAAGATCATTATGCGTTTAGAAATCTTCTGGTTTCCGTAGATTCGCAGATACAGGCAAAGTTATTTAAAACATCAAATATGGATACTGTCATTGTGGGAAAGAATGACTGGCTGTATTACACAGCCTCTCTTGACAACTATCTTGGACAGAACCTGATGTCTGATCAGGAAGTTTATAATGCAGCATATAATCTGTCTATTGTGCAGGAATATGTCCAGAGCAGAGGCGCAAAGTTTTTAGTAACAGTCCCTCCAAATAAGAATTCGTTATATGGGAAAAATATGCCATATTATGACCAGCCTAAGGTAAGTAGTGAGAGAAATTATACGAATATCATAAAGGCTCTTAAATCGAATAAAGTAGCATATACAGATTTGTATCAGCTTTTTTCCAATAAGAAAGAAACTTTGTATTTGAAGAGAGATTCTCACTGGAATGAAAAAGGTTCTTTGCTTGCATATAATGCGCTGCTTACAGATTTAAATAAAGAGCATGAATTGTATGAGACGGTGCCGGTACTTCGAACAAAGACAGAAATCGGAGATCTGAATAAGATGATTTATCCGATGTGGAGCCAGCCGGAATGGAATTATGATTATCAATATAAGAAGAATTATACATACACATCTGATACGAAAAGCGTGGAAGATGCATATATCACGACAACAAACAAAAAGGCCCAGGGTTCTCTTTTAATGTTTCGTGATTCCTTTGGAAATACATTACTTCCATGGATGGCACAGTCCTATGAGAAAGCTGTATTTTCAAAAGAGATGCCATATCCGTTAGAAAAATATATGCAGGAATCCAAGGCAGACACTGTTATTATAGAAAAGGTAGAAAGAAATTTAAAAGACTTTATAACAGATCCACCAATGCTTACTCCATCAGAGACAAAGTTATCCGGTGAAGCAAAACAGGTAGAGACGAAGACTACAGTCCATGTGGGTGTCAGTGAAGCGGATACTGCTTATACAGAAGTTTACGGAAAGCTCGATTCTAAATATGTCACACCAGGAATGAAAGTATATATAGCAGTTGGAGAAGATTCTGATCAGCATATTTATCAGGCGTATCTGGTGAATGCTGCTTCTTCTGATGATTCTTTAGATACTACAACTACACAGTATCGTCTGTATCTTCCACAGGAGACGGTAGATACAAAGACGAAAGTTCAGGTTTATGTAGAGTCAGAGCAGGGTCTTTATCTTGTGGGACAGAGCTTGAAGGGAGAATAGTATGAGAGTAAATAAATATATAATTGCAATTGCAGCAGGTATATTTTCCCTGAGTATGTTGTCCGGATGTCAGTCAAATAAAAAGGCAGATATGAATGTAAGTATCCAGGATGGTCAGGTACAGACAAAACTTGCTGTAGCGAAAGGTTCCTCTGTATCTGATATTCTTAAAGAAGCGGAGATTACTCTGAATAAGAAGGATCAAATTACCCCATCCCTTACTACGAAACTAGATAGCGGAGAAGAAAAAATAGAGATAGCTCGTTATGAAAAGTTAAAAGTATCGGATGATAATAAAGAACAGGAAGTAGAAATCCTCGGCGGCAAGGTAAAAGATGTCCTTGAACAAGCAGGGATTACTCTTGGAAAACATGATATCGTAAATCATGATTTGGAGGCAAGCTGTACGGATGACATGGATATCCAGGTAATTCGCCGGGTAGAAGTTTCTCTGCGGGCAGATGGCAAGACAAAAAAGACAGTCACTCAGGCAAAAACAGTCAAAGAACTTCTTAACGAAAATAATATTGCTCTTTCCAAAAAGGATCGTATACGCCCTGCATTAAATAAACCTTTAAAAGAAGGAACAAAAGTTGTAGTAGAACGAGTTGAAACAAGAAAAGAAAAGAAGACAGAAGAGATTGCATTTAGTGTGGAAACACAGAAATCCTCTTCTATGTATGTAGGTTCAAGTAAAGTAACAAGAGAGGGCGTGAATGGCTCTAAAGAAGTTACATATCAGATTACTTATGTAGATGGCAAAGAAGAGAGCCGTAAAAAAGTAAAAGAAAAGGTAATCAAAGAGCCTGTTTCTAAGATTGTTACAGAAGGCACAAAAGAAAAACCACAGCAATCTTCACAGAAATCTTCTGGTTCTGGAAAACATATCGTTTCAAAACGAAAAGTACCGGACTGTGATGGTTCCGGTCATGGCTACTGGGAAATCAAGTATTCAGACGGAACAGTAGTAACAAAGAATTATTAAACACAAATAAAACGAATAAAAAAGTCATTATGTAAAACAGATTTACAGCACTATGTGAGGATGCCTGCCAGCAGCCTTCATGTTTACGGAAGTTGAAGTTTTATATAATGGCTTTTTTATTGTTCACAAAATGTTCACAAAATTTTAGCACTCAACACTTGACATGGCTAATAATAGGTGTTATATTACAGCTAGAACAAAGGAGAGGACATAAAGAGATAAGAAGATAAAAAAGAAGTTCCGAACCGAAGTTCATAAAATTCATTTCAACATAGTCGAAAGAAAGAAGCTTCCGATTTGCTGAAGACAGTTTAAAGATTTCGAAAGGAGAAATGACTTATGATGATGCCTAGTATTTTTGGAGAGAATTTATTTGATGATTTTGATAGCTGGTTTAGTGACCCGGTTGAAAAGAGATTTTTCGGTAAGAAGAATCCGTTATATGGAAAACATGCAAAGAACCTTATGAAAACAGATGTAAGAGAAAAGAAAGATAGCTATGAAGTAGATATTGACCTTCCAGGATTTAAGAAAGATGAGATTAAGCTGGAACTTGAGAATGGATATCTTACGATTTCTGCTGCAAAAGGTTTAGATAAAGATGAAACAGATAAAAAGACAGGTAAATATATCCGTCGTGAACGTTATGCCGGTAACTTATCAAGAAGCTTTTATATCGGAGAAGGTGTAAAACAGGAAGATATTAAAGCCGCATTCAAGAATGGTATTTTGAGCATTACCGTTCCAAAAGAAGATAAAACAGCCAAGGAAGAGAAGAAATACATTACAATTGGTGAATAATTGATAAGATAATCTTAGAAAAAGATAAATCAGAATATTAGTACATGGAAAAATAACAGATACCCATGAGGTATTTGATAAGATATAGGTAATATGGATTATAAGAAAGGCGAAATATAGTAGCCTGAATATAGAGATTAAAATTTAGTTTTGAAGGGAGAAATGACTTATGATGATGCCTAGTATTTTTGGAAATAATTTTGTAGATGATGTATTTGATGATATGTTCCCATTCACAGGTAATTATACAACCGCTAACTATGATCTTATGAAGACAGATGTAAAAGATGCCGGAGATCACTATGAACTCGAAATGGAAATGCCTGGAGTTGAAAAAGAAAACATCAAAGCAGAACTGAAAGATGGTTATCTGACAGTTACTGCACAGCAGAATACCAATAAAGATGAAAAAGATAAAGAAGGTAATTATATCCGTAAAGAAAGATACAGTGGAAGTTGCCAGAGAAGCTTCTATGTTGGTGAAGGTGTAAAACAGGAAGATTTGAAAGCTGCTTTTAATAATGGAATCCTTACGGTAGCAGTACCGAAAGAAGTTCAGAAACCGGTAGAAGAAAAACAATATATTACAATTGAATAATAATCTATTTAGAAACGAATAGATAGAATCTGAATAAATAGAATGAAAAAGGTCTGGTGATTGCAGATGCGATTACCAGACCTTTTTCTCTTTTATTTTAAAACTTTGGAAAGTATAGTTTTAGCTGGATGTTTTAGTTTTTCTTTTAAATCGGATATAGTCTTACTTTGTGTCTGAGAAGCTTGTTCAAGATGAATAATTCGCTGGCGAAGTTCCTCATTTTCTTTTCTGATAGTAATTGTAGTATGACCAAGAAGGCGAATAATATCTTCACTCATATGTTGAGAATTCCATTCCCATTTTTTTATATTTTCAAAGTTGATTTTGAATAGATCTTCAGATTTATGAAAATATTTCTCCATGATTTTACGGTTTCCGGCACGATATTTTTCCATAAAAGCCCGAGCTTCTTCCGGTTGAAACATGCGTAATTTTTCTTTGTCCGGGTCTTCGGAGGT
>ERZ772821.2186-NODE-2186-length-10357-cov-3.745292_pt1 | contig 10357 bp, 11 predicted proteins | sample MGYA00580859_ERZ772821 | MGnify/ENA primary metagenome ERZ772821 (study PRJEB29015, sample SAMEA2737674) | human gut metagenome | biome: human gut; feature: human-associated habitat; material: faeces | place: China | collected 2012 ...
TATTACAATCATTTTCTCGATCACGACGCTATGCTCGCACCAAGGGATCCAAAACAGGTTGGCAACACTGCCGATTTAGTTCACCCCAAACGAGCCGTTGAGCACGTTCAACAAGTTATTTGGGCTTTACGTCAGGGGCAAAAAGAGCTTATCGCGATGCCAGTACCTGGAAATAAAATAAACCAAAAGTACATTATGCATTTTTACAAAGCTATGCACGATGCAGACGGACGTTATCGTGGTGTTAACGAATGGGTCCTGGACATTTGGCCAATTGTCTCTGATTATCTAAAGCGTACTGGACAAAAGCTTATCAAGGATCCCGATAGTAAACCTGATGCAACTACAAGTGCCTCACAAAGTGAACCTCAAAGGGTCTTATCTTCTCGAGTAGAAGGGAAAGACGTACAAACAATTAATGACATGAAAACTTCAACAGCTGATGCGGTCACAGGTGCTTCCGAGACGACTAAATAAGCAGTACTGACTTAACTGATAAGAACATCAATCGAATAAAGTTTGGCGCTACGTCAACTGGTATTGAAGAATAAATGGCTCTGCGTCAACTGATGTTGAAGAATATATTTATCATTTGAGGCGGTTCTGAATGTCTCTTAAAATCTGTCTCAAATATTGACTTCAATCCACCATGGCCTATTTGTATAATTTGAACTTGTTGCACTTAGATTTTAAATCCGGGAGAACGCTTTTTAAAAAAGTGTTTTGATCAATTTGGTGGTGTAAAATGATTATTGGTGATAATGATCAAATTGCGATCACTGAAACGTTGATGAAGGAGAGTATTACGATGGATCAAAAATTTTTAGATGTCATGAAGCATGAAGGCCCTGCCACAATTGTAACCATTAATGCGCAACCAGCCCACGTTGTTAATACCTGGATGTCATACGTCCAGGTAACAGACAAGCAATTGCTGATTCCGGCGGCCGGCATGCACAGCATAGAGCAGGATTTTTCAACTGACAACCACGTGATTATAACGGTTGGGAGTAAAGAGGTTGAAGGTACCCAGGGACCCGGTGCCGGCTTTCACGTTTATGGGACCGGCCAATTCTTAACATCCGGTGATGACTTCGATACAATGAAGAAGAAATTTCCTTGGATTACCAGAGTTTTGAAAGTCGATATCGATAAGATTGAACAAAAAATTTAAATCAAAGTCGCCAAAGCAGCTTATGTTGTTTTGGCTTTTTCTTTTTGGAAAAGCTTCTTTGACTGAAGCCCGCTTCAATTGGCGTTATGGTAAGTCTGTAGCAAAATGAAGAAGGGAATGATCAGAATTGAAAGCAATTGTGATTGATCAGCCGGGCGGTCCTGAACAGTTAAAGTTAAAAGATGTTCCAACCCCTCAGACAAAACCAGGGTGGAGTTTGATCAAAATCAAAGGTTTTGACGAATTCTCAAACCAAGTGCAACTTTTTGTTCCAAAAGACTTCGGAGGGAGTTCTCCAGCCTAAGACCTTGCGCGGTCGGTTATTCAGTTGTTCGACGAAGAAGGCGATTTGTTGGTCATCTATGTTGTCCAGATTGCTGTGCTTAGGAAAGTATTCGCGAATTAGACCATTCGTATTTCGTTCGTACCTCGCTATTGTGGCGCATGTGGGTCTGGAAAGGACATCTTTGCGTCCAGCGCCCCGCCAATCTCCTTGTACTGAGAGAATTCAGTCCCACGGTCGGGGGTGATTGATTGTACCCGTTTAGGCGAAAGGGTCAAAAACAAATCGATCATACCCTGTTTGACCCTTTCTGAATTCACTTTGGTAACACACTCTGACAAGAGATACCGTGACTTTCTGTCGACCAGCGTGATCAAGGCTGAACGCCCTCTCTTGCCATGCACATTGTCGCCTTCCCAGTCACCAAAGCGAGTACGATGATCGAGCCGATATCTGCTCAGGGAACCAATGGTCTTGGACGGTGTAGTTAATGATCCGATCTCTGATTTCGGAATCGCTAAGAAGCCTTTATCTATGACTGTTAAGTCTTTCATGTTTGTAATTGGCTTGTGCAGCGGCAGCCGAGTAGTTTTGCCAACCGCCATTGTGTTTGATTTCACGGCTAACAGTACTTCTTGAACGACCAATCTGAGTGGTGATTTCAGTCTGGGCCAGCCCTGTTTTAAGGCCGACGAGTATCGTTTCTCGGTCAATTAAGGTAAGATGATTGTACGGACTCAAAGGCAGATTCTCCTCATATATGGTGTTGTGGTAATTCCATTCTACAAGGACTCAGGCTTTGAGTCTTTTTGATTTGTTAATTTGTTGGGATCTGGTGCAAACAGTCTGAGAGATGACCATCTAACCAGCTATTGATCCTATGTTGAAGGTTATGCAGCTAACAATGCTTCTAATTCGTCCACGACTGAGAACCCGATGAGACTTAACTCTCGTCGGGTTCTTTTGCGTATTGCGTGAACAATTTCCACACCGCTCAACGTTGCACTAGCGGTTCGAATGCTTTGAAAGCTTGCTGAGCGGACACGATGACGTTTAATGAATCGGTGGTCCTGTTCAATCAAATTATTTCGATATTTGGAACATTGGTGGGCTGATTTGCTCAAATAGTCTTGCTTTATCAGGTGCTTCACTGCTTTCAGTGTTGCCCGATATTGATCAGTGACTAATCGATCAGGCCGACCATTGGTCGTCAAGAGATGCTTCAAAAAGTGATAGGATGCGGTATAATCGCGGTGTTTTCGTAGCTCAAAATCCATGGTCAAACCGTTATTGTCAATAGCGCGATACAAATAGGCCCAACGGCCTTTAACTCGAATATAGGTCTCATCGATTCGCCAACTTTTAGCGTGAGCTGTTTGATGCCGACGCCATAGAGCCTTAAAGATGGGGCCATAGTGATGAACCCAACGCATGACCGTGGTGTGATGAACAGTGATACCCCGATCCCGAAGCAATTCAACGATGTCACGATAGCTGAGACTGAATCTGAAATAGTAGCCAACGGCTACTAAGATGATGTCCTTTTGAAAGTGGCGTCCCTTAAAGTGATTCATGCGCGCAATCCCTCGTTTCTTGGCACCCAGTATATTAAAATCAAGTCAGCGAGGAAAATTTGCACCAGAACCATATCAAGTAACACTTAGCTCACTGACCAGTAATTTGATCATGTTCACCCGGGGTCAATATTTTGGTCATCACCGTAATCAAATACGCTTGTTCGCGCTCAATCTCAGTTCCCGGCAATTCCAGCATTAACCGCGCTAGGTAACCGAATAGCTGCGATAACAAACTTTGCAGTATCAAATCATTCGGCCATTCCACAATCAAATGATCTGCTTTTAGTTGATTTATGACACTTCCCATCTGCTTGACCATCTTAGGCGCAATCTGGCTAAGAATCTGTTCGCGTCGTTCGGCGTCAAAAGCTGCCATTTCAAAAATGACCTTTAACTCTTTCACGTTAGCTTTAGCAAATGCAACTCGGTCCGTAAAAATTGCTGTGACGAATGCCTGTAGACTGGGATAACGCTGCCGTAATTCATCCTCTGAAAAATCACTCGCTAAAATTGGCACAATGTGCGCGACAATTGGTGCTAAGATGGCATCCCTTAAGGCAGCCTTAGTCTTATACCGCCGATAGACCGTCCCCTCCGCAACGCCGGCCCGTTGTGCAATATCACTAGTACTGGTCTGGTCAAAACCCTTTTCAGCAAACAAATCGAGACTTGCCTGGAGGATGGCCCGTTGCTTAGGTGTAATCGTTTCATTCTGACTTAGATCCTGTTGAAAATAATCCCGTATCCGTGGTCGTTCCATATCCTCACACCTTCCGATAACGTTTCATTCCAACAATATTCAACATTGTTAGTACGACCATAAACCCTACTAATATTAACAAATTGACACCAATATCGCCAAGCCCAGCACCCTTTGTCACAACAGCCGTCAACGCATTAGCACCATAGTATAACGGCATGATGTGGGCAATTGCTTGCAACCAACTGGCCATGCCATCGACTGGAACCAACCCAGCAAAAAAGATTTGTGGTACAACAATCAGTGGAATAAACTGAATCATTTGAAATTCTGAGTTAGCAAAGGTGGAAATAAAGATACCCAAGGTCAAAGCCACTAACGCTAATAATAAGTTAGTAAGAAAGACCAGCCAAATACTACCAACTAAGTGAATCTTGAAGACCGTAATTGTAAAAACAACGGTCAGGACAGTCTGAATGATGGCAAAGCCCCCATAACCAATTAGATAGCCCATAATAATTTCACTCCGTCGAATTGGGGTTGCAAGTAGCCGGCTTAGGGTTCCAGTAGTGCGTTCATTCAAAAGTGAAACGCCAGAAATCAAGAACACAAAGAAGAAGACAAAGAAACCGAGAAAGGCTGGCAAAAAGTTTTCAAAGAACGTTGAATCACTACTACCATAAATATAATGAGACTTAGTCGTATAACTGGTTGCTTTAGCTGACTGAGTCGAACTAGACGTCGTGGCTGTGGCCTGCTTGAGTTGCTTTTGTAATTTCTCAGCAGTTGCCTGGTCACCGCGGGCCTGGGCTTGTGCAATGGCAGTCTTCAGCTTGGTCACCGTTGCTTGTGTCTGGGCTGCTGTCAGCTTCTTCAAAGCGGCTTGTTGCGATTCAAGGGCCGCGCGCTGTTTCTTAGTAACGGTCACCAGCGTCTTCATTTTCAACTTGACTAATCCTGACTGTAAACTCGCCTTAATTAAAGACGTGTTGGTTGGATTGCTATTTGAATAAGTAATCGTCAATTGACCATTTTTCTGAGTCAAATAGCCATCTAGATCATGCTGCTTAATCATTTTCCGTGCCTGTGAACTATCATAATGATGAATCGTCACGTTTTTGGTATCGATCACGTTAACCACGGATTGGTCTACATGATGAACACCCAAGCTTGCTACTTGCGTTGTGTTGTTTTGAAATAAGAAATACATCAGCGTCATAATCAGCAATGGTGCCAAAAACATCAGCGCCAAGGTACGCTTATCACGTAACATTTGCTTAAAAACTCGTCTAACGATTGCCATCGTTCGCATCTTGCATCCGCCCCGCTTTCAAAAAGACCTGTTCGATCGTATCTACTGCATACTGTTGTTTCAGTGCCGCGGGTGTCCCCTCAGCAAGCGCAATCCCGTGCCGAATCAACATGAGATAATCACACCGTTCTGCTTCGTCCATGACATGCGTTGTCACGAGCATCGACTTACCGGTATCCTTGAGCTTATTTAGTTCGGTCCAAATTTGTTGCCGTAATTCTGGATCAATCCCAACGGTCGGTTCATCTAAAATCAATAATTGGGGATCCTGAATCAGGGCAATTGCCAACGACAAGCGCCGTTTCATCCCACCCGAATAGCCACTGACCCGCTTGTCTAATTGGGACGTTAAATCAACTAATCCGGCTGCATAATCAATCATCTGTGCTAACTTTATTTTTGGAACGCTCATCAATTGCCCAAACAAGGTCAGGTTTTCACGGGCCGTTAGTGTCTCATACAAAGCGTCACTTTGGGCCATATACCCTACTTGTGCCATTACCGCCCTATTGGGCATCACCGTATCCATGACTTTAACAGTGCCACTATCCACAGCTTCCATCCCTAAAATACTCTTGATCAAGGTGGTCTTCCCAGCTCCTGATGGCCCAATCAAGCCATAAATCATTCCAGCCGGCAGTGTCAAATCAATCTGATTGAGCACTTGCTGATGACCAAAGTGCTTGCTGACCTGCTTGGCGATGACATAATCCGTTGCCATTTTAATAACCCTCTTTCTCAAAGAGAGTGTATACTCACTCACTTAATGGCTTTAGTATAATCAGTACATCTCGGTTTGTCAACATTAAAATGAGTTATCACTCACTTATTTTGTTTCCGGCCCATTTGTCACCGCATTGCAAACAAAAATGCGCCACCCCGTTGTTGGGATGTCGCATTTTAATTAAATAGTGACTGCTTAAAAATTCTATAATTCAGGCAGTTAAGCTAATATATGCATTATTGCGGTATAATAAATCCATTGGAATTAGCTGTTTTCCTGCATTTTCCTTGCATTTTTTGGGAACCCACTCGGAGGTTATCGTATGGTCTATCGTCACAGCCCGCTTCAATTGCCATTTGAATCCTTTGGTGCCGGTTTAAGTACCCCACTTAGCTCTAACAATGAGTGGGTCCAGTTGGCGGAGGCCATGCCCTGGAAAGCTCTCGATGAGGCATACCAATTGGAGTTCACCAAAAATGCGGGACGTGCGGCAAAACCATTTCGTTTACTCTATGGGGCAATCCTGATCCAACAACGGATGGGTTTAACTGATCGTGGGGTGGTTGCGGCAATTCGTGATAGGGGTCAATGGAACATCCATACGAAAAGTAGCGGTAGGATCCCGAACAAAAAATCAGAAACGTTGATTTAACAGCGTTTCTGATTTTTTATATTGGCTTTATTTAGAAGCTGTCTAAAATCTCTTAAGTAATAGTGCTAAAAACGCTAAAACGACCATTTGCAGACTGGTGGTTAATTGACGCTCACAATTTTTCCAAAGTCGCCGACAATTCTCTAGCCAACTAAAAGATCGTTCGACTACCCAACGTTGGGGCATGACTTCGAATCGATGCAACTCATTGCGCTTCGCAACCTGCACGGTTGCGTTTAAATTACTGGCTACATCGAGCTGAAAATTAACGCCTGAATAACCACCATCAACTAAGAAGTTGTCTAAAATCTCTTAAGAAGCTGTTTAGTATCTTTGATTTTGACCCAATAATTTGATAAACTACTGTCAAAAAAGTTGGTGATCATATGCAACATTTTAGTCATCATTACCAAAGCGATATTTCTCGGCAACAATTCGATTTGATCCGTCAGGATCTGGAAGCTTCAAGAAAACGAACTCACCCAAAACACATTGATCCTTATGATATCTTCTGTGCCATGCTCTATGTCCTTAAAAATGGCTGTACTTGGCGTGATTTGCCGGCTGATTATCCAAAGTGGTCCACCGTTTACTACTATTGGATGAGTTGGTCAAAAGCCCCCACCCCTGATAAACCAGCTTTATTAACTCAGGTTTTAAAAAAATTGTCGCTGATCGACGATTAAGGCAAGGGCGGTCAGCCCGAACTTCGTTCGTCATTTTAGATGCCCCAAGCATTAAGAACACCGCTACCGCTGAAAATAAGGGTTACGATGGTGGCAAGAAAATTTCCGGCATTAAGCGCCATTTAGCCGTTGACATCAATGGATTCCCGCAAGCTATCCATATTACCCGGGCTAACATCACTGATCGTGACGGGGCGATTGCACTCGTCACCCTTAATTTAGAGCAGTTTAAATTGGTTCGAACCATGATGGTTGATAGTGGTTATACCGGCCAAAATTTTGCCAATGAGATTAGCAGTTTAACGTCAGCCAAGGTAATCGTCGTTAAAAGAAATGAGTTACACCAATTTTCGGTTATCCCCCAACGGTGGCTCATTGAACGTTCATTTAGTTGGTTGGGAAATTATCATCGTTTATGGCGTAACTGTGAGCGTAAGCTCAACACTAGTCTCATGATGGTTTCGTTAGCTTTTATCAGGTTACTTCTCAAAAGATACTAAACAGTTTCTCACACCAGTTTTGATCATTGCCATTTACTATCATGGCAATGAGGCTAAGATTGAAGGATTACTGACGGCATCACAAGTGTTCCTGAGTATTGCTTTACCGTTTGCCATCATCCCACTGGTCATGTTCACCAGTAACAAGAAGTTGATGGGTGAGTTCGCCAATCATACTTGGGTCAAGTACGCTGCTTGGTTTGCCACCATTGTGCTGGTAACCTTGAACATCTACTTGATTCTCTAGACGGTTGGCTTGCTGAAATAACCGTTTAAAGACCTTTATAAAAAATAAGTAGGTTTCCGTTATATTCTTTATAAAAGTGTTTAGCAGTTGGGAGTCGTTGACAATTTAAAAATTTGTCTACGGCTTCTTTTCTTTTAGTCTAAAATAGAGGTTAATAACTAACAGGGGGATTACTAAATGATCAAACCCGAAAAGACAATCAATGGAACCAAATGGATTGAAACGTTTCAAATCAATGCCGAAGAACGGGCAACCCTCGAAGATCAGTATGGCATCGATGAAGATATTATTGAGTACGTCACTGATAATGATGAAAGTACTAATTATGTTTATGATATCAATGAGGACGACCAATTATTCATCTTTCTGGCGCCGTATGCCCTCGACAAAGATGCGCTGAGATACATTACCCAGCCATTTGGCATGTTGCTCCATAAGGGCGTTTTATTCACGTTTAATCAAAGCGACATATCTGAAGTCAACACGGCACTTTACTCGGCATTGGATAATCCCGAGGTTAAGAGCGTCGATGCATTTATTCTGGAAACACTGTTTACAGTTGTTGACAGCTTTATCCCAATTTCTCGCGGCATTACCAAGAAACGCAACAATCTGGATAAAATGTTGAACCGGAAGACGAAGAACAGTGACTTGGTTTCACTTTCATATCTTCAACAGACGTTGACCTTTTTGTCCAGCGCGGTCCAAACCAATCTCAGTGAACTCGATCGTTTGCCAAAGACCCATTTTGGTGTCGGTGCTGACCAAGATAAAATTGATTTATTCGAAGACGTGCAAATTGAAGGAGAACAGGTCCAACGGATGTTTGAGATTGAAACCCAAGTCGTTGACCGAATCGATCATACCTTCAACAGCCTTGCTAATAACAACCTGAACGATACAATGAAATTTTTGACAATTTGGTCACTGACCATGGCTGTGCCAACGATCATTACCGGATTCTATGGGATGAACGTGAAACTCCCGTTAGCCGGGATGCAATATGCTTGGATGCTGACTTTGGGGATTTCTGTCGCCTTGATTGTGGCGATGCTGATTATGCTGAAGGTCTGGCGGAAGATGTGATGGGTGAGTGACTTGCTGCTGGGTGGGGGACTTTTTTGGAATGTGTATAGTTGAGCAGTTATGCTATTTTGAGCACCCTTCGGCTTCTGAAATACGCTCCGACGACCCTGACCCCGGCCACATAAGACAAAAAATCCAGTACCTCAATTTTCAAGTCAAGTGCAACGATGATAACGAATTCTTGATAGTGGTCTAGGCTGTTACGCCATGCATCGGTAGTAATCGCATGGGCGAAGATAGTTCAGAATACGTCTGGGACGATGGTTCAGTGCGGATTGGACTGCTTGAATTTCAACCAGGGTAACTGCTCTGAGAGACTTCCCTTTCGGGAAGAATTCCCTAAGCAGTCCATTGGCGTTCTCGTTTGTGCCACGCTCCCAAGGCGAGTACGGATGTGCGAAGTAAATCTGGGTTCCAACAATCTCTGATAACTTGGCAAACTCGGAACCATTGTCAAAAGTGATACTCTTAAATTCCTTGGCCCCGTAGTCGTCGATCGTGTCCTGCAAGGCTTTAAGGCAGGTGCCCGCGATAGTCAGGAATCTTGACGATGATCTCAGTCCGGCTGTACCGTTCTGTGAGCGTCATTAATGCTGGCTCATCAGCTAAGCGAATACCCTTGACCAAGTCGCCTTCCCAATGTCCCACGCCTGTGCGGTCATTCACGGCCGCAGGACGCAACTCGATTGAGTCGCCGTATATCTTCTTATTCTTGCGCTTGTGGGCGTTCTTATAGCCTTTGATGCGGCGTCGGAGCTTCTTGGGAAGTGTCATGTTGTCTAGCTCAAGCAGCCCGGCGTCGATGTAGCGATACACAGTTGTCGTTGAAGGGCAAGCCTTGCCCTGGTCGCGATAGAAGTGTACGAAGCTATCAACGCAGTGTACGCGCGGCTTACGAGTAAGCTCCCTGGCGAGAGCCTTGAAGAACGCACGGCCGGTCTTAAGAAAGGCGTAGTGACCGGTTCTATCGCGTTTACGGTCGTGCATGGCTTGGGCAGTTTCCGCAAGATAGACTTGATGCGAGTGACGCTTCGAGTCGAGCTGAGTTACAGATCCACGCGTGATTTCTCGTGAGATTGTCGCTTTACTGCGATGAAGCTTCTGTGCAATCACGGTCGCGGTGTCACCAGCAGCCTGAAGGGCCTGAATTGTAGCACGGTCGCTAAAACTGAGTTGTTGGTAATGCTTGTGGGTGTTAGTCTGAGAGTGGGTCATGAAGATTCCTGCTTTCTTGTTTAGCTAGCACTAACAAGAATAGGTCTTCATGGCCTTTATGGTCTAGTCGTCAGGGTGTTGCACTTGAATTGTAAACTGGGGAGAAATGGTTGAGTAACTTTTCTTGATATGGCTGGCAATCTCACGAAGTGAGTTTCCATGATTCCTCATTAAAAAGATGGTTTCCCGTTCATCTATGGT
>ERZ772821.2187-NODE-2187-length-10354-cov-4.785125_pt1 | contig 10354 bp, 6 predicted proteins | sample MGYA00580859_ERZ772821 | MGnify/ENA primary metagenome ERZ772821 (study PRJEB29015, sample SAMEA2737674) | human gut metagenome | biome: human gut; feature: human-associated habitat; material: faeces | place: China | collected 2012 ...
CCGAAGCGGTCACCTTCACGCTCTGGCCTGCGGCACCCTCGGCCTCGAAAGTCAGCGCCGCCGGGTCTACCGTCAGCGAATAGACCTCCGGAGTCTCCGAACCGGCCTGCGTGACGGTTACGCTCTTGGCCTTCACGTCGTCGTTGTTCACGGGCTTGACGGCGATGGATGCGGTACGCTTCTCGGCGGTCGGGTTTTTGACTACCGAAACCAGCAGTTTTCCGGCCGTTCCGTTGTCCACGGTAATCCAGTCGGCCGACGAGGGAACGGTATATTCCCACTCCACGCCGGTAGCGGTCACGGTAATCTCCTGCGGAGTCGTATCCTCCGCCCCGAAGGTGAGCGACGAGGGGGATACTTCGAGCGATGCGGTGGTTGACTCACCGTCGGTCGGCGAGCAGGCTGCGGCGAGCAGGCAGGCCGCTGCAACGAACAATATCTTTTTCATAGTCGTTTCTGTCGTTTGCAAAGGCTGCGGCAACCTTACCGGAATGCCGCTGCCTTCAGTCATTATACACTTAATTACTTGGCTATGGGCGGTACGATGTACCAACTGACGTAGGTGACGCCGCCGGCCGATGCCATCGGCATGGAGCCGTGAACATGTTTTCCGTCGGGCGATACGTAGCTGATGAAGCCGCTTTCGGGGATGATGATGCCGTAGGTGTCATAGACCCAGTCGGCCATGCTGCCGAGGGAGGTACGGGTGTTCAGGTCGTACACCACGGCGGAGGAGACGCCCAGCGTGCCGATGCCGATGAAGGCGATGCCGTCGTCGGTCACGTACATGCCGGTGGAGTCGCTGTATTCGTCCACGATGATGGTCGTTTCGGTTTCCGTGTTGTAGAATGCGGGCGTTTGGGTGATGCTGAACGACATGCCGCCCTCGTTCGGCTCTTCGGTGCGATAGGTGGTGGCAATCCATTTGCCGGAGGGGCTGATTTTGGTCAGTTCGGCGGTGCAGATGCAGCCGTAGACCTTATGGGTTTTGTACTCGGTGCCGTCACCCATCTGCATGGTGATTTCGGTGACTTCCCTGACGTCTTCGCCGACCCATCTCGGTTTTGCGGTGTTTTCACCGTTGTTTACCCAATAGAGCATGCCGAAGTCGGAGCTTTCCCACGAGGTGCCGTAGATGATACTGCCGTCGGCGGAGATGCCGCGGGCCATGACGCCTACCCATATCTCCTCGTCGCGGTAGTTCAGGTCGAGCATGGGAAGCTCGTGCGGTACGCCGTCAATCCAGAGCAGCGGATGGGTAAGGCCGCCGTTGCTGCCCGATTCGTTCTGGGCAAAGCCGACCCAGTATTTGCCGTCGGCCGAGGTAGCCTGTATCTCCGGACGGAACCTGTAACCGGCCGGTGCTTCGGGAATGAAGATTTCGCCCGAGGTGTCGATGGCTATCTGACCTCCGTTGTAGCCGTCGCTGATGAAGAGCAGTCCCTGGTCGGTGATGGCCATTGTCTGGTGGAGGTAATAGAGCGATTCGGGGAAGGGGCCGAATTCATAGACTTCGTCCGTTTCGGTGTCGACGATGGTCGGCGAGTACTGCCACGAATCGTCCGGTGCGATGGACGCGGTGAATCCGCCCATGTACCTTCCGCTCGGCGACATGACCGCGCCCATCTGGAAAGTTTCGAGCCTGCGGTAGCGGGCGAATTCGCTGTCGAGCGGAAGTTGGTTCACCCGAATCTGCTGCGAAGCCTGGCCCGCTTCGATGGTTATGGTGGTATTCCGTTCGGCACCGGTGCCGTTGTCGTCTACCGTGATGGTGAGCGTCCTTTCGTCCGTGCGTTCGATTTTTACCCACGTCGCGCCGGGCGTGGCCGTCCATTGGGCCGGGGAAGCCTTGACGTCGACGGCGAGCGGGGAGTTCCCTTCGCCGAGGAACGAACAGGCCACCTGGCTGAGGTTCACGTAGTGTACGTTGTCTTTCGTCTCGGTGGTGCAGCCGGTGATGAAAGCGGACGAGCATATGGCCGCCGCAATGAAGTTGAATAAAATCCTTCTCATAGATTTAGTGCGTTTTAGTGGTTATTGAATCGGATGGTATGCATTTCACTACCGTTCATAAACAAATATACGAATGAAAATCAATAATAATTCCTGCTTGTTAGTTAATTTGCATATTAATTATTAGTGAGTGAATATTTAACCGATGCGACACAATGGTCGGAATGTGTTAATTAATTTATGAAGAATGTTGCTAATTTTTCATTTCTGCCGTGTTTCGGGGTAAAATAAAATGACAGACGGGGCAATTCTGAAAAACTGCCCCGCCTGTCATGTCGTGTGAATTCGCATCATTGCGTACGAATATCGAGCGCACCCTTGAACGAACCGGTCACCTTGTAGCCGGCATCGCTGGTGAAATCGAAGGCGATGTCATACTCTTCGCCGTTCCGGGTCACGGTTATCGTACCACCGGTGATGCAGGCATCACCCGTCACGGTATCGTTTTCCATGCGGATGTACCAGGTGCCGCTCGGAAACTTCGGGTGGGAGAATCCTGCACGGCCGCACATGATATCTCGTGAAACGAATTGGTATGCACTATCTTCTATGTCTGCCGTAGTGACTGTATAAGTACCCTCCGGAAGGATGTAAATGTTGTCGTCATTTTTTTCTATGGGGTCTGTGTATAATTTCATGTGGAGGCGATTGCCAGTGCCGATAAACATTTGCGACGAGGTCAACGTAATGCCTTCATCCCACAATTTTAACTCCCACAGTGTGTATGGTTGATGCCTCAACTCGTCATTCGGATAGACAGCTATTCGGCTTTGGGTGAGCACTCCGAAATCGACATCCTCTTCAAGCGTACTGAGAAATTCGGGCTTGCCCTCCTGCGTCACGGGAATCTCGAACGGGCCGATACCTTCGACGTCAGTAGTGACAATCACGCGCGCTGTCCGCGGAGCGGAGTTCTCATTTTTTTTGTCGTTGGCATTGATGCTAATATTATGGATACCACTGTCTTCGTCTTTGAAGGGGTTTACTGTTAACCAATCTTTTTCTTTTTCGTTATCGTATGAGACCCGGACATTCCAATCGAGATTGACAGGAACGACATTGATTGTATAACGTTTTCGGCCGAGATAGTCGATAACGAACCCCTCCTCCGGTACGTCGCCGTCGTTGTAAGTCATCGTCAGCGACGGGGGCAGCACCTTGGCCTCCTGCGTCACGCGGATGGCCTTCGGGCCTACCGACTCCACACTCGGCGTCAGGGTGACGTTCGCAGAACGTTCCGCCGTGTCGGGGTTGTCCTGCACTGTGACGGTCAGCGTCGTCTCCCCTTCGGCACCTTCCGTCGCAGAGAGGGTTATCCACTCTTTGGCGGCGTCCTCCACTGCGGCGCTCCAGGTAATCCCCTCGCCCGAAGCGGTCACCTTCACGCTCTGGCCTGCGGCACCCTCGGCCTCGAAAGTCAGTGCCGCCGGGTCTACCGTCAGTGAATAGACCTCCGGAGTCTCCGAACCGGCCTGCGTAACCGTCACGCTCACGGGTTCCAAGTCATCGTTATCTTTGGCAGTTATCCGAATCGAAGCGGTACGTTTCTCGGCCGTCGGATTCTTGGTGACCGAGACCAGCAGTTTTCCGGCCGTTCCGTCGTCCACGGTAATCCAGTCGGCCGACGAAGGAACGGCATATTCCCACTCCACGCCGGTGGCGGTTACGGTAATCTCCTGCGGAGTCGTATCCTCCGCCCCGAAGGTGAGCGACTTGGGCGAGACCTCGAGGGAAGCGGTCTCTCCGCCCCCGTCCTGTGGCGTACATGCGGCGGCGAGCAGACAGGCCGCCGCGATGAATAATAGCTTTTTCATAGTTGTATGTATTTAGGTTAGTGTAGTTATTCCTCGAGGGGCGGCGCGATGTACCACCAAAAGAAATTTACTCCGGATGCAGATGCCAATGGCGAAAATCCGAGTACACATGAACCGTCGGGTGTTATACGGCTGATGTTTCCGTCCGGGACGATGATTCCGTAATTGTTTTTTATCCAATCGGCCATGTCGCCGAGGTCGGTACCCGTATTCAAATCGTAAACGACAGATGATGTGGAGGCATATGTACCGATAGCGATGAAGGCGATGCCGTCGTCGGTGACATACATTCCCATGGATTCGCCGTAATCTTCTACGATAGTCGTCGTTTCTGTTTCCGTATTATAGAAGGCAGCTTTTTGTATTTTTTTGATTGCCTGCTTGTTTTCGCTTATTTCTTCGGTACGGTAAGTGCTGGCTATCCATGTTCCGGAGGGACTTATTTTCGTGGCGGTTGCATCGCAGATGAGACCGTCGGCAATATGGGTTTCGTAGGTTGTTCCGTCCGGACGTTCGAGTACGACAGGGGTTACTTTTCGTACATCTTCGCCTACCCATTTCGGTTTTCCTGTATTTTCGCCGTTGTTTACCCAATAGAGCATGCCGAAATCGGAGTTCTCCCACGAGGTGCCGTAGATGATTTCGCCGTTTGCGGAGATGCCGCGGGCCATGACGCCGACCCAGATTTCTTCATCGCGGAAATTTTTATCGGGTATGGGCAGTTCGTGCGGTACACCGTCAATCCAGAGCAATGGCTTGTACAAATATTCCAATCCATATCCTTCTTTTGCGTAACCTACCCAATACCGACCGTCTGCGGAAGTCTCTGAAATCGTTGGTTTACACTCGAACCCGCTTGGTGCTGCGGGAACAGTGATATTGCCGGTGAGGTCGATGGCTATCTGCCCGCCGTTATAACCGTCATCAATAAAAAGTAGCCCCTGATCGGTAATGCAGGATGTATTGGTAAAATAGTACAGTGCTTCAGGGAAAGGACCGAATTCGTAAACTTCGCCTGTTTTGAGGTCTATGATGGTTGGCGAACGAAGCCAGGAATCATCGGCGGCCAGAGAGGGGACATAACCGCCGATGTACCTACCGCTGGGAGACATGACGCCCCCGCTCGAAAAATTCAACATCCTTCTGTAACGGGCGAATTCGTTTTCGGTGGGAAGTTGGTTGATTATAATCTCCTGTGCAGCCTGTCCGGCTGTTACGACGATGACGGTGTTTCTTTCCGTACCCGTATTGTTGTCCTCCACGGTTAGCGTGAGAGTTGTTCCGTTTTCGCTCTTTTCTGCCTTTACCCAGGTAGCCCCCGGCGAGGCTTCATATGCTGTGGGCGAAGTTTTGACGGTGATTTCGAGCGGTTGATTATCCGTGCCGAGGAAAGTACATGCAATCTGGCTGAGGTTTACGTAGTGGTACTCCTCTTGGTCGGTCGTACATCCTGTCAGCGCTGCGAGAACCAGAAGTCCTGCCATGCTTTTGTAAAATGGTTTTCTGTTCATGTTTGGATGGTTTTTTAGGTTTTTTGTCTGTACAAGGCCCCGGGGAAGTGTTTTTATGTACGGATACAAACATAATAATAAAATAAAATGAATAATAACACATGTTGTGAAATTTGCATATTTCTTTTTTGATGTTCCATGCATGTTCGGGTTGTAGATTGTCACGGCAGCGTGTTGCATGTATAAGGGGAGATATTCCTTGCAGCGTGTTATTTTTAACGGCGGGATTGATGAGATGAGCGGATTCTGTGTGTTTATTTTGTTGATTTATAATATTTTGTGTGGTGGTTTGTTGCCGGGGAGAAAGAGGGGGGCGGGAGAGGCTCCTGTGGGGTACATGTAAAATGATGACGTATTGTGCCGTGGTTGAATGGGAACTGACGGATGGCGGCGGTGTGGGGCCGGTATCGCCGGGGCACTGCGGCGGACCGTTTTTTTGTCGTACCTGCCTTTTTCGGCCGCGGGTGGGTAGGCAGGTACTTTCGCGGCTAAACCGTTTCCGTTCTACGGAACAGCGGCAGCCCTGTCGGGACTGCCGCTGTCTTTCTGGCCGTGCAGGCACGGATTATTGCAGGGGAGGGGCGATGTACCAGTCGTCGAAGCCGCTGCCGAGCGCGTTCACGGACGTACCGAATATGTATCGGCCGTCTGCCGATATGTATTCGATGACGCCTCCCGGAATGATGATACCGTAATTCTCGGCGACCCAGTCTGCCATGTTGCCCAGGTCGGTACCCGTGTTGAGGTCGTAAACTTTGCCCCCGGTGATGAACATCGTGCCGATGCCGATGAAGGCGATGCCGTCGTCGGTGACGTGTATGCCCGTGGCTTCACCGTAATCCTCCACTACGGTGGTCGTTTCGGTTTCGGTGTTGTAGAATGCGGGCCGCTGGACGTATGCTATGAAGCCGTCGCTGCCCACCTCTTCTTTCCGGTAGGTGGTGGCAATCCATTTGCCGGATGGACTGACTTTCGTAATCTCGGCCGTACAGATGCAGCCGTCCACGAGGTTGTATTCATACTCGCCCATCCAATCCTCGACGATGACCGGAGTGAGCCGGCGTATGTCGTCGCCTACCCATCTGGGCTCTTCGACGGTCGTGCCGTTGTTTTTCCAGTAGAGCATGCCGCAATCGTCGTTTTCCCACGAGGTTCCGTAGATGATTTCACCGTTTGCGGAGATGCCGTGGGCCAGGACACCTGCCCAGAACTCTTCGTTACGGTAATTCAGGGCCGGCATCGGGAGTTCGGCGACTGTGCCCTCCGTCCACAGCAGCGGTTTGAACATGCCGGCCTGAATGTATCCCACCCAATATTTCCCGTCGGACGATGTTTGCGAGACCTCGGGTTTGTTCGTGTATCCGGCCGCTTCCGGAATGAAGATATTGCCGGTGAGGTCGATGGCTATCTGGCCGCCATGGAAACCGTCGCTGATGAAGAGCAGACCTTGGTCGGTGATGGCGTTCGCCTGGGATAAAGCATACAGCGACTGCGGATAAGGGCCGAACTCATGCTTCTCGCCTGTTTCCGTGTCGATGATGATGGGCGTGAAGTACCACATGTCGTTTTCGTCTACTTGCTCTGAGAACCCGCCCACGTATTTGCCGCTGGGCGACATGGCACCGCCCATTGACGAGAACGTATCCAGTTTGCGGTAGCGTGCAATCCGGTTGTCGCGGGTGAGCTGCTGTACGGTGATTTCCCGGGAGGCGCTTCCGGCCGTGACGATGATGACCGTGCTCCTTTCGGCACCGGTGTCGTTGTCCGCTACCGTCAGGATGAGAGTGTTGTCCTCTTCGCTCTTTTCCGCTTTCACCCAAGTGTCGCCGGGGGTGATTTCGTATGCTGCGGGCGAAGTTTCGACGGTAATGGCCAGCGGGGTGTTGCCGTCACCGTCGAACGAGCAGGCCACCTGGCTGAGTTTTACGTAATGGAATGTCTCTTCCGTTTTCACGCATCCCGACAGGGAGGATAACAAGAACATCGCAGCTGCGATACTGCCTGATAAGATTCTTTTCATGGCTTGTCAGTTAATTGGTTAATTTAATCGTTTCGGCGGCGGTCGTTGGGCAGACCGTCGTCCATTTCGAACAAACATAATAATTATATATAAATAAGTCAATAATATATATAGTTGTTGTGAAATTCACGTATTTCTGCGTCATTGCTATGAATATCACAAAATGAAGGACGATTTCCCTTTCCGGTCTTCCTTGGCCGGAAGGCGGGTCAGGCCGGGAGGCCGGGTATCGGAGGCCGGGTATCGGAGGCCGGGTATCGGAGGTCGGAAAAGTGAAGTGTCGGGGGAGAAAGTGGAATAGAGAAATAGAAGGGATTGGCGGTTGCGGCATGGATGGCCATAAAAAGAGCAACCGGCCGCGAGCGGTCGGTTGCCTTCGATTTTTGGTGCCGGCCTGGGAAAGGCCGGCGGGTATCCGATAGGTATGTTACTTTGCTACGGGGGGAGCGATGTACCAGTTGATGAAGTTTACCCCACCTGCCGAAGATTCGGCCTTGGTGCCGAGCACGAACCGGCCGTCTGCGGAAACGTAGTTGATGTAACCGGCCGGGATGATGATGCCGTAGTTGTCATATACCCAGTCCTGCGTGCTGCCCAGGTCGGTTCCCGTATTCAGGTCGTACACCGCACCCGACGAGATGCCCAGCGTACCGATGCCGATAAAGCCGATACCGTCGTCGGTCACGTGTACGCCGACCGATTCGCCGTAGTCGCTGACGATGGTCGTCGTCTCGGTCTCGGTGTTGTAGAAGGCGGCCGTCTGCGTCGTGACTATCGAAAGCCGGTCTTCTGCAGGTGTTTCAGTGCGGTACGAGCTGGCAATCCATTTGCCGTTGGGGCTGATTTTGGTGAGCTGTGCCTGGCAGATAAGACCGTTTACCAGATGCGTCGTATATTCGGTACCGTCGCTCATCTTCATGGTCTCTTCCCATACTTCGCGCACGTCTTCGCCGACCCATTTCGGCTTTTCGGTATTCGCGCCGTTGTTTACCCAGTAGAGCATGCCGAAGTCCCAGTTCTCCCACGAGGTACCGTAGATGATTTCGCCGTTTGCGGAGATGCCGCGGGCCATGCCGCCGTACCACACCTCTTCGTTACGGTAGTTGAGGTCGGGCCAGGGAAGTTCGGCCGGAACGCCGTCCGTCCACAGCAGCGCCTTGCACGGTGCAGAGTCTTCCCCTACTTTGCCTTTCATGCCGTAACCTACCCAATATTTGCCGTCGGCCGAAGTGCCCTGGATTTCGGGTTTGCCGGTGAAACCGGCCGGTGCCTCCGGAATGAAGAGGTTGCCGGTGAGGTCGATGGCTATCTGGCCGCCGTTCTGGCCGTCGCTGATGAAGAGCAGACCCTGGTCGGTAACGGCCATCGTCTGGTGCAGATAGTGGAGCGATTCCGGATAGGGACCGAATTCATAGACTTCGCCGGTCTCCAGGTCCACGATGGTCGGGGAGTACTGCCAGGAGTCGTCCGGTGCGATGGAAGCGGTGAAACCGCCGGCATACTTGCCGCTGGGCGACATGGCAGCCCCCATCTGGAAGGTGTCCAGCTTGCGGAAACGGGCGAATTCGTTGTCCTTGGCGAGCTGGTTCACGCGTATCTCCTGCGAAGCCTGGTCGGCTACGATGGCGATGGTGGTGCTGCGTTCGGCACCGGTGTCGTTGTCATCGACGGTCACGGTGAGCGTCCGGTCGTCCGTGCGCTCCACCTTTACCCACGTTGCCCCGGGAGTGGCTTCCCACGTAGCCGGGGAGGCCTTCACCTCGATGACCAGCGGCTGATTCCCTTCACCCAGGAACGAGCACGACACCTGGCTCAGATTGACGTACTGAAGAGTCTCTTCCGTTCCGGTAGTACAGCCTGTCAGTACGGCTGCCACGACGGAAAGAGCTGCGATGAGTTTTGCAGAAAAAAGTCTTTTCATAAATGTTACTTAGTTGTTTGATAGGTTATGTGTAACTCGGACGGCAAAGCCTGTCCAACAAATTCCTGTACAAAGCTAACGATAAAATATATATGTAAAATGGGGGTGTTAATAAATTTGCATATTCATTCTTTTTGGATATTTGCATAACAAGGGGCCGCTTTTTATGGCCGCATTGTGCTTAAATTGCTTCCGGATTCCGACGGATGTTTTTATTTTATCCGATGCCGTATTTCCGGGCGGTGAAGCACCGTTCAGTGCGTATATATGTCGTCCGGAGTGTTTGCATCGCTCCGCGGAGCTGTATTTTCTGCCGTTCGTTTTCGGCGTGGACGGATTATTATTTGCTGTGGACGGTTCATTCATAGAACGCGGAAGATGCCCGGTGGAGTATGTCGTCGGTACTTTTCGCCGCTCCGGGAATCTGTCCGGCGGGACGGACGGCCTCGGACTTGCTGCCGGGAAGGCGTACAGACAGGGCGGCATGGGCGGCAGCCAGCCATGCGATGGGCACCCGGAACGGCGAGCAGGATACGTAGTTGAGGCCCGCGAAGTGGCAGAACTCCACGGAAGCGGGGTCGCCGCCGTGTTCGCCGCAGATGCCGCACTTGAGCTGCGGTTTCACATCGCGGCCCTTGAAGACGCCCGTTTTGACGAGCTGTCCCACACCGTTCTGGTCGAGCGTCTGGAACGGGTCGGCCTTGATGAGCCCTTTGTCGAGGTAGACGGGCAGGAACTTGCCGATGTCATCGCGCGAGAATCCGAGCGTCATCTGCGTGAGGTCGTTCGTGCCGAACGAGAAGAAATCGGCTACCTCGGCTATCTGGTCGGCAGTCACGGCCGCACGCGGTATCTCTATCATCGTCCCCACCATGTACTCCATCTTGTCATTGCGTTCGGCGAAGACCTCTTCGGCGACATGTTCGATGATATCCCGCTGGTAGCGGAGCTCCTTGTGGTTGCCCACCAGCGGCACCATGATTTCCACCTTGACCGGAATGCCGCGTTTTTCGACGTTCATGGCCGCCTCGATGATGGCGCGTGCCTGCATCTCGGTGATTTCTACTTAATTCTT
>ERZ772821.2197-NODE-2197-length-10333-cov-3.012356_pt1 | contig 10333 bp, 8 predicted proteins | sample MGYA00580859_ERZ772821 | MGnify/ENA primary metagenome ERZ772821 (study PRJEB29015, sample SAMEA2737674) | human gut metagenome | biome: human gut; feature: human-associated habitat; material: faeces | place: China | collected 2012 ...
GTTATCTGTCACAACTTCTATCCCAACTTCTATCACAAATACTATCACAGGCAGCTTCAAAAACAGTATCACAACTTCTATCACAACATACGAAAAAACACTATCACAGATTCTATCCCATAAAGCACATTTAAAAAGTACACATAAATAGTTCTTAAAGTATGTTATTTCAAAGCTTTTTGAAAATTAATTTAGTCATTAATGTTACAAATGATAAAATTAAAACTTGACTATTACCTCATTGAATGATAAAATATAATTGAATCATAATAGGGCAAAATGATGAAATTGATTTGAGGAACAAACATGAAAGACTACATTTTTAAAAATAAATATAACAAGTTGTTAACACCGGATATTGTCACCTTGCTTTCTCAAATTCATGAGTTTAAAGGTAAGCAAGAACTACTGATAAATGCAAAAAGCGATATGCTTGCAGAGCTTATGGAAGTGGCAAAAATTCAAAGTACCGAGGCTTCCAACAAAATAGAGGGCATTATTACTACAGACGACCGTTTGAAAAAAATAGTGCGTGATAAAACCATGCCGAAAAACCGAAGCGAAAAGGAGATTGCCGGTTATCGTGATGTGCTTGCAACGATTCACGAAAGCTATGAGTATATTCCCCCAAAACCGAGTATGATTTTACAGCTTCACCGTGATTTATACAAATACAGCGGACAATCTATCGGCGGTAACTATAAAACAAGCGATAACATTATTGCTGAAGATTATGAAGACGGAACAAGGGTTGTTCGATTTCATCCGATTCCCGCCTGGGAAACACCGGAGGCAATGAAAAATCTTTGTGATGAGTATGAGTTCGCTCTGACAGATCCGGAAATGGATCAGCTGGTGCTCACATCCGTTTTTATTCTTGATTTTCTTTGTATCCACCCATTTAATGACGGAAACGGCAGAATGAGTAGATTATTGACTTTATTGCTGCTTTACCGTGCCGGATATACCGTTGGGAAATATATCAGTATAGAAAAATTGATTTCTGACAGTAAAGAAACCTATTATGAGGTTTTAGAAGAAAGCTCTGACGGTTGGCACGAAAATAAGAATGGTTATGCACCCTTTGTGCGTTATATGCTTGGTATTATCGTTGCGGCATACCGCGAATTTTCGTCAAGAGCTGAGCTTTTGGCAAATAAGGGTTTATCCAAACCGGACCGAATAAGGGGAATAATTAAAGATACACTCGGTAAAATTACCAAAGCGGAAATTATGCAAAAATGTCCCGATATCAGCCAAGTGACTGTGCAAAGGGCGCTGAACGATATGCTGAAAAAAGGGGAAATAATTAAAATCGGCGGCGGCCGCTATACATCTTATGTTTGGAAAAACTAACAGCTTGAAAATATGTAATTTGGTAAATGCAGAATTAAGAATGCAGAATTAAGAATTTACTTGGAGAAGAAAATATGGATAATCTTATACTCGATAAAAGCAAAGCATTTGCAATACGAATTATTAACCTTTACAAACACCTGAATGAAGAAAAAAGAGAGTATATTCTGTCAAAGCAGTTGTTGCGAAGCGGGACAATCATAGGTGCGAACTGCCGAGAAGCGGCAAGAGGTCAAAGTAAGGCGGATTTTGTTGCTAAAATGAATATAGCCCTGAAGGAAGCGGACGAAACCGCATACTGGCTTGAATTGCTTTATGCAACCGATTTTGTGACACAGGTACAATTTCAAAGTATTTATAATGACGCCGAGGAATTGATCAAGCTGCTTGTCAGCATTATCAAAACCACCAAACAAAATAATTCTTAATTCTGCATTCTTAATTCTAAATTGGAGGAACGATATGATAACCGGAGAACTGAAAAATAAAATTGACAGCTTGTGGGATATATTTGCTGCTGGCGGACTTGTAAATCCGCTGGATGTAATTGAGCAAATCACCTATTTGATGTTTATTCGCGACCTTGACGACAGCGACAATCTGCGCGCTAAAGAGGCAGCTATGCTGGGGCTGCCTTACAGCAGCATTTTTGCAAAAGAGGTTTCTATCGGTGACAGAACGGTAGAAGGCAGCCAATTAAAATGGTCTGTGTTCCGCGATTTTCCTGCCGGAAAGATGTATGCAGTTGTGCAGGAAAGCGTGTTTCCGTTTATAAAAAATCTGCACGGCAATAAGGACAGCGCCTATTCAAAATATATGAGCGACGCGATTTTTAAAATTCCGACGCCGCTGCTGCTTTCAAAGGTGATTGACGCGCTTGACGGTATTTATGAGTTGATGAACGAGACGCAAGGTTCTGATGTCCGCGGAGATACATACGAGTACCTTTTAAATAAAATTGCACAGTCGGGGCTTAACGGCCAGTTCCGCACGCCTCGCCACATTATTAAAATGATGGTGGAGTTGACAGACCCCAAAGCCGACGAAATCATCTGCGACCCTGCATGCGGCACTTCCGGCTTTTTGGTTGCGGCAGGCGAATATTTAAAAGAGCACCGCAAAGAGGAAATATTTTTCAATAAGCAGAAAAAAGACCACTATATGAATCAGATGTTTTCGGGTTACGATATGGACAGAACAATGCTCCGTATCGGTGCTATGAATATGATGACCCACGGAATTGACAACCCCTTTATTGAATACCGTGACAGCCTTTCCGACCAAAACACGGATAAGAATAAGTACAGCTTAATTCTTGCCAATCCGCCGTTTAAGGGCAGCCTTGATTATGATACGGTTTCGCCCGATTTATTAAAGGTTTGCAAAACTAAGAAGACCGAGCTTTTGTTTCTTGCATTGTTTTTGCGTATGCTGAAAACGGGCGGAAGATGCGCCTGTATTGTCCCCGACGGTGTGCTGTTCGGTTCTTCCGCGGCGCATAAGGCAATCCGTAAGGAGATTATTGAAAATAACCGTCTTGAGGCTGTTGTTTCCATGCCGTCCGGCGTATTTAAGCCCTATGCCGGCGTTTCTACCGCTGTTTTAATATTTACAAAAACCGGCCACGGCGGCACGGACAAGGTGTGGTTTTACGATATGCAGGCGGACGGACTCAGCCTTGACGATAAGCGTTCGCCCATAGCGGACAACGATATTCCCGACATTATCGCGCGCTTTAAAAACCCAGACGGCGAAAAGAGCCGCGAGAGAACCGAAAAATCGTTCTTTGTACCCAAAGAGGAAATTGCCGAAAACGATTATGACCTTTCAATCAATAAATACAAAAAGACCGAATATAAACCGGTGGAATATCCGCCCACAAGCGAAATCTTGGCAGATCTGCGCAGGCTTGAAAAGCAGATTAGTGAGGCGATGGATGAATTGGAGAAAATGCTGAATTAAGAATGTAGAATTTAGAATGATAAATTATAATTTGTAGGGATGAATGTATGAAGTATAGAATCGGCGATTTAACAAAAATACGAACAGGTAAACTTGACGCAAATGCTTCGTCAGAAGACGGACAATATCCTTTTTTTACTTGCTCAAAAGAGCCATTAAAAATATCAACATACTCTTATGACTGTGAGTGCGTTCTTGTTGCAGGAAACGGCGACTTAAATGTTAAATACTACAATGGAAAATTTGATGCATATCAACGAACATATATTATCGAAGATAATGGCAAAGGAAAATTATATATACCATATCTCTACTACTTTATGGACGGATATGTTGAAGAACTGCGAAAACAATCAATCGGCGGAGTTATCAAATATATTAAACTCGGAAACCTAACAAATGCTTTGATTGAATTACCTGATGTAGAAACACAAAAAGCAATAGTAAAAGTGCTATCAAAATCAAAAGATATACTTTCATTTCGTCAACAACAACTCCAAAAACTTGATGAACTCGTCAAATCCCGGTTTATTGAACTGTTCGGCGACCCGAAACTTAATCCTCGAAAATGGGATATGGTAACCATTGGAGATATTGCAACAGATGTGAGATATGGGACAAGTAGACCTGCTACTGATGGTGGAAAATATCCGTATTTACGCATGAACAATCTTACCTATGAGGGCTATTTAGATCTAACCGATTTGAAACATATTGATGTTCCCGATAACGAGATTGAAAAGTGTGTAGTCAGAAATGGAGATGTCCTTTTTAATCGAACAAACAGCGTAGAACTTGTAGGAAAAACTTGTGTTTATAATCTTGATTCTGACATGATAATTGCCGGTTATATTATCCGTGTCAGAATTGATGACCGAGTACTTCCCGTTATCCTTTCGAGTTATCTAAATTCAACCGTTATGAAAGAACAGTTGCGGAGCATGGCGAAAGGTGCGGTAAACCAGGCAAACATAAACGCACAAGAATTGAGGAGTATTCCGATTTATTTGCCACCTATCACCCTTCAGCACGAGTTTGCAACTTTTGTCGAACAGGTCGACAAATCGAAAATTGCCGTACAGCAAGCGCTTGATAAGGCACAATTATTATTTGACAGTTTAATGCAGAAATATTTTGGATAGCATAAAATGGCATAAATGTGGCATAAACATGGCGTAAATCGTGCGATTTTAATTCAACGATTTATAGTATAATAAATATGCGGCAAATAAAAGTCAATTTTCTTCTGACTAATAAATAAAAATTTTTAAAGGAGATTTTTAAAATGTATTTTAACGATAGGATGTTTAATCCGCAATATGTTAACCAGGATTATTATTTACAATTGCAGCAGCAACAGTATTATGAAACTGCGCAGAATTTGGAAGTTAGAAAAGCAGTAAAGGCTGTGCAAGACTTATGCGAATCAATAAAGAAACTGGATGAACCACATCAAAAACAAGCGTTTTATTACTGCCTTGCCGAGATGGTGCAGCATTATGATTTTTAATATTTCCGGAGAGTGGTTTAATTATGACCAACTTTGATTTTTTATTAAAGGACAAGCAATTCGATACCTTTTCAGGTGTTGCTATTGCCGCCGAAAACACTTTACATATAGACGTTGATTCCTGCGTTATCAACTGTCGGCGGGCAATGGAGTTTGCCGTTAAGTGGATGTATTCGGTGGATAAGGCGCTTTATTTGCCGTATCAAGATAATTTACAGAACCTTATGAACGGCGAAGATTTCCGCGACATTGTCGGCAATGATATTTGGCAGCGGATGGATTTTATACGCAAGGTCGGCAACAGCGCGGCTCACGGCGGCAGAAAAGTAACCGGGGAACAGGCGGAGCTTTGCCTTGAAAACCTTTACATATTCCTCGATTTTGTTGCCTGTTGCTACGGTAAAAACTATAAAAGCAGCAACTTTGATAAATCGCTGCTTGAACTCACGCCCGAGGAGGCGCTTTCGTTTGTTCCCGATAATAATATAGACCTTTCAAAGCTGATTGAAGAAAATCGGGAGCTTAAAGAAGAGCTTACGGCGCGCCGTGCCAAGCAGCAGCAAACCTATGTTCAAAAGCCGCTTGACCTTTCGGAATACAAAACGCGCAAGATTTATATTGACTTTATGCTGGAGGACGCCGGCTGGCGCGAGGGCAGGGATTGGCTTAATGAAGTGGAGCTGCCCGGAATGCCTAACCGCAGCGAGGTGGGCTTTGCCGATTATGTGCTTTACGGTGATGACGGACGTCCGCTCGCCGTAGTGGAAGCCAAGCGCACCTGTGTTGATGTTTCAAAAGGCAGACAGCAGGCAAAGCTTTATGCCGATCTGCTCGAAAAGAAATACGGCCGACGCCCGGTGATTTTTCTTACCAACGGCTTTGAAACACATATTGACGATAACCGCTACCCCGAACGCAAATGCGCCTGCATTTATTCAAAACGCGACCTTGAAAAACTGTTTAATCTGCAAACGCTGCGTACAAGCCTGAAAAACATAACCGTCAATAAAAGCATTGCGGGGCGGTATTATCAGGAGAGCGCGGTAAAAGCGGTATGCAGCAGTTTTGGCGAAAAGAACCGCCGCAAGGCGCTGCTTGTTATGGCTACGGGTTCGGGCAAAACCCGAACGGTGATAGCCCTTTGCGATGTGCTTTTGCAGCACGGCTGGGTAAAAAACATTCTTTTCCTTGCCGACCGGAATTCCCTTGTAACCCAGGCAAAGCGGTCTTTTGTTAATCTGCTGCCCGATTTATCGGTAACAAATCTTTGCGAAGAAAAAGACAACTACACGGCGCACTGCGTATTCTCAACCTACCAGACTATGATGAACTGCATTGATTCGGTAAAGGATGAGGACGGAAAGCTGTTCACCTGCGGTCATTTTGACCTTGTTATCTGCGATGAGGCGCACCGCTCGATTTATAACAGGTACCGCGATATTTTTAATTATTTTGACGCGCCGCTCGTCGGTCTTACAGCCACCCCAAAAGACGAGATAGACAAAAACACCTACGAGGTTTTTGAACTTGAAAACGGCGTTCCGACCTATGGCTATGAACTGGCGCAGGCGGTAAAAGACGGTTATCTTGTTGATTTTATGTCGGTAGAAACCAAGCTTAAATTTATTGAGCAGGGTATTGTGTATGACGACCTTTCCGACGAGGACAAAGCCGCCTATGAAGATACCTTTGAAGATGAAAACGGCAGACTGCCGGAACGCATCGGTTCTTCTGCGCTGAATGAATGGATTTTTAATGAGGATACCATTAAAGAAGTGCTTCATGTGCTTATGACCAACGGTCTGACGGTTGACTACGGTCAAAAACTCGGTAAGACCATTATTTTTGCAAAAAACCATACACACGCCGAAAAAATTCTTGAAATTTTTAACAGGCAATATCCGCGTCTGCCTGGGTTTGCAATGGTAATTGATAATTATATGACCTATGCGCAAAGCGCTATCGACGAGTTTTCCGACCCGAAAAAGCTGCCGCAGATTGCAATTTCCGTGGATATGCTTGACACCGGTATCGATGTGCCGGAAGTGCTGAATCTGGTGTTCTTTAAAAAGGTGATGAGCAAGGCAAAATTCTGGCAGATGATCGGCAGAGGTACGCGCCTTTGCGAAAACCTGCTTGACGGAAAAGACAAAGATAAGTTTTATATTTTCGATTTTTGCGGCAACTTTGAATTTTTCCGTATGAGCAGCGGCAGACCTACGGCAAATATGATTGCATTACAAGGCGCAATATTCCACCTTAAAGCGCAAATTGCCTACAAATTGCAGGATCTGGCGTACCAAACGGATGAACTGATTGCCTTTCGGAAATCACTGGTCAGCGATATGGCGGCAAAGGTCAGAGAGCTTAACCGGGGACATTTCGCGGTTCGTCAGCATCTTAAATATGTTGAACTCTATTCGTCCGAAGAAAACTACAAGGCGCTTTCGTATGAAGATACTTTACTTATAGAAAAGGAACTTGCACCGCTGATCATCCCCGACGAGGACGATGCCAAAGCGGTTCGGTTTGACGCGCTGATGTATGGCATAGAGTTGGCGTACCTTGCAGGCAAAAAATACGGTAAAGCAAGAAACGACCTTTATAAAAAGGTCAGCGGCGTAGCCGGCGTTGCCAATATTCCGGAAATTATGGCGCAGTCGGAATTGATAGATAAATTATTGCACACAAATTATCTCGAAAATGCCGGAATGAACGAGTTTGAGCATATCCGTAAAAGTCTGCGCGACCTTATGAAATATATTCCGGTTAACAAACTGCGCTATGACACGAATTTTGACGATGAAATTTTGTCAATGGATTGGAAAGAATCCGAGCTTGAAAATGACGATTTAAAAAACTACAAGGCGAAAGCCGAGTTTTATATTCGTCAGCATATTGATGATGAAGTTATTGCCAAACTGAAAAATAATATTCCTATGACCGCAGATGATATAAAAGAACTTGAAAAAATTCTTTGGAACGACCTCGGCACAAAAGAGGATTATGAGACGGCATGCGGTAAAAAGCCTCTCGGCGAATTTGTTCGCGAAATCGTCGGTCTTGATATGAATGCGGCAAAGGCAGCCTTTTCAAAGTATTTGAACGATGTCAATTTAGATTCAAGGCAGATTTATTTTGTCAATCAGATTGTTGAGTATATCGTTCAAAACGGTATGATGAAAGACCTATCGGTTTTGCAGGAGCCGCCGTTTACCGACCGCGGCAGCATTGTAGAAGTGTTCACCGATTTGTCGGTATGGATGGGCATCCGCAAGGTGATTGAACAGGTAAACGCAAATGCCGTGGCGGCATAAAACTGGGCGAACAACTTTATGCCTGTTTTTCTGTTTTTTATTTGATACATTCATCTTTAGTCGGATGTTCATATTCTTTTGTTGATAACGGTTTTACTGTATTATCCGCTTATGAAAATGACGATCAAATTACAGCTATTCCCCTTTGTAAATATGATTTGCGGCTTGTACGATATGCCTAAACGCATAAACCCAACAGATTAAAAACACTCGCCGTTTCAAAATAAAAATATACTTTAAATTTGCGAAGCCGGTGCTGCAAACATAACCGATTATAACATTTGATTTTTTAGATAACATAATGGTATAATATTCCTATAAATAACAAAAAAGAATTTATATTATAAGGAGATTAAAATGACAGAACATACAAACAAAACTTTTTTTATCAGTCATTCAACCATTGACATGCGATTGCACAATTCGTTTTGCAAACTATTGGTAAATGGATTCGGTATAAGTAGGGATTGTATATTCAGCAGTTCGATTTTAAGAAATATGAAAACTAACGATAATGTCAGTGAAACCATAAAAAGCAATATAAAGAATTGCAGTATTATAATTCTTTTAATTACATCATCTTATATGCGCAGTCCTTTTTGTTTGGCAGAGCTGGGCGCCGCTTGGGCACTTGAAAAGAAAATCGTTCCGATTGTTATTGCCCCTATAAGTATTAAAGAGTATAATAAAACACCCTTGCAAGGTATGCAATTCAGAAAGTTAGATAACCTATCCGTTGTTTATGATGAATTTATTGATTTAAAATTGATTCCACGACCTAATACTTACGAATTTGACAAACACAATAAAGAGTTTTTAGAAACGATGCAATTCGCTGAGAAAGAAGACAATAAATTTATTGCAACCATAGTGCAGGACAGATCAGATATGAACTGCAACAGTAATTTACAGGGAAAAAGATGCCTGAAGCTTGATTCTCTTGTTCCTTTAAAAAGCCCGCCGGTAGAGGGTGAAACTCATTGGTTATTTTTTGACGACAACAAAGAGAAATACGGCGATCCCAAAGTCGGCGATGTTGTCAGGTTTTTGGTATCTAACACAAATTTTCATCAGAAACCTTGGGGTGACGGACTTGAAAACACAAGAAATATTTATTTGAAATCAAAATTAGAAATATTAAATTAATAACACTGTGAAACACCAGAGGGTGATAACGTTGAACTTTTCATACGGAGAAACCGAGCTTTCCTATCTGCGGCAAAGAGATAAGCGGCTTTGCGCGGTCATTGACCGCATAGGGCATATCGACCGCGAAGTGGATACGGACTTGTTTTCGTCTGTCGTCCACCACATCATAGGTCAACAAATATCGACCAAAGCACAGGCGACCGTATGGCGGCGATGTCAGGACGCACTGGGCGAGGTCAACTCCGAAACGATATTGTCCGCCGGCGTTCCAAAGCTGCAAAAGCTCGGTATAACCTTTCGCAAGGCAGAGTATATTACAGACTTTGCCGAAAAGGTCCGTACGGGAGCGTTCTCTCCGGACGCTGTGGAGCATATGAGCGATGAAGACGCAATCCGTGAATTAAGCAGTCTAAAGGGTATCGGCGTTTGGACTGCCGAAATGATACTGCTCTTTTGCCTGCAGCGCCCCGATATATTCAGCTATGATGACCTCGCTATTCTAAGGGGATTACGTATGGTTTATCATCACCGCAATATTGACCGCAGACTGTTTGAAAAATACCGCCGCAGATTTCACCCTTATTGCAGTGTGGCAAGCCTGTATCTCTGGGCTGTGGCGGGCGGAGCAATACCGGAATTAAAAGACTGTGCCGCCAAAAAAGCATAATCTGCCGCTCCAACAAATTCAGAGGTGTAAATTATGATATTTATCCAGCACTACAAATCCCCTATTGGCGGTATCCTGCTTGCGGCTGACGAAATCGGTCTGACAGGGCTGTGGTTCGACGGGCAAAAATACTTTGCCGCCACACTGCCGGCAGCACACGAAGAGAAACAGCTCCCCGTATTCGACCAGACAAGGAAGTGGCTGGACAGTTACTTCAGCGGGGAAAACCCGGGATTTACACCCCCGCTGGGCCCCGAAGGGTCGCCCTTCCGGCAGGCCGTATGGGAAATATTGCTGCAAATACCGTATGGGGAAACAATTACCTACAAGGATATTGCGAAAGAAATTGCACGGCAGCAGGGAAAGCAAACC
>ERZ772821.2201-NODE-2201-length-10317-cov-3.554863_pt1 | contig 10317 bp, 9 predicted proteins | sample MGYA00580859_ERZ772821 | MGnify/ENA primary metagenome ERZ772821 (study PRJEB29015, sample SAMEA2737674) | human gut metagenome | biome: human gut; feature: human-associated habitat; material: faeces | place: China | collected 2012 ...
TATACCCTACCGGAATTGTAGATTTAATTACCATAATTGCATCTGGGTTATATTCAATAACCAGCTTGATTACAGCTTCTACCGCTGATGTATCAAAGAAATTTTTCTTGCTGTCATAGTTTGTCGGTGCAGCAATAACTACAAAATCCGCATCCTTATATGCAGCCTCCGCATCTAACGTAGCTGTCAGATTTAACTCTTTTTCTTTTAAGTATTTTTCAATATACTCATCCTGAATTGGACTGATCCTTTTATTGATTTTCTCTACCTTTTCCGGGACAATATCAACTGCCATTACCTCGTGATTTTGAGATAACAATGTAGCAATAGAAAGCCCTACATATCCGGTTCCCGCAACTGCAATCTTCATTATATCGTTTCTCTCCTTAAATTTCCTGAAATTAAATACCTAATATTTTAAAAGCTCTTTCCATATATTTATCCAAAGTACTCTTGCTACTGACTTGATAGGCTTCAATATCTTGGCTTTTCCATCCCTTCGCTTTTGTCAGATCAGCCATATATTCGTCAATCAACATATCTGGCTCAGCTACTGATTCCAGTTTTTTAGGTACTACTTTAATTCCTTCTGCCGCTAATTCCATTCGTCTTTCAATTTCATATTCATTCTCTTCTGGAATTTTATAATCCCGCCCTAAATACATAACTGTCTGAACAAATTTCACAGTATCCAAATCTGTTTGCATCAGGAAGTCATATACTTTATCACTATATGGCTGACCAGATTTTATTCTGTCTATCACATCTACTTTTTCTTCAGATTTTCTTATTTTGGATAAATGATAAACCTCTTTTAAAATGCCTTCGTATTGCTCATATTTTTTCAATCTACTCATAACCCCTCCATTGAAATCATACTTTATATTTCCTAAACTATTTCAAAAAATGTATCCGGTCTTTCTGGGTTAAAAATCTCATTACATGTCATAACAGTCACAAGATTTTCTGTTTCACTCAAGTTGATAATATTATGTGTCCAGCCTGGAATCATATGTATAGCCTCAATTTTATGTCCACTTACTTCAAATTCCACCTTTTCTCCTGTATTAATGTTGCGTTCCTGAATCAATCCATGACCTGCCACAACGATGAAAAGTTCCCATTTGGAGTTATGCCAATGCTGCCCTTTTGTAATTCCCGGCCTGCTAATATTAATTGACACCTGACCACAATCCTGAGTATGCACTAATTCTGTAAAACTTCCACGGTCATCCACATTCATTTTTAAAGCATATTTGAATTTTTCTGTTGGCAAATATGTCAAATATAAACTATATAATTTCTTTGCGAAAGAACCTTCTGGCATTTTTGGCATCATAAGTGTCGTTGGCTGTTCTTTAAATTGCTGCAATAAGTCCACGATTTCTCCCAATGTAACTTTATGTGTCACTGGAACACAGCAATATTTTCCATCTTCTTTTATAACCGTTTCCACACCATCAAATTCACAGTGCTTCTCCTTGCCCTCCATCAGATCAAACATGCCTTCTACTAAATCATCAATGTACAGCAATTCCAATTCTGTACTACTGTCATTTACCATAAATTCTTCATCATTTGCTACTGCCCAGCAGAAAGTTGATACTGCGGAATTATACTTTGGTCTTGAATGTCCCATCAAATTAGGGAAACGGTATACGGCAACCTTAGCTCCTGTTTCATTTGCATAATCAAAAAACAATTCTTCGCCTGCTTTTTTTGAACGTCCATACTCTGAGTTTCCAAAACGTCCTGCAAGCGTAGCCTGTATTGATGAAGAAAGCATAATTGTTGCTTTATTATTGTATTTCTTTAATGTATTCAGTAAATCAGAAGCAAATCCAAAATTTCCCTTCATAAAATCTTCTGGATTTTCAGGGCGATTTACTCCCGCCAGATTAAATACAAAATCAGCCTTCTGACAATACTGATCTAATTCTTCTGGCGTTGAATCAAGATCATACTCATAGATATCTTCTACTGAGATATTCGGTCTTGTCCTATTTTTGTTATCCCGGATATTTTTTAAATTATTTACTAAGGCAGTGCCTACCATGCCTTTCGCACCTGTTACTAAAATATTCATACAACTCACATCCTTATTCCATTTGTTATAGAATCTGTGCAACACTCCATTTACACTTCTTTTCTCCAAACCATTTTATTAACAACACCTGTATAGCTCTGAATAATCTTTACAACTTTTGAACTAACATTTTCTTCAATATAATCTGGAACTGGGATACCATAATCTCCTGCTCGGTTCATTTCAACTGCAGTATCTACAGACTGTAACAATCCTTTTTCATCAATCCCTGAAAGAATAAAACACGCTTTATCCAATGCTTCCGGACGTTCTGTTGATGTACGGATACATACAGCCGGGAATGGATGTCCAACCGATGTGAAAAAGCTGCTCTCTTCCGGTAATGTTCCAGAATCTGACACTACTGCAAACGCATTCATCTGCAGACAGTTATAATCGTGGAACCCAAGTGGTTCATGCTGAATTACTCTCGGATCAAGTTTAAATCCAGTGGATTCAATTCTCTTTTTGCTTCTTGGATGGCATGAATATAAAATTGGCATATCATACTTCTCAGCCATCTTGTTGATTGCATTAAATAAAGATAAGAAATTCTTTTCTGTATCAATATTTTCCTCTCGATGTGCTGACAGCAAAATATATTTTCCTTTTTCCAAGCCAAGTCTGCTATGAATGTCTGATGCTTCAATCTCTGACAGATTATTATGCAATACCTCTGCCATAGGCGAACCAGTTACATAAGTACGCTCTTTTGGTAAACCACAATCTGCCAAATATCTACGAGCATGTTCAGAATATGCCATATTCACATCGGAAATAATATCCACAATACGTCTGTTTGTTTCTTCCGGAAGACATTCATCCTTGCAACGATTACCTGCCTCCATATGGAAAATCGGGATATGCAATCTCTTCGCACCAATCACTGACAAACAGCTATTAGTATCTCCAAGAACCAGCACTGCATCTGGTTTAATCTCTGCCATCAGCTTATAACTCTGTGCAATAATATTTCCACAAGTTTCTCCAAGATCTGCTCCAACAGCGTTCAAATATACTTCCGGATTCTCCAGCTTTAAGTCCTTAAAAAATACACCATTTAAGTTATAATCATAATTCTGTCCTGTATGGGCAAGAATCACATCGAAATACTTACGTGTTTTATTAATTACAGCAGCCAAACGGATAATCTCTGGTCTGGTTCCTACAATAATTAACAATTTTAACTTTCCATTTTCTTTCCATTTTACAGTATCATATGTTCCCATTATTATTCACACTCTCTTTCTTTGAATATTTATCATACATAGTAATGCTTGCAGATTCCCTACTTGTCGAATCTATCATGATTACTTCTGGAACTTTTTTACCTTCATCTATATCTCGATTATAACGATCAAGAACTTTTTTTACCTTTCCTGGATTTCCAACATCAACCAATACATAAACCATATTGTCCGTCTGCTCAGCTTTTGCATATTCCTCCACCTGTGTGTCATATCCATGCATATACTGACCATTAGAAGACAATTTTACTTCTATAACCGTTATATCTTGTCCTCGGCTAATTTTAAAGTCAACAGGCCCTCTTCCCTCATCAGCTTCACAACTCAGACTTAAATTATTTGCCTGAATATAAGCTATACCCGATAAATGAATCACTCGTTGTACAATCTTTTCACGCTTCTGAGTTCCGGCACTTAATATAACTTCCCAACCTCTATTGTATTCTACCCAATTTTTGAAAAGACTCAAAATTTCAATCGAAGCAGTTTTACTGTCTATTTCTCTGTCTTTATACCTTGACAACCACGATATTCCACTTTTCTCTATTCTCTGCCATAATTTAGCAAGAAAATAATCAATCTGTTCTTCCGGATTGTATGCATCCAGTTTTTCTTCTCGGTACGCTTCGATAACCTGTTTACACTTTTCTGAATCCTTAAATATTTTCTCTCGCAAATAATATTTACGATCAGTAGCAGCCCATTGTGTCCATTGTTCCGCCACCTCATTATTCATCATCGCTCGAATTGTATTGTTCTCTACAATAACTGAATCTATTTCTTCCCATGATTTTGCTACCGGCAATTTATGCAATATTTCTGTCGGAAGCAAAAGTACTTCATATCCTTTTAGTGGGTTGCATAATAATCTATTATTAAACAACTTATCCGGATAATTATTTTTTATAATTCCAAGTTGTTGGTTCACTCTCTCCGTATATGTCTGTATATCCGGTAAAATCAATGTTGCAATCATATCACTTAAACGATCCGGTCCAACATTGTCCTGAAATAACGGTAACAACTGAAAAAATTCTGGATCATCAATTCCAGCCTTAACTATATCATATGCTGTTTCTAATACCATCTTTGATATTTTAGGTCCAAATCCTGATCCTGGTGCCTTTTCCCCAAAACCTAAGCATATACCATTCACTTCTGAAAATTTAAATATATCGAATGCAGCTCGAAAATATGTATCTTTTATATTTTTTTGTTCTGCACGATCCAATAATTTTATGATTTTCCGAAAAAAATCATTGATTCTTTCGTAAGAACCTTCAAACTCTGGAGTAGTTGTTTCCTTTAATCTCTGGATGTTAATAAAAAACGCATTATCCTTATCCAGCACTGGATCAAACACGCCCACATTCTCCAGTGCTTCTCCTATTTGCAAATAATCTGATAACAACATATTTCAGAACACCTCACCTCTACCATAGATGATCCCATCCTTTATTAAAATACTTTAATCTAAACTCATCACAAGCAGTTTTATATTGACTCATAATAATTACTGCATCGCTGTATGAACTTCTTCCTTTTCCATTTGTCTGTCCGTCCTCAGCTTCCAGTAACAAGTCCAAATATTGTGTAGAATCTTCTGATGCCATTATCTTTTTTAAAGGAGAGAGTACACGATTAACTTGATCTGTTTTAAATGCATTTGTTAAAGCATCTGGCTGTTTTTTTGACAATGCCGAAAATTCTGCATACAGACCGCCCAACAATTTTGCAAGCAAATTAAATCTTTCTTCATCTGTAGCTTCTGTATCTTCCCTTTCATTAAGTTCTTTAACAATCACAGCCACATCATCTCTTATTCGATTTGCCAATGTTGCACATTTTGGTACCCCCGGAGCCTTTTGTAATTCATATACACGCCCCTTCTCAAGCAGTTCCAAATTATCATAAATACGTTCTGCATTAACCTCGAAATTTGAATTATCACTCATCATGCACTCCCCCTTTCATTATATATGTATCTACTACTATTCCATTTTTGCAAGTTCAGCCTGAATATATTCCAAAGAAGCAATCTTTTCTTTTGTTTCTTCTAAATTCAATCTCTTAGTGTTATTGGAATTAAACTCTGTCAGGGTATTTCTTTTCTCATCACCATCTTTGAAGTATTTATCATAATTCAGACCTCGATTGTCAGCCGGAACACGATAGAAATTACCCATGTCAATAGCTTTAGCACACTCTTCATTTGTAAGAAGTGTTTCATACATCTTCTCTCCATGACGAATACCGATCACCTTGATATCCTCTTTCTTGCCACCAAACAGCTCGCACACTGCTTCAGCCTGTGTCTGAATTGTACAAGCTGGAGCTTTCTGAATCAGAAGATCTCCATTCTCGCCATGCTCAAATGCAAATAATACAAGGTCAACAGCTTCCTCCAGGCTCATAATAAAACGTGTCATAGATGGCTCTGTCAGAGTAATTGGATTTCCCTGCTTAATCTGATCAATCCAAAGTGGAATAACTGATCCACGACTGCACATAACATTTCCATAACGGGTACAACAAATCTTTGTTTTTCCAGATATTCTGGATTTTGCAACTGCAACTTTTTCTTCGATTGCTTTTGTAATTCCCATTGCATTAATTGGGTAAGCTGCCTTATCTGTTGAAAGACAGATAACAGATTCAACCCCTGCTTCAATTGCTGCAGTTAATACATTCTCTGTTCCAATTACATTTGTGCGGACTGCTTCCATCGGGAAGAACTCACATGATGGCACCTGCTTTAAAGCTGCTGCATGAAAGATATAATCTACCCCTGGCATTGCAGCTCTTACAGACTGTAAATCACGGACATCTCCAATATAAAATTTGATTTTATCGGCTACTTCCGGCATTCTCGCTTGAAAATCGTGTCGCATATCATCCTGCTTCTTTTCATCTCGCGAAAAGATACGGATTTCTCCAATATCTGTTTTAAGGAAACGATTTAAAACTGCATTTCCAAATGAACCAGTTCCACCAGTTATCATTAATGTTTTTCCTTTAAATAAACTCATTTTTTTCTCCTTTTATTTTATATTTTATTTTTTCTTAATAACCAGACCCACAATTTTATTTTTTGTTACTTTCCAATAAATCAAACAGATTACTGCATATGTAATTATTCCTGTCAAAACTTCAAAGAAAAGTGCAACAATTCCTCCATCAAAGCACAGAGCCACTACTCTTACAATTGTAAACATAATAACTCCAAACACCACATATATCATGGACTTAAAAATTGTAGTTATACATGACATATATCTATTCATTTTTATATATTGCCAAACACAGCTTACCAATTCTGCCACTAATGTACCAATAACTGCTCCTAATGCCCCTAATCTTGATATTAAAAACCAATTCGCCACAAAATTGACGCCTGCACCACAAAATACAGACTCTATAAATATTTTTTCTTTATGATTTGGTATTAAATATTGCATTCGAGCAATTTCTGAAAGACCTTTTATTACAAGGACCGGGGATAGAGCAATAATTAATCTGATACATTCATCATAACCCTTTCCGAAAAAGAACGGTGTAAACTCTTTTGAAATTGCAGAAATTCCACATGCCATTGCTACAGCAACTACAATAATTAATTCAATAGAAAGTAAAAAAAGTTTTCTTGCTTCCTCTAATTTTCCTTCTTTATTTAAAGAAGTCATCCTCGGTAACATAACAGTCCCAACGCCTGTTAATATACCTATCGGAATATTAATAATTTTATCAGCATTATAGTAATAACCTACTTGTTTGTAAGTGCTTAATAATCCCAACATTGTTTTATCCATAATATGATAAACCGACATTGCCATCAATGGAACAAACAAAACTAAATTAGGTTTTATATGGCTGATAATTTCAAACCGTGAAATATTTTTAATAGCCTTTAAGTCTATCTCTTTTGACGCAAAAAACCAGAGTATTGCATTGCTAAGAAATGCACTACCAGCCATAATTAATGTGTATATCCAAAGATCACTTGGCTTTCTTACTAACATTAAAATTAGTACTACAGAACAAATTCGAATAACCATATTTCTTGACACAGTTATCTTAAATTTCTCTACCCCAAAAAATAGCCAGTTAATATCAACTAAAGATCCCAATAAATAAAAGATTTGTAGAAAAGCTATATATATATTTTGTGAACATATACATGTTAAGTAAAACATATACACGCTTATTGAAACTATTGTACAACACAATTGAAGTATATATATATTCCAAAATGTCTTACTTCTTTTTTTTCTATCACTCCCACAATCTGCAATGGTTCTTGTTCCATAATTAACAACCCCTAGCATTGCAAACAATGTAAAATAATTAACAATGGATTGTGTATACGAAAAAACGCCTTGTTTTTCAGCTCCTAATACTCGCGCTAAATACGGTGATGTAATTAGCGGAATACATGTATTTAATATTTGATATATTGTCTGATATCCTAAATTTTTCTTAAGTTTACTCATTTGAACTTCCTTTTACTTATTAAACATATTTTTCTATACCACGCGCAAACAATATGCCATACATTAACCACATATAATAGCATTTAACACCTGGTCCTATAGGAGCTAATCCCTCAAATATGCTATTTATTCCATAACCTATACATACAATGACAAGTATCGAAGAATAAACGTTTGTTCTGTCAAATTTTAAACTTTTTATAATCGGTAAATATGCTATTCCAATTATAATGCTTCCTGTAATAATGCCAAATTGTAATATACATGATAAAGGGAAACATTCAAAATACAAGGAACCTATTCCAGTCAACCAATGTCCTTCTATTAAAGCTGGAAATTCTGATACAATAGAAACTCTTCCAGATGTTAGTGAATCCAAACTTGAAGCGTTTCTTCCTGCAAACATTATATTCCCCACAAACATATCAAATAAATTTTCATTCATAAGTAAAACTAATGTGCCAATTAGCACCACTACCGCTAATAAATATTTTATTTTACGATTAAATTGTTTTCCTAAAATAATGTAAAGCAAGCATATTGCAAATCCAACAATCGTAGCTCTTGATTTTAAAAGCATCAGCAAAATTACTTCAAAAATTACTATTTTTAGCAAATTGAAAATCCTAAATTTATCAAAATGGATAAACATAAGTATAACAATAGCAGTAAATATAATTTGCGATATTGAATTTTTTGATGCGTACGCATATTGACGTGACGTAATATCAAATCCAGCAGCAAAATATTCCACATATATCGAAACAGCTACCATTGTTGCTGATATTACATATGACATAGAAACAATTTTTAAATCTTTATCCGAAAACTGATCTCCTACAAAAGTTCCTAGGCAATAAATAAAAAGCGACAAAATCAAGCTTTGTAATACCGAGGAATTGAAATATGAATTATTCGTCACAATAGATGACAATAATATTAATACGAATACACTACATATGGCAAAAAATATCTTAAATGTACTATAGAACACTTTAATCTTTTTTTTAAGAAAAATGTACAATAGTAACATAATCCACATTGGCATATTCAATTTTTGAGTCATCCCGGCGGAAACAAAAAATGGAAGCTGAGAAATATTCGAAAGAAAACACGCAAGAGCAACCAGAAGCATAAAACCTCTATTTTTTTTCTCATCTACTATTTCAAATTGATTATTTACCATTTCTTTTATGTCCTTCCAACTTTAATATTACCAATTAAACACATCTTTCAAATATTTTTCTGCAACCTTATAATCTGAATATTCTTCAACGGTCTTATATCCCTGTTCCACAATTTTCTTTAGTGTATCGTAATCATTTCTCGTAATGTTTTCTATGATTTGCCTTAATTCTCCGTCATCTGCCTCATGACAAAGGAACCCGTTATCCGTATTTATAATAATACCATCTACACCACCATTTTTAGACGCAATAGTCAAACAACTAGCCGCCATAGCTTCAAGGTACACCAAACCAAATATTTCATTCGTACTAATCATTACAAAGACATGTGTATCTTCAAGTATTTGCATAACTTTGTCTCTTGAAACACGACCCCAGAAATGAATTTTATCTGCACAATTAAGTTTTTGTGCTAATTCTTCCAGTTCTGTGCGAGAAGCGCCCTCTCCCACAATGTTGAATTCCCATCTTATATCTTTAATTTCTGATAATGCTTTTATTGTAGCGTCTATATTTTTATAAGAAACAAGTCGTCCAACATAAGTTATTTTCCACGTTTCAATGTCTCTATACTTTTCTGTATTAAGTCTATAATTCTTTAAATACTCATCTGGCACACCTGAATTACATACAAATGGTAATTTTTCTAATTGAAGTATTTCTTTAATTTGCTTTGCCTGCGATAGAGATCTTGCACCTAACGAATCTATATTTTTCAAATACTTTTCAGCATTAAACTTTGGTGAATCAATATATCCCGTCCCATGTAAAACTACTGCTGTTTTACAATGGTATATTGTCTTTAATTCCGAAATTATCTCCATTTGCGGACTTGCCCAATGCCCAGTTATTACATCTGGTTCAAATTTTTCCTTTTTCAGAGTAGCTATAATTTTGTTCACCTGTCTTTTTATAACACTATCGCCAGGTTGTGAATGAGGAATAAACTTTTTTATTGGAAATCGAAATACTTTTACTCCATTATCCTGATATTCCTTTTCTTTAACTGCATTAAAATCAGAAATCGCAAATCCCATTCTTGCTGCTAAAGATTTTTTTATTTTCTCTGGAATTTCATGAATTACTCTAGGATAACAATGTGAATTATGGATAACAAGGACCTCATGCCCCTGTTTCTTCCACTCTTTCACAAACGAATTCACAATATTAGTAGATGTATCCTTGTTACCCAAAGATTCATCTTTATACACTGAGGTTAGCATTAATATTCTCATCTTATTTCTCCTTGATTATTTCAATGAATTTCTGTGGATTGTCAAACAAATGAGAATACTTTTCTATTTTTT
>ERZ772821.2203-NODE-2203-length-10314-cov-6.727069_pt1 | contig 10314 bp, 7 predicted proteins | sample MGYA00580859_ERZ772821 | MGnify/ENA primary metagenome ERZ772821 (study PRJEB29015, sample SAMEA2737674) | human gut metagenome | biome: human gut; feature: human-associated habitat; material: faeces | place: China | collected 2012 ...
GGCGGCACCCTGTCCGGGGGCGAGCAGCAGATGCTGGCGGTGGGGCGCGCGCTCATGAGCCGCCCCAAGGTCATCATGATGGACGAGCCGTCTCTGGGACTGGCGCCCATCATCGTCAAGGGCATTTTCGAGATCATCAAGGAGATCAACAAGCAGGGCGTGACGGTTCTGCTCATCGAGCAGAACGCCAATATGGCGCTGAAAACCGCCAATCTCGGCTACGTCATGGAGACCGGCCGGATCACCCTCCACGGCAGCGGCGAGGAGCTGCTGGCCAACGAAGCGGTGAAGGCGGCCTACCTCGGCACGTAATCAGGAAACGGCACAGCCGGGCTTTCGGAGCGGTGCGCTCCGGAAGTCCGGCTGTTTTGTCTGCACAGAGATTTTTTTCAGATCGGGGATTGACATTTCCGAGATATGTGCTATTATATCGATAGTAATATATCGGTACGAAAATACTGATAAATTTGTTCGGGAAGCACCGGTGAATCCGGCGGAGGCTGAAGGCTAATTTTTCAGCCGAAGACGGTTTCATCAGGGATTCCTCAGGAAAGGTCGATTTTTATGGAGAAAACATATGCACCTGTAACCACCGCTCAGGAACTGACCGAAGCATTGGCAAAGTGCCGCGCTGCCCAGGAGAAATTTGCCGCCTATACCCAGGAGCAGGTGGATAAGATCTTCCTGTCCGCCGCCACCGCCGCCAACCGGATGCGCATTCCTCTGGCCAAGCAGGCGGTAGCCGAAACCGGCATGGGCGTGGTGGAAGATAAGGTCATCAAGAACCACTACGCCGCCGAATATATTTACAACGCCTACAAGGATTCCAAGACCTGCGGCGTCATCGAGGAAGACACGGCCTACGGCATTCAGCGCATTGCCGAGCCCATCGGCGTCATCGCGGCGGTCATTCCCACCACGAACCCCACTTCCACCGCCATTTTCAAGACCCTGATTTCCCTGAAGACCCGCAACGGCATCATCATCAGCCCCCACCCGAGAGCGAAGGGCTGCACCATCGCCGCCGCACGGGTGGTTCTGGAGGCGGCGGTCGCCGCCGGTGCGCCGGAAGGCATCATCGCGTGGATCGACAAGCCCTCTCTGGAGCTGACCAATCAGGTGATGGCGGAAGCCGACCTGATCCTCGCCACCGGCGGTCCCGGCATGGTGAAGGCGGCTTACTCCTCCGGCAAGCCCGCTCTGGGTGTCGGCCCCGGCAATACCCCCGCCGTGATCGACGACAGCGCCGACATTCTGCTGGCGGTTTCCTCCGTCATCCACTCCAAGACCTTTGACAACGGCATGATCTGCGCCTCCGAGCAGAGCGTGATCGTGCCGGAAAGCATCTATGACAAGGTGCGTGCCGAGTTCGCCGCCCGCGGCTGCTATTTCCTTGAGGGCGAGGAGCTGGACAAGGTGCGCAAGACCATCATCATCAACGGCTCCCTCAACGCCAAGATCGTCGGCCAGCCCGCGCAGAAGATCGCCAGGCTCGCCGGTCTGGACATCGACGAGCACTACAAGGTGCTCATCGGCGAGGTCGAGAGCGTCGATCTCAGCGAGGAGTTCGCCCACGAAAAGCTCTCCCCCGTGCTGGCCATGTACCGCGCAAAGGACTTTGACGACGCCATGGCCAAGGCGGAACGCCTCATCGAGGACGGCGGCCACGGCCATACCGCCAGCGTCTACCTCAACCCCAACACCCAGCGCGAAAAGCTCATGCGCTTCGCCGAGAAGATGGAAACCTGCCGCATCGTGGTCAACACCCCCTCCTCCCAGGGCGGCATCGGCGATCTCTACAACTTCAAGCTCGCTCCCTCCCTTACGTTGGGCTGCGGCTCCTGGGGCGGCAACTCCGTCAGCGAAAATGTTGGCGTGAAACACCTGCTCAACATCAAGACCGTCGCCGAGAGGAGAGAGAACATGCTGTGGTTCCGCGCGCCTGAAAAGGTGTACATCAAAAAGGGCTGCCTGCCCGTGGCCCTGCGCGAGCTGAAAGAGGTGCTGGGCAAGAAGAAGGTCTTTATCGTCACCGACAGCTTCCTCTATCACAACGGCTACACCAAGGCCGTGACCGACCGGCTGGACGAGATGGGCATCACCCACACCACCTTCTTTGACGTGGCGCCCGACCCCAGCCTGGCCTCCGCCAAGGAGGGCGCGGCCGCCATGACCGCCTTCCAGCCCGACTGCATCATCGCCATCGGCGGCGGCAGCGCCATGGACGCGGCCAAGATCATGTGGGTGCTCTACGAGCATCCGGACGCGGACTTCCTGGACATGGCCATGCGCTTCTGCGACATCCGCAAGCGCACCTACACCTTCCCCCGCATGGGCGAAAAGGCGTACTTCATCGCCATTCCCACCACCGCCGGCACCGGCAGCGAGGTCACGCCCTTCGCGGTCATCACCGATCAGGACACCGGCGTCAAGTATCCGCTGGCCGACTATGAACTCATGCCCAAGATGGCCATCGTGGACGCGGACATGATGATGAACGCGCCCAGGGGGCTGACCAGCGCCAGCGGCATCGACGCCGTGACGCACGACCTGGAGGCCATCGCCAGCATGATGGCCACCGACTACACCGACGGCCTGGCCCTGCAGAGCCTGAAGATGATTTTCGAGTATCTGCCCCGCGCCTATGCGGACGGCCCCAACGACGCCGAGGCCCGCGAGAAGATGGCCAACGCCGCCACCATGGCCGGCATGGCGTTTGCCAACGCCTTCCTGGGCGTGTGCCACTCCATGGCGCACAAGCTGGGCGCCTTCCACCACCTGCCCCACGGCGTGGCCAACGCGCTCATGATCGACGAGGTCATCCGCTTCAACGCCGCCGAGGTTCCCACCAAGATGGGCACCTTCCCGCAGTACGACCATCCGCACACGCTGTCGCGCTACGCGATGGTCGCCGACGCCCTGGGCCTTGGCGGCAAGGACGACGGCGAGAAGCTGGAAAACCTCATCCGCGCCATTGATGATTTGAAGGAAAAAATCGGCATCAAGCCCACCATCCGCGACTATGGCATTGATGAAAACGACTTCCTGAATCGTCTGGATGAGATGGTGGAGCAGGCGTTCGACGACCAGTGCACCGGTGCCAACCCGCGCTATCCGCTGATGAAGGAAATCAAGCAGATGTACCTGCGCGCCTACTACGGCGCCGAGGCCAACAAGTAAGGAGGGCGGCTATCATGAAACTGGACAAGGTGATTGCGGTCCGTACCAACAAGACCGTTTACCGCGACGGCCATCTGGCCATCAAGGTATTTGACAGCGACTACAGCAAGGCCGACGTCCTCAACGAGGCACTCAACCAGGCCCGCGTGGAGGAAACCGCCCTCAACATCCCCCGCCTGCACGAGGTGTGCACGGTGGGGGGCAAGTGGGCCATCGTCAGCGATTTCATCCCCGGCAAAACCCTCGCCCGGCTCATGGAGGAAAACCCCGACCGGCGTGACGAATATATGGATCTGTTCGTGGATCTGCAGCTGAAAATGCACGCGCAGACCTGCCCGTTGCTGGGCAAGCTCAAGGACAAGATGAACCGCAAGATCGACGAAACCGGTCTGGACGCCACCACCCGCTACGAGCTGCACGCGCGATTGCAGGGCATGCCCAACCACAAGAAGCTCTGCCACGGCGACTTCGATCCCAAGAACATCATCCTGCGCGACGACGGCGAGGCCTTCATCCTGGACTGGTCCCACGCCACGCAGGGCAACGCCAGCGCCGACGCGGCCCGCACGTACCTGCTGTTCTGGCTCGCGGGCGACATCGACGGGGCGGAAAGCTACCTCCACCTGTTCTGCAAAAAGAGCGATACCGCCCGGCAGTATGTGCAGAAGTGGATTCCCATCGTGGCCGCCAGCCAGAGCGTGAAGGGCCGCGCGGAGGAGCGCGAGTTCCTCCTGCACTGGGTCAATGTGGTGGACTACGAATAAGCGTTTCGCGTCCCGGCTGTGGGGCGTGAGGATACAGCGATCAAAACCCAGCAAAGGAGCAAACCTGTTATGAAGATCACCATCTGTATCGGTTCCAGCTGCCACCTCAAGGGCTCGCGCCAGATCGTGGAGGAGCTTCAGCGTCTGGTGGCGGAAGGCGGCCTCAAGGACAAAATCGAGTTGGCGGGCAAGTTCTGCATGGGCAACTGCCAGAACGGCGTGTGCGTCACCGTGGACGACGAGCCCTTCTCCCTGAGGCCCGAGGACACCAAAGCCTTCTTTGAAAACGAGGTCCTCCCCCGACTCAAATAACCGTGAGATCCATACGGGGCTGACGCGCTTTTTCACGCCAGCCCCCTTGGCCTGTTCTGATCCCTTTGCATTGGAGGAAGCTGCCCATGCTTGAAGTGCTCAACCTCAACGAAAACAACTGCGCGGACTGCTACAAGTGCATCCGCACCTGCTCGGTCAAGGCGATCACCTATGCCAACAACACCGCCGAGATCGTGCACGACGAGTGCATCCTGTGCGGCAACTGCTTCGTGGCCTGCCCCCAGAAGGCCAAGCAGGTCCGCAATGACGTGCCCCGCGTCAAGGAGGCCATTGCCGCAGGCAAGCATGTGGTGTGCAGCCTGGCCCCGTCCTTCATCGCGGATTTCCGCATCCGCTCCCTGGACGTGATGACGGACGCCCTCAAGCGCCTGGGCTTTGCCGAGGTGCAGGAAACCGCCGTGGGCGCGCAACTGGTCAGCGACGAATACGCGCGCATCATGCGCGAGGGCAAGCAGCGCGTGCTCATCTCCAGCTGCTGCCCTTCCATCAACATGCTCATCCAGAAGTATTACCCCACCATGCTCCCCCACCTGGCCAAGGTGCTCACCCCCATGCAGGCGCACTGCAAGGCCATCAAGGAGCAGAACCCGGAGGCGTTTACGGTGTTCATCGGCCCGTGCATCGCCAAAAAGGCCGAGGCCGACGAAAGCCCCTATACCGATATCGCCCTCACCTACGACGAGCTGCGCGACTGGCTGGCCGCCGAGCATATCGAGCTGCCCACCGACCATGTGGAGCCGGGCGACGGCAAGCGCGCGCGCTTTTATCCCGCCACCGGCGGCGTGCTCAAGGCCACCGACAAGGTGGAGGGATACCGCCGCATCGCCATCGACGGCGTGGACAACTGCCGCGCCGTGTTTGACGAGCTGGAAAACAGCCAGTTCGGCAACGTCTTTATCGAGATGAGCGCCTGCGAGGGCAGCTGCGTCAACGGCCCCTGCATCCGCGAGCACACCGAGCGCCGCCTCAAGGGCGCGCTGCGCGTGGACACCTTTGCCGGCGACCAGCGCTTTGACGTGGCCGCCCCCGATACCATCAGCTACAACTACCCCTTCCTGGGCGGCAAGAAGGTCAAGTTCGGGTCCGAGGCCATCAACGACATGCTCTACAAGATGGGCAAGACCAGCCCCGAAAAGGAGCTCAACTGCGGCAGCTGCGGCTACCCCACCTGCCGCGACAAGGCCATCGCCATCCTGGAAGGCAAGGCCAAGATCGAGATGTGCCTGCCCTTCCTCAAGGAAAAGGCCGAGAGCTTTTCCGACAGCATCATCAACAACACGCCCAACGCCATCATCGTCATGGACGAGGACCTGGTGGTGCAGCAGATCAACCGCGCGGCGGTGCGCATGTTCAAGCTCAAGGACGCAAACGACATCCTGCATGAGCACATCGTCCGCATCCTGAACCCCGGAGATTACCAGAACATCATCACCTCGGCCCTGCACACCACCACCCGCATGCACTACCTGGCCGATTACGAGCTCTATGTGGACGAAACCATCCTCTACGACCGGCAGTACCACATCGTGATCTCCCTCATGCGCGACGTGACCGAGCAGGAAACCCTGCGCGGCCAGGACGCGGAGCTGCGCAGGCAGACGGTGGAAATCACCGACAAGGTGATCGAAAAGCAGATGCGCGTGGTGCAGGAAATCGCCTCGCTGCTGGGCGAGACCACCGCCGAAACCAAGATTGCCCTCACCAAGCTAAAGGATGCGATGGCCCATGAATGACCTGTGGATTGAAACCGGTTCCATCAGCATGAACAAGCACGGGGAAACCCTCTGCGGCGACAAGGTGGAGCTGGCCGGCGGCGGGGACGAGGACCTCACGCTGGTGCTGGCCGACGGCCTGGGCAGCGGGGTCAAGGCCAACATCCTCTCCACCCTCACCAGCAAGATTCTCTGCACCATGATTTCCGGCGGCATCCCGCTGGAGGAGTGCGTCTCCACCATCGCAAGCACCCTGCCGGTGTGCAGCGTGCGCAAGGTGGCCTATTCGACCTTCACCATCATCCGCATTCTGGACAACAAAACCGCGCACATCATCCAGTTTGACAACCCCGCCACCATCGTGCTGCGCAAGGGCGAGCTCTTCGACTATCCCAGAGTCACGCGCGTGATTTCTGGCAAGACCATCTGGGAGAGCACCTTCCCCATCGAGCTGGACGATGTGTTCATCGCCATGAGCGACGGCGCGGAGTATGCCGGCGTGGGGGACCTGATGAACTTCGGCTGGACGCGCGACTCCATCGCCGACTACGCCATGGCCAACTATCTGCCCGAAAACAGCGCCAAGTTCACCGCGGGCCTCATCATCGACGAATGCGACCGCCTCTACGGCGGCTCGCCGGGCGATGATACCACCGTGGCCGTGGTGCGCGTGCGCAGCCGCCATCCGGTGAACCTCGTGGTCGGCCCGCCCGAGCACAAGGAGGACGACGTGCGCATGATGAACCTCTTCTTTTCCAAAGAGGGCACCAAGATCGTCTGCGGCGGCACCACCAGCAACGTCGTCTCCCGCTACCTGGGCCAGCCCATCATCGCCTCGCTGGACTACCACGACCCCGACGTGCCGCCCATCAGCCGCATCAAGGGCGTCGATCTGACCACCGAGGGCGTCATCACCCTCTCCAAGGTGCTCACCTACGCCGAGGACTTTCTGGATCAGGCGAAGCTGGCCTCCGTCTGGGCCACCCAGAAGGACGGCGCAAGCCTGATTGCCCGCGAGCTGTTTGAAAACGCGACCGACGTCAATTTCTTCGTGGGCCGCGCCATCAACCCCGCGCACCAGAACCCCAACCTGCCCATCACCTTCGGCATCAAGCAGCAGCTGATTACCAGCCTGGCCGACTGCCTCAGGAAAATGGGCAAACACGTTCGCCTTTCCTACTTCTAGAATCGGATGGAGGAATCATCGTCTATGCTGCTGTTTGACACCTACGTTCAAAAGCTCAAGTACAAGGTGCTCAAGGAGGTCGCGCGCCACGACTACGCCGGGACGCTCCAGGACTGCTATCTGGACATCCCCAAGGTGATCTCCCCCGGCCCCAAGAGCACCATGCGCTGCTGCATCTACAAGGAACGCGCCATCGTGGCCGAGCGCGTGAAGATCGCCATGGGCGGCGACAGGAAAAACCCCAACGTGATCGAGGTCATCGGCATCGCCTGCGACGAGTGCCCCGTCAGCGGCTACCGCGTCGGCCCCGACTGCCGCGGCTGCATCGCGCACCGCTGCTCCAGCGCCTGCCCGCGCGGCGCGATCTCCTTTGACGACAACCATCACGCCCACATCGACCCCGACAAGTGCGTCAACTGCGGCAAGTGCGCCTCCGTCTGCCCCTACAGCGCCATCCAGAACCACGTGCGCCCCTGCGAGCGCGCGTGCAAGGTCAAGGCCATCCAGCAGGGCGAAAACCATGTGGCGCATATCGACGGCAGCAAGTGCATCGCCTGCGGCGCGTGCGTGTATCAGTGCCCCTTCGGCGCCATTCAGGACAAGAGCTTTCTGCTGGACGCCATCCACATCATCCGCGACAGCGAAAACAACCAGAAATACAAGGTCTATGCCGTCGTGGCCCCCTCCATCTCCAGCCAGTTCGTGTATGCCAAGCTGGGGCAGGTAATCATGGGCCTCAAGCAGCTGGGATTCTTCAGCGTCGTGGAGGCGGCGCTGGGCGCGGACATGGTCTCCTACCGCGAGGCCAGGGAGCTGGCCGAGAAGGGCTTCCTCACCTCCAGCTGCTGCCCCTCCTTCGTCAGCTACATTGAAAAGAGCTTCCCCACGCTCAGGCCCTTCGTCAGCCACAACCTCTCCCCCATGGCCGAGGTGGCGCGCTTCATCAAGGGCACCGACCCGGACGCCAAAATCATCTTCATCGGCCCCTGCACGGCCAAGAAGCAGGAGTTCCAGCGCGAGGAGGTACGCCCGTGGATCGACTGCGTGCTTACCTTTGAGGAGCTGCAGGCGTGGTTTGACAGCAAGGATCTAGACCTGCCCGCCCTCGACGAGGACGTGCTGGACAATGCCAGCTACTTTGGCCGCATCTTCGCGCGCAGCGGCGGCCTGACCGACGCGGTGAAGCAGGCCCTCAAGGAGCAGGGCAGCGATTTCATCGTCAACCCCATCCCCTGCGACGGCATCGAGGCCTGCCGCGTGGCCCTGCTCAAGAAGCAGAAGAACCTTCTCAAGGAGAACTTCATCGAGGGCATGGCCTGCGTGGGCGGCTGCATCGGCGGCGCGGGGTGCCTCACTCACGGCCCCAAGGACAAGGGCGAGGTGGACAAGTACGGCCACGAGGCCTACGAAAAGACCATCACCGCCGCGCTGGCCCAGTGCGCCTACGATACGGAGAAATAAACCCGGCGGGCGGGGCGTTTGCGCCCCTGGGCGCAGGCGTTTGCGGCTTCTGGCGGCAAGCCCGCCGCCGGACTGTTTCGACACACTGAAGAATCCGCGCTTTCCCATGAAGGAGGGAAAGCGCGGATTTTTCCGTCTGTTCGGTTAAGCCTCAACGAACAGGAAAGAAAAACCAGGGTGGTTTCGTTTATTCAGATAGATGTTGTCAACTGAGGTTGACATCAAGGTTGTGCAAAAAGGGGAGGAGAGGAAATGACGATGAAAAAATACACGGTCTTTTTGCTTGTTGGACTCACATTAGCATTCGGTATTGTCTCCTGTCATGCCGAAACGCTTCAACAGCCAACGGATGTTTTTGAAGTATCAGATGACGGGCGGAAAATGCAAATTGTGACCGTTCTGGATGAAGGAACGGAATATGAGCTGATTGAACGGGTTGTAACGCAGGCGGGTTCTACCTTTGATTCCTATTATGATTCGGATGTTCCGATAGAGTGGGGAAGAATTTCTTTTTGGGACAGAAATGGCTATGTGCGTCAGGGGTGGATCGTGATGAATCCCGATGCCATCACCGGGATCCATATGAGCGTTTTCGATGATGATTCAAGCGAAGAGTACAATGGATACGATTCGGGCTTTGTCTTGTGCGAATCCCTCTCGTTAAGGGAGAATCCGGATGCCGCATCAAATGTTCTCCTTACCCTGACCTATGGGGCTTATTGTACCTTAATTGAAGAAAGCGGCTCCTGGTACAATGTCGTTTACCGCAATGAGCAAGGCCAACGTTATAGCGGCTGGGTTCGGAAGGAATATGTTCTCATCAATCCCGACTACTTTACGCCGAATGGAGAAACCCCGGTTTATGCTATGCCCTCCAGCACTTCCAAACGCGTTGGGCTGATTAGCAGCGGAACAACTTATCCAATCATCGGGGAGTTCAATGGTTTTCTGGCGATCAGCTTGCGTGGAGGAAGCGGATTTGTCGCAAAGCCTTAGAAGATATGAATTTTGGCAGAATGTCATCCGCAGAAAAAACAGCCTTGGCTTGCCTGGATGATACCCCATAGGTTACGGATATGCTGAATCCGCGCATCCCCATGAATGAGGGAAAGCGCGGATTCTTTTGCTTCTATGGGTTTTTCGGGCTTATTGCGCTTCCTCCGGCGCGGCGGGCAGGGTGACGATCACCGTCTGCGCCGCCTCGTCCACCTGGGCGGCGATGCCCGTCAGGCTTTCGATGGTGGCGGCGGGCAGGTAGAGCACGTCGCCCACGCTGCGGATGTCGCGCACGGGCACGATCTGCGCTTCGTTGTTTTTGTACACCTCAAGGCCGACCGGCGCGCCGGACTGGTCGTGCGTAAAGGCAATGCGGATGATATCGTCGTTCATGGCAAAGGCGTACTCGTCCGCCTCCACCGACTCGGAGGCGATCACGTTGATTCCCGCCGCATGGAGAATCTCCAGCAGCGGCAGGTAGACCTCCTCCCCCATCCGGTACGGGAGGAGCGGCGCTTCCGTCTCGTCCTCCGCCGCGATGGCCAGCGCCTCCGCCGCGCCGTCCAGGCGGATGCCATAGCCCGTCATAGCCTCAAACGAGGGGGCGGGCGTGGCGCTGGGCACGGTCATCGCGCAGGTCATCTCCTCCACCCTCGTGATCGCGCACCTGATGCGCCTGAAA
>ERZ772821.2208-NODE-2208-length-10302-cov-9.734556_pt1 | contig 10302 bp, 10 predicted proteins | sample MGYA00580859_ERZ772821 | MGnify/ENA primary metagenome ERZ772821 (study PRJEB29015, sample SAMEA2737674) | human gut metagenome | biome: human gut; feature: human-associated habitat; material: faeces | place: China | collected 2012 ...
TATTATAAAAATTTTATTATAAAAATATTGATTTTTTTTCTAAATTGTGGTATTATCTTCAGTAGAAACAGGTCTTACTGAAGCAGTGCCCATAGTCTTTGAACTAATGGAACTGTTGGGAGACTTGTTTTTTTCATAGTCTAAAGGTACTAACCTTTGAATTCTATAATGATTTTCACCATCATTTCTTGATACAACATCAAACTCTAACAAGAATTTTTTCTTTCCTATAATTATATTTTCTACATAATAATGCCAACTATTATAATTTTGACGTGCTTTTTGTTCCATGCTTTCTGAAACTAATTTTCCATATTTTATAACATCGCCCAATTTACTAAATACTTTTAAATGTTCTATTAAATATTCTTTCTGTCTTTTATCTCCTAATATCTTTTTTATACTTTCTTTTATATCTTCATTATTTATCATTATATTATTGCCATCATTTTGAAATGTATTGCTTTCGTGATTATTCCTAAAAATTTCTATTGATATTTTTTTTAATTGAGTTAATGTTAATCTTAATAATTCTTTTTCGTCAATTTCAACTATATTTTTATTAATAGTAATCTTATTATTAAATCTTTTTTGTGCCTTTGGCTTATTCAATTCAGTTATTAAAAGTTCCTTAGTGTTTTTGTATCTATTTAAAAACTTTTTATCAACTTTCATATTATCTTTTTCTTTTGCGTCCTTTACCACTATGTTCATAAAAATAGCCTCCTTTAATTTTTATAGTCACTTATTAATACATAAAATTTAAATTAAAGTTTTAAATTTTAACTTTGTCTTTCTTATTTTCTTAATTGCCTATTATAGCTTAAAATATAACACTTGTCAAATACCTTTCAAATTGTAACATACATTTGTTTTCTAATTTAGCAATTATTAAAAGCATCTATTCTTTAGATGCTTTTGCATTAATTAAATAATATTTTTTCACTTTTATACATTTTATTTATAAATAGAAGAAGTACTATTATATATATTATTGAAGATATTATAGTTATTAGTATATTATTAATATTAATAGAACTAGTTAAGATATTATTTATAACAATAGTATGATTAATAATAGGAATAAATGATAATACTCCTGATATATTAATATTTAACATTTCTAAAAACATAGGTATACAAGTAACTAAACTAATAGGCGTAAGAGCACTTTGAGCTTCTTTAAATGATTTAGTAAAACTTGCTATTGTTATACATAATCCTAATATTAATATTGTTAATAATATTGTAATAGTATTTATATTAAATATTACATTATCATAAATACTAAAGCTATTCTTTACATAATATAATGATACTATTGATAGAAGGACTCCTATTAAAAGAGTTACTATTCCTGATATAGATATAGCTAAGTATTTACCAAATATTAATTCTTTTCTACTAATAGGAAATGTTAATATTGTCTCTAATGTACCTCTTTCTTTTTCACCCGCAGTTGTATCAGTAGAAGTATAAATACAACTAAGAGTTATAGCCATTATAGTAAAGGTAATAGCCATAAGTATTATTTGATTACCAAAAATACTCTCTCCTTTTATCTCAGTAACATTATAATTTAAATTATTATATACTTTACTTAAGTCAATATTATTATTTACCAAATAACTTTGTCCCAAATAATTATTATAGTTGTCTAGATAATTAGTAATTAAACTAGTAACTATACTACCATCTTCACTTTGAATATTAGCATAAATATTATAACTATTATTATCTTTAACTATATACGCCAATATTTTATTACTATTATAAGCTTCTTTTAGTTCTTTAGAACTACTATATACTGCATATTTTACTTCATCACTTAGCAATTCTCTCTCAGTACTAGAAAGTTCATAATTAACTCCTATCTGGTATGTTTTATCATCTTTATTTACAGTTAATTCTTCATATATATAAGACATTAATATAACAAAGATAGGAATAAATAAAGGAGTAATAGCCATCATAAGTAAAGATTTTTTATCTCTTATTATAAGTTTTAATTCTTTCTTTAAAGTAATTAATATATTATTCATAATTATCACCTCCAGTTAAAGCAAAGAAAGCCTCTCTTAAATTACTAGTATTAGTCTTTTCCTTTATTTCTTCTGGAGTACCAATAGTAATTATCTTACCATTATTCATAAGTACTACTCTATCACATATACTTTCTGCTTCTTCCATATAATGAGTAGAATATAATATACATTTACCTTTATCTTTCTCTTCTTTAATAGTATCTAAAATAACTTTACTAGATATAATATCAAGACCACTAGTAGGTTCATCTAAGATATAATATTTAGGATCATGCATCAAGCATCTAGCAATACTAACTCTTTGCGTTTGACCAGTAGATAAAGTACCTATTCTTTGATATAAAAAAGATTCCATATCAAAAGTCTTATTTAAATATTTAATTCTATCTTTAATCTCTTTTTTACTCATATGATAATAATTACCACACATAGTAAGTAATTCATAAGCACTTAAATCTTTATATAACTTAGTATTACCTGTTAAAAAAGCAATTCTTTTCTTTATTTCTATTTCATTATCATGATAATTTAAATTATCAATAGTAATACTACCTCCACTAGGAGTCATAATACCAGCAATCATTCTAAGTAAAGTCGTTTTACCTGCACCATTAGGTCCTAATATTCCAAGTACTTCATTATCTTTAGCTTCAAAAGAAATATCTTTATCAGCATAGAATTCTTCTTTCTTTTTATTCTTACTTTGTTTAATAAATTTCTTATTAATTTTTTCTACTTTTATCATTACATACCCTCCTAGTTAATTATACCTTATTTTATTATAGAAGTATAGAAAAAAAGTAGATTTCTCTACTTTATTAATTTCTTATTATCAGTTTCACTTAATATTCTCATATCTTCTTTAAATAATCTTAAAAAGGCTTTCATAATACTAGTTATTTGTTTATCTAATATATCAACTAAACCATCTGATTTATAATTATTCTTATTTAATGATTTAACCTTACCAATTGTAGTATATATATGCTTACTAGACATATCTACATAAGAATATGTACTCATAGTATCTCTATCTTTTAAAGATAATACTCTTTCATTACTTAATCTTAATGTATAAAAAGATATGATATTTTCAATTAAAGATTTCTTTCCTTCTTCACTAATTATATTAGCATTCATTATATAAGTTAAATATAAAGCTATCTCAAACTCTTCATATAATAGTTCTTTATTTTGTTTTCTTTCATTATATATTTTTTCAATACTATGATAAGTCTTAAAGGCTTTTACTCCTGAAGTATATTTTAATAACTTCTTTAAATACATTATAGTTTCTTTAGGTATATCTTTAATATCTAATTTATCATTATTTATAATACTAGGATCTATATCCACAAATAAACTCTTTATTAGTTCTACATTATTTTCCATTATATTCCCCTCTCTCATGTCAAATATAATATCATAAAAGTAAAATAAATGCAAATAAAAGTTGACAAGGAAATAAACTTATGGTAAGATTAATACAGAAATCAGCGGCCCTAGGTGACTTTTCACTACGGCTGCTGATTTTTAATATTTATTTTTCTTGATAACTATGCTATAATATATAACTACAAGGAGAGATATTATGAAAATTAGAGAATTAAAAGAAAATGAATCATTAGAAGTAATAGAAGTAACAATGAAACCTAATAACACTGATATATTTGATAGCGTATTATCAGATTCCGATACAGGTGAATACTCTAGGATAAAAATGAGAATTCTTACTGATGGTGAAATAGAAAGACAAACTGAGGAAATTTCTCAAGATATAAATGAATTTTATATAGGAGAAAATAAATATCAATTTGATGTAAATACTTTAAAAACAAAAAAATTATACTTTAAAAATTATAGTTATATTATTACTTATCTAGTATCTACAGAATATAGACTATTTGGAACTATACCTAGGAAATTTGATATAGTTAATGATATATCGATATATCTTAAAAATGAAAAAGATAAAAATGCATTAATATGTGCAAAACAAATGATTAAAGACTTTGTTATTAGTAACAATAACCTTGACAATTTTCATCTATTTGCAATGGCATTATCACAGACTGATGGAACTGCAAGACTTGACATTAATAAGATTTCTAAAAATATATATACTTTAAAAAAACTAAATAAATAACACATAAGTTTAGAGACAATAAGGCTCTAAACTTTTTTCTAATGACCTTAGGCATTAGAAAACCTAGAGTGACTATAGGCACGAAAGGAAAAAGAAAAAAGTAGATAATTCTACTTTTCTAATAATATAGTTACAGGCCCATCATTAATTAAAGATACTTTCATATCAGCGCCAAAAATACCAGTACCAACTTCAATACCCTTATCTCTTAATTTATTATTAAATTCATCATATAATAAAGTAGCCTTGTCTCCTCCTAGAGCCTTAATATATGATGGTCTTCTCCCTTTAGAAGCATCACCATATAAAGTAAACTGACTAATAGATAAAATATTCCCATTAATATCTAATAAACTCCTATTCATAACATCATTTTCATCTTCAAATATTCTTAAGTTAATAACCTTATCAACCATCCAGTCTATCTCTTTAGAAGTATCTCCTTCAGTAAATCCTACTAGTAACATTAAACCTTTATCAGATTTACCTACTATTTTACCATCTACTTCAACACTAGAATTAATAACTCTTTGTACTACTACGCGCATTATTTAACCTCTCTTTCAACTTTCTGAACAAAACTTAAATTTAATAAATCATTCATAAATTTTTCTAATCTTTCTTTATTTTCTACTAATACAGTCATTCTATATACCTTATATTCACTCTTATTAATCGTAGATATACTATCTATAATCATATTATTTGATGATGCTTTAGTAATTATATCTAATAAATTATCATAAGTATTAGTATATACTAAGATATCTGATGGATATTTCTTATCCTTTTGAATATTCCATTTAACATTAATTAATCTCTCATCAGTATCAGTAATATTATGACAATTACTTCTATGAACAGTAATACCAGATCCTCTAGTAATATAACCAATAATATTATCTCCTGGTATAGGTTTACAACAACTACTTAGACTAGTCTTAATCTCATCAATACCCTCTACTAAAACATCATTATTATTACTATTATCTTTATAGTAGGTAGTTTCATTTATTTTAGCAGCAATATCTTTCTCTTTCTTCTCAGTATTATTATTAATAATAATCTTAATAACAGAATTAGGAGTATTCTTACCAGAAGCAATATTTACATATAAATCATCAATATCTTTTAATTTTAATTCATTTAATATAATATCAATATTCTTATTAGATAAAAATTCATTAATACTTAAATTTTCTTTTCTAAGTTCTTTCTCTAATAAATCAGTTCCTTTTTCAATATTTTCATCTTTCTCTAACTTACTATAATAACTCTTTATCTTATTCTTAGCTCCACTAGTTACAACAAAATTTAACCAATCCTTACTAGGCTTAGAAGCCTTATTAGTATTTACTTTAATAATATCTCCTGTTACTAATTTATAATCAAGTGGTACAATATTATCATTTACAATAGCTCCTACTACATGATCTCCTACTTCACTATGTACCTTATAAGCAAAATCTACTGGTGTTGATTGTGCTGGTAACTCAATAACATCACCTTTAGGAGTATATACATATATAACATCACTAGTTAGTATATCTTTTTTAACCGAAGTAATAAATTCTTCCGGAGTATTAGCATCTTCATTTAACTCAATAATATTTCTAAATATCTGAAGTTTCTGTTCCATAGCATCTTTAGCGGACTTAGCCCCATCTTTATGTTCTTTATATGACCAATGTGAAGCAATACCATATTCCGCTATCTTATCCATTTCATAAGTTCTAATTTGAATCTCAAATAAATTACCATCAATACCAAAGACAGTAGTATGTAACGATTGATATAAGTTAGTTTTAGGCATAGCAATATAATCCTTAAATCTCTTAGGTACAGGTTTATACTTAGAATGAATTAACCCTAAAGCTAAGTAACAATCTTGTTCAGTATCTACAAATACCCTTAAAGCTAATATATCATATATATCATCAAATCTTTTACCCTTAGCCATCTTATTATAAATACTATAGATACTCTTACTTCTACCCTTTATTTCATGAGGAATATTATGCTCATTTAATAATTCTGATACCTCATCAATCATCTTACTAACAGCTTCATCTCTCTCCGTTTTCTTCTGATTAAGTTTTTCAACAATATCAAAGTAAGCATCAGGCTTTAAGTATCTAAGTGATAAATCTTCAAGTTCACTTTTAATCTTATAAATACCAAGTCTATGAGCAACAGGAGTTAATATCTCTAATGTTTCTTTAGCCTTTTTCTTTTGTTTCTCTACAGATAACACACTAATAGTACGCATATTATGTAAACGATCCGCTAATTTAATTATAATTACTCTAGGATCTTCAGATAAACCAACTAGTATCTTTCTTTGATTAGCAGCACTAGCTTCAGTCTCGGTATTAAAGTTTAATTTATTAATCTTTGTTACCCCATCTACTAATAAAGCAACTTCTGATCCAAATAATTCTTCTATTTCTTCTTTAGTAGCATCAGAGTCTTCAATAGTATCATGAAGAAGCGCAGCAGCCATACATGGAGCATCCGCAGATATCTCAGTTAATATTAAAGCAACATTAAGTGGATGTAATATATAGTCATCACCAGATATTCTCTTTTGACCAAAATGTTTCTTTTCAGCATAATCATAAGCCCTTCTAATTAAAGCAATATCTTCTTCATTGTCATTATATTTTTTAAATTTATCAATTAAATCATCAATTGAAATCTTAATTGTTTTTGTACTCATATTCATCACCAATCCTTATAAGGAAAGCTTACAAGAATCACTTGTAAGCTATTTTTAACAATTAATTCCTTTTATTTGCATTTCTTCTTTCTCAACTTTTTTCTTTACTTCTTTTTTAGGTTTAGATAATCTCTTACTTTCTAACATTAACCATAAACTATTAGATATATAGATAGATGAGAAGACACCTGCAATAAATCCTACTAGTAAAGCAATATTAAAGTTTAATATTTCATGAGAACCTAATACTATTAAACAGATAATAGGTACTATAGTAGTAGCAGTAGTCATAAGAGATCTAAAGAATGTTAATCTAACCGAATCATTTACTAATTCAGGTAAATCATCTTTATTCTTAATCTTTCTTTCATTATAATTTCTTCTTATCATATCAAATGTTACAATAGTATCATTAATAGAATATCCAATAATAGTTAGAATAGCAGCTATAAAGACAGAATCAATTTGAAGTTTAAATACACCAAAGAATATAATAGTAATTAAAGCATCATGCATTAAAGCAACAATACCACTAATAGCATAATTAAATCTAAATCTAAAACTTACATAGATAATTATACCAATTAATGATATAATTACTGCCATAATAGCATTCTTAATCAATTGTTTCTTAACCATATCAGATACAACATATATATTTGAAGTAGTATGATATTCTCCTTCTAATTTATTTGATAAAGCTTCTATTTCTTCTTTAGTTAACTTCTCATTAATAACAATATTAGTAGAATCTTTAGTTCTATCAATTTTATTAATAGTATAATCACCTAAACTAATATCATCAGTAGAATTTATAGTAATACTAGTACCACCAGTAAAATCTACAGCAAAGTTAAAATGTGTTATAAGGGAGTATGTAAGCCCTCCTACTAGAACCAGTAATACTATCGGTAATACTATCTTTCTTGACTTAACAAAATCTAATTTCTTAAATGGTATTCTAACTTCTTTAGCAGGAATAATCTTTTTCTTAGAAAGTCCAATAAATAAATTTACTTTATTATCAAATACTCCACTACCCGCAAATAAAGCTACCACTGCTTTAGATATAAATACCAATACTATTATCGTAAGTAAAATATTAATAATTAACATCGTAGCAAAACCCTTAACACTAGATTGTCCTAAGATAAATAGAATTACCGCTACTATCATCGTAGTAATATTAGCATCTAATATACTAGATAAAGATTCTTTATTACCAATAGCTACAGCTTCTTTAAGTGGTTTACCTATCTTTAACTGATCTTTTATTCTTTCAAAACTAATTACTGAAGCATCAACCGCCATACCAATACCAAGTAACATCGCAGCAATACCAGGTAAAGTTAATGTTCCTTCAATTAAATAGAATACTAAGAATGATAACATAGTATATACTACTAAGGCAGTACCTGCTATAAAACCACTAAAATGATACATTAAAATCATTATTAATAATACTAAAATAATGCCAATAATACCAGCTACTAAAGTCTTATTAAGAGCAGCTTCTCCATATGTAGCTTCTACCGTACGAGAAGATATCTCATTTAATTTAGTAGGAAGTGAACCAGAATTTATAAGTTCTACTAATGATGTAGCTTCTTCAGTAGTAAAGTTACCTTGAATAATAACATCACTAGCAAAAGCCCTATCTACCCTAGCAGCAGATAAACATCTTGATGTTGATAAAGAACCACATTTATCTTTTTCTTTACTAAATGAATCATTATTCTCATCATAATCAAGCCAAATAACAATAACATTATTATTCATATCTTTTACTTTATTAGTTACATTATAAAATTTATCCGTATCTTTAATAGATAATGATACCGCAGGATGACCATACTGATCCGTAGTTACTTTAGCTTCTCCTCCTAATACATCTGAAGTCATAAGTAAATTATCATTATAATCTCTAAAAGATAATACCGCTGTCGAAGATATTACTTCTCTTGCTTCTTCTTTATTTTTAATACCCGCTAATGCTATTCTAATCTTATTATTATCTTCAATAGCTATCTCAGGCTCGTTTACACCTAAAATATCAACTCTCTTTAAAATAGCTTTATAAGTATTATAAACCATATCAGAAGTAAGCTTATTACCATCTAATGGTTCTATTTCATATAATACTTCAAACCCTCCTTGTAAATCTAATCCATAATTAATATTTTTAAATATAGGAATACTTAAATAAGCACTACCTATTAATACTATTAATGTGATAAAAGTACCAAATATTACTCTTAATTTATTATTTTTAGTCTTTTCTTGTTTTTTCTTTTTCATATTGCATCCTTCTTTCTAACTTATCATATCTCTCTCAGTATTTTTTATTCTTTCTTTTAGAAAAGAATCTACTTTTTCAATATCAACATCAATAATATCATTAACCATCTCTGATATTGATAAATTCTTAGTCTTAATCCATTTATTTAACTTAAGATAATTCCATATATCAATCATTTTAATATAACTATAATTATCTTTAATTAGTCTAAGTTTAACATTAAAAGCACCCCTTAAACTATTAAATAACTCCTCTTCACTCTTGTACTCCATCACATCACCATTAATATTGTACCATATAATTACTAAAAGTAAAAGAAAAAACGACCAATTTATGGTTGTTTTTCTGTCTCTACTTCTCTTTTTTCAAATAATAATTCTATATCAATATCTAAAGCTCTAGCTATATTACTTACTGTATCAAGAGAAAAATTCTTCCTACTATTAGGAGCTTCTATTCTTCTAATAAATTCATGGGAATACTCTGTTTTCTCAGCAAGTTGTGCTTGTGTCATATTTCTGCTTTTACGATAATACTTAATATTTTTGGCAACAACCATATAAATAGTATCGCGTTCTGCTCCTTTTCTCCTCATAAGATATCACCTGTAATCTTATTGTCTCACAAAAAGAAAAATTTTTATGTAAACCATTTGGTTACATTTTTAATAAAAAATGCTTATTTAAACCACATTTTGATAAACATCTTTTATTTTCTTTAAAGTTTTCCTCTCGCTACGTGACACTTCTACTTGATTCATTCCTAAAATATCCGCTACTTCACTTTGTGTTTTATCTTCAAAATACCTTAAATATATAAGTTCCTTATAAGGGCTTTCTAATTTACTTATTTCATCATTTAATAACATATAATCAATGTTATAGAAGTCTCTATTATCCCTAATAGTATCTAATAAAGATAAATCTTTACCATCATTAGATATTATTTTTTCCAAACTATCAACTTTATTCATAGCCTTAATAACATTATCTATAATAAGTGGATTAACTTCTAAAAACATTGCTAGTTCATTAACCGAAGGCTCCTTCATTAATTTCTGACTAAGCATATTCCTCGCAGTACATATTTTTTT
>ERZ772821.2209-NODE-2209-length-10300-cov-2.786920_pt1 | contig 10300 bp, 10 predicted proteins | sample MGYA00580859_ERZ772821 | MGnify/ENA primary metagenome ERZ772821 (study PRJEB29015, sample SAMEA2737674) | human gut metagenome | biome: human gut; feature: human-associated habitat; material: faeces | place: China | collected 2012 ...
ATGTGCCGGATCTTGATGTGACAGCACAGGAATATACAGATGCCATGACACTGACCGGAACAAAGGTGGAAGGCTTCGAGAAACTGGATGCAGATCTGGATAAGATCGTAATCGGACAGATCGACAAGATCGAGAAACATCCGGATGCAGATAAACTGATCATCTGCCAGGTAAACATCGGAACAGAATCTGTACAGATCGTTACAGGTGCTCCGAATGTAAAAGAGGGAGACAAGGTTCCGGTTGTTCTTGACGGCGGACGTGTAGCAGGCGGTCATGACGGAAAGAAAACTCCAGGCGGAATCGAGATCAAGAAAGGGAAACTCCGTGGAGTTGAGTCCTGCGGTATGATGTGCTCAATCGAAGAACTGGGAAGCACAAGAGAAATGTATCCGGAAGCACCGGAATATGGAATCTATATTTTCCCGGAAGATGCTGTTGTAGGTGAGAGTGCTATCAAAGCACTGGGACTGGATGACGTTGTATTTGAATATGAGATCACATCCAACCGTGTAGACTGCTATGGTGTACTTGGAATCGCAAGAGAAGCAGCAGCTACTTTTGACAAGAAGTTCTGCCCTCCGGTTGTAAAGTGCAGGGGAAATGACGAGAAAGCATCTGATTATGTAAAAGTTACAGTAGAAGATCCGCAGCTCTGCCCACGTTACTGTGCAAGAGTTGTAAAGAATGTTAAGATCGGACCGTCCCCGAAATGGATGCAGAGATGTCTGGCTGCCAACGGAATCCGCCCGATCAACAACCTTGTAGATATTACAAACTATGTAATGGAAGAGTTCGGTCAGCCAATGCATGCGTATGACCTGGATACAATTGCAGGAAAAGAGATTGTTGTACGCCGTGCAAAAAATGATGAGAAATTCGTGACACTTGATGGTCAGGAACGTACCATGGATGATCAGGTACTGATGATCTGTGACGGTGAGAAAGCAGTCGGCATCGCTGGTATCATGGGCGGTGAGAACTCCATGATCACTGATAATGTAAAGACAGTTCTTTTCGAAGCAGCATGCTTTGACGGAACAAATATCCGTCTTTCTTCCAAGAGAATCGGTCTGAGAACAGATGCTTCCGGTAAATTCGAGAAAGGTCTTGATCCGAATAATGCACAGGCAGCTATCGACAGAGCATGCCAGCTTATGGAAGAACTTGGCGCAGGCGAAGTTGTAGGCGGAATGGTAGATGTATGCAGCGAAGTAAGAGAGCCATCCAGAGTTCCGTTCAAACCTGAGAAGATCAATGCACTTCTCGGAACAGACCTGACACCGGAAGAAATGCTTGCATACCTTGCAAAAGTAGAACTGACATATGATGAGAAGACAAACGAAATCGTGGCTCCTACTTTCCGTCAGGATATCCACTATGTGGCAGACGTAGCAGAAGAAGTTGCCAGATTCTTCGGATATGACAAGATCCCGACAACACTCCCTACAGGTGAAGCTACTACAGGTAAACTTCCATTCAAGCTTCGTATTGAAGCAGTAGCACGTGATATCGCTGAATACTGCGGATTCTCCGAAGGAATGAGCTATTCATTTGAGAGCCCCAAGGTATTTGATAAATTAAGACTTCCGGCTGACAGCGAACTTCGTCAGGGAATCGTGATCAGCAATCCTCTGGGAGAGGATTACAGTGTAATGAGAACTACTACATTAAACGGTATGCTAAGTTCTCTGGCCACTAACTATAACAGAAGAAATAAAGACGTTCGTCTCTATGAACTTGGTAATGTATATCGTCCGCATTCCCTGCCTCTGACAGAACTTCCGGATGAACGTATGCATTTCACACTTGGTATGTATGGAAACGGTGATTTCTTTGATATGAAGGGCGTTTGCGAAGAGTTCTTTGAGAAAGTCGGCATGAGAGATAAAGTAGATTATGATCCGAACAGCGGTAAGACTTATCTCCATCCGGGAAGACAGGCAAACATGATCTATGATGGCAAAGTTGTAGGGTACCTTGGAGAGGTTCATCCACTGGTTGCTGATACTTATGGAATCGGTGAAAAGGCATATGTGGCAGTGATCGATATCCTTACAGTTCTTGAATTTGCAAGTTTCAACCATAAATACACAGGAATTGCCAAATATCCAGCAGTAACCCGTGACTTAAGTATGGTAGTTCCGAAAACTGTTCTTGCAGGACAGATTGAGCATGTTCTTGTACAGAGAGGCGGAAAAATCCTCGAGAGCTATCAGTTATTTGATATCTACGAAGGAAACCAGATTAAAGAAGGATACAAGTCTATGGCTTATTCTCTGGTATTCCGCCATCATGACAAGACTCTCGAAGAGAACGAGATCACAGCAGCAATGAAGAAGATCTTAAATGGTCTGACTGACCTTGGAATCGAGCTGAGAAGTTAATGTTACTTTATGTATTAAGACATGGGATAACCCAGTGGAATAAACGAAAGAAAGTGCAGGGGGCAGTAGATATTCCCCTGGCACCGGAGGGAATCGAACTTGCAGAAAAGACAGGCGAAGCATTGAAGGATGTACATTTTGACATCTGCTTTACCAGTCCTCTGACAAGGGCAAAACAGACTGCCAGATGTGTGCTGGGAGACAGAAAGATTCCTGTTATTGAAGATAAAAGAATTCAGGAGATTGATTTTGGAGTTCTTGAGGGAACACAGTTTAAGGATGTGCAGGGAAAGATCATCAGCCATGAAATGGAAATCTTTTTTGAGGATCCGCTAAAATTCAAACGTCCGAAAAACGGAGAGGATATTTCTGATATTCTGAAACGTACCAGGGAATTCTGGATTGAGAAAACAACAGATCCGGCACTGACAGACAAGACAGTTCTGATCTCTTCCCATGGATGTGCGGTCCGCGCACTGCTTCAGAACATTTATCAGGATCATGCACATTTCTGGCATGGATGTGTGCCGCCTAACTGCAGCATCAATCTGGTGGAGATTCAGGACGGACAGGCACGTCTGATCGAAGAAGATAAAGTATATGCATAAAAGCTTCCCGGGACAGGAAATCTTGTATGATTTTCCTGCTCCGGGATTTTTTTCGTCAAATATTCACAGGGATATGCCTTGTTATCACTATGGTATTGTGATATTATATACAAAAAAGTGAAAACACAGGAGGTGTATTATGGGCAAGAAAATTATGAATGCGCTGACCTTTCTGATCGTGCTTGGAGCTTGTATCGTAATGACAGTGTATATAGGAAAAGGATCTGTCAGCACCATGACGTACAACTTCGTATTTCTTGGCATTATGACAGTACTGTATCTGGCAGGACTGTTTATGGGAATGTTCCGCGTAGACAGTATTGCACAGGCACTGAAAAGAGGAACAGAAGAACTTGCAGGGATCTTTCAGACACCGGGAAAGGTGAAGAATGATAGTCTTACACATCTTCAGGGAATCTTTGACCACAAGTATCTGGATGACAGAATGGACAGTTTCATTAACAGCATGGGCAATACCCAGGAAGGGATCGGAGATGTAGAAGAATTCATCTACGAAGACGAGATTGACCTTCATGTACATAAAAAGCTTCTGGAGATGGTGCCTGATATTTTTACAAGTCTTGGTATTCTGGGAACTTTTGTAGGTCTTGTATGGGGGCTTAAGAATTTCGAACCTTCCAGCTATGAGACGATGACCAATTCTGTGGCGTCTCTTGTGGAAGGTATCAAGGTGGCATTTCTGACTTCTATTTACGGAATCGCTCTGGCTATTGTGTACACTTCAGGAATGAAGAGCATCTATGCGGGCATGAACGAGAAACTCCAGGAATTTCTGGAAAAATTTCATGTTTATGTACTTCCTACAGCAGAAAATGAATCTAGAAATCTTATGGTAGCCAGCCAGAAGCTGCAGACCCGTGCCATGAAGCAGATGGCAGAGCAGCTTTCTACACAGATGGCAGAAAGCTTTGAGAAAGCCATTACTCCTACTTTCCAGAAAATGAACGAATCTCTGGATGTACTGACAGAATCTGTAACGAAATGCCAGCAGGATGTGATGCAGGAGATCCTGCGATCTTTCATGAGAGAGATGAACAGCTCTTTTAAAATGCAGTTCAAGGATTTCAATGAAGCTCTTGCACAGCTGAAAAAAGCACAGAAGGACAATACAGATTATACGACCAGCCTGTACCGTACCATGAGCGAACAGCTAAATGAGTCTTACCTGAAACAGAGTGAAACTATGAAAGAAATCGTAAATGAGCTTGGGAATGTTCAGGGACGTTATATGTCTACTGCTACCAGGATCGCTGAGGATAATCAGGAGATCCAGAAAATGCAGCAGCAGGATTATCAGAGAGTGGCAGACTATCTGAAAGAGGCAGAGAAAACTTCGGCCAAATTCTGGGTTGCCTGCAACCAGACCATGCAGAAATATGTGGAAACAGCTGCTCAGGGAATGGAAAAGGCCTCAGTATCTAACCAGGCAAGTGCACAGGTACTGGATGCCAACCGCAGGATTATGGAAGAACTTGAGGAAAGAATGCAGGATTTCGTTTCCTGCCAGAAAAAGACCTATCAGACCATGGAACAGGTTCGCAGACTGCTGGCCGATGTGGCAGTGGCTGGAGAGAATAATAATATTTATCTGAGCAGCGGAAGAACAGCTCAGACTACTGCCGGAAAAGAAAATATGGAAGTGCGCAGGCTTCTGAAGGAACAGGGGGAACGTCAGGAAGCACTTCTGGAAGAAATGAACAAGACCATGAAAGAACTTTCAAAAGGTTCCCAGAAAGGCAGATTTGGTATTTTCAGATAAGAAAAGGAGAAGACTATGCGCAAAAAGAAAAGATCAGACGAGAGTGGATTTAATGTATGGCGTTCTTACTCTGATATGATGGCGGGTGTGTTGCTTCTCTTTGTCCTGATCATGTGTGTGACCCTTTTTCAGGCACAGAAGAGCTATAATGAGAGTATCAAGGAACGGGACGATAAGATTGCACTGCAGGAGCAGTATACTGCTGAGATCCTGGCACAGCAGACAGAGCTGGATGAAAAGAACAGCCAGTTAAGTTCTCAGGATGAACAGCTGGATAAGCAGAAAAAACTCCTGGCAGAGCTTGCAGCACAGCTGAAAGAACAGCAGGCCACACTTGACAAACAGCAGACAGATCTGGATGAAAAGACATCCCTGCTTGCAACTCAGCAGAAGAAGATTGATAATATCATTGGTGTAAAAGCGGATGTTATTGAAGCTTTGCAAAAAGAATTTTCCAAAAATAATGTAAGTGTTGATATTGATTCCCAGACAGGTGCCCTTACCCTGAATGCAAGTGTTCTGTTTGATTATGATCAGTCAGAACTGACAGATTCAGGCAAAGAGGAGCTGGCGGAAATCCTGCCGATCTACTGTAAGGTTCTGCTTCAGGACGAATATAAGAAATATCTGGCAGAGATCATTATTGATGGATATACGGATACAGATGGAGATTATTCCTATAATCTGGAGCTTTCCCAGAAACGTTCCCTGGCTGTGGCCCAGTATCTGACAGAGATCAGGGCGAATTTTCTGGATGCAGACCAGATTTCAGATCTGCAGTCCTATCTGACTGTTAACGGACATTCCATGGCAAATCCGGTTCTGGATGCAGACGGAAATGTAGATAAGGACGCATCCAGACGAGTGGAGGTCAAATTCCGTCTTAAGGATGATGAAATGATTGACGAACTGAATCAGATCATGACAGCAGATGAAAGTACTTCCAAAGATCAAAAAGATACAAAAGATACTTCAAACGATTAATTTTTCCAATAATATTCCGTTATTTCCCTGAAAAATGTGTTATGATATTCAAGGCGCAAAAGAAGATTAAAAAGGAGAGGTATCATGTCTGCAAAAATTGGAAGAAATGATCCGTGTTGGTGCGGAAGTGGAAAAAAATATAAAAAATGCCATGAGGCGTTTGATGAAAAAATGGAACTCATGAAACAGAAAGGATATGCTGTACTGGATCATAGCCTGATTAAGACACCGGAACAGATCGAGAAGATCAAAGAGAGCTGTAAGATCAATGTGGCAGTTCTGGATTATGTGGCAGAACATATCCGCCCGGGCATTTCCACTGCTGGGATCGACCGATGGGTACATGAGGAAACGGTAAGACACGGAGGTATTCCGGCTCCACTGAATTATGAAGGTTTTCCGAAAAGCGTATGCACTTCCATCAATGAAGTAGTATGCCATGGAATCCCCAATGAGGAAGAGATCCTGCAGGAGGGGGACATTATTAACGTAGATGTTTCTACTATTTATAATGGATATTATTCTGATTCATCCAGAATGTTCTGCATCGGTAAAGTAAGTCCTGAGAAGGAGAAACTGGTAAAAGTAACCAAAGAGTGTGTGGAAATCGGTGTTTCCAAGGTAGTACCGTGGACACCTATCGGAAATATGGGCAGTGCAGTCCATCAGCATGCAGTAAAAAATGGTTACAGCGTAGTACGGGAGATCGGCGGTCATGGAGTGGGAATTGAATTCCATGAAGATCCCTGGGTAAGCTATGTTTCCCAGGAGAACACAGGAGTGCTGATGGTACCGGGTATGATGTTTACCATTGAACCTATGGTAAACATGGGCAGCGATGAGATCTACACAGATGAAGAGGACGACTGGACAGTCCGTACGGAGGACGGCCTTCCTTCTGCACAGTGGGAAGTGACAGTTCTTGTGACAGAAACAGGATGTGAAGTGATCTGCTGGTAAGGCCAGATGAGCTGTGGGATTCTGCGGTTTATAAATTTTTTATTTATTAAAAAAATATCTTGCAAACCGGGCAATCCTATAGTATAATCATCCATGTTGTGAAAAAAGATGGTCCTCTGTTACGAATCATGTATTAAGAACATCCATATAAGATAGGAGAGAATAAAATGAACGAAATTATCAAAAACATTGAAGCTGCTCAGTTAAAAGCTGAAGTTCCGGAATTCAACACCGGTGACACTGTAAGAGTACACGCACTGATCAAAGAGGGAAACCGTGAGCGTGTTCAGATCTTCGAAGGAACAGTTCTGAAGAAACAGGGTGGAAGCAACAGAGCAACCTTTACAGTAAGAAAGAATTCCAACGGTGTTGGTGTTGAGAAAACATGGCCGCTGCATTCCCCACACGTAGTTAAAGTAGAAGTGATCCGTCGTGGTAAAGTACGTCGTGCGAAACTGAACTACTTAAGAGACCGTGTAGGTAAAGCTGCTAAGGTTAAAGAGCTTGTTAAATAATTTCAATCGAAAATTGCTGGTTGCTGTTCACTGGTGATGTTCCGCGAAGTGCTTTCGTGAACGAAGTGAATACGAACAGTGACTTTTGCTGCGCAGATGGCCGTGCTGACTGTCTGGGCAGCATTTTTTTGATTATTTTTTCTTTTTCTTTTTCGGGATATGTGATAAGATAATAAAGTATCTGGCCTGAGATGAAAAAAAGTGTTTTGGAACCAGACGCAGGACATGCAATTATGACACGAATGGAGTAGATATGAGCGACAGAAGAAATAAAAGAGAAAAAGAGCAGTTGTTCAACATGCCGGAAATTGCAAAACTGGAGAAAAAATCTTTTTCTGGTACCATGGAGAAATTGGAAGACAGTAAACTGAAAAAAGTTTTGATCTGGGTATTCGAGATCGCAGTTACACTAATCTTTGCAGTGCTGACCTCCATGATGCTATTTCAGTCTGTGACGATGCAGGAGAGCTCCATGGAGCCTACTCTGGCAGTTGGAAGCCGGTATTTTGTAAACAAGCTTGCTTATAAAGCATCCTCGCCGAAACGTGGCGATATTATTGTATTCCGCACTAATGCAAGTGATGATGCGGCTCTTCATATCCGCCGTGTGATTGGACTTCCAGGTGAGACCATTCAGATCGTGAATGGAAGAATTCTGATCAATGGAGAGACATATAAAGAAGGCAAAGATTTCCCTACGATCAACAATCCGGGAATGGCAGCCAATGCCATTACACTGGAAGCGGGAGAGTACTTTGTCCTGGGCGATAACCGTAATAACAGCGAAGACAGCCGTTATGGCGATATCGGACGAGTGAATAAGAAATATATAACTGGTAAGCTCTGGTTCCAGATATCCCCGAAGAAAGACATAGGGCCGTTGAATAATTAAACTGTGAGACTTTTATAAAAAATAAGTGATTGTTCAGCACGTTCGCGGTTACACGCTTTGTGGAACGGTATCTGCTGAACAGCTGTAAGAATGAGGTAAATATGAACGTACAATGGTATCCTGGTCATATGACCAAAGCGAAAAGACAGATGCAGGAGGACATTAAGCTGATCGATCTGATCATTGAGCTTGTGGACTCCAGAGTTCCCCTTGCAAGCCGGAATCCGGATATTGACGAGCTTGGGAAAAATAAAGCAAGGCTGATTCTTTTGAATAAATCAGACCTTGGAGATGAACGCCAGAATGAAGCATGGAAAGCTTATTTTCAGGGGAATGGGTTCTATGTGGTAAAAGTAGATTCCCGTAGCGGCTCTGGTATGAAAGCAATTCAGGCGGCTATTCAGGAAGCCTGCAAGGAGAAAACGGAGAGGGACAGAAGAAGAGGAATCAAAAACCGCCCGATCCGTGCTATGGTAGTAGGAATTCCTAACGTTGGTAAGTCTACTTTTATCAATACTTTTGCTGGAAGAGCATGCGCCAAGACGGGAAACAAGCCAGGTGTAACCAAGGGCAAACAGTGGATCCGCCTGAATAAGAATGTGGAGCTTCTGGATACTCCGGGGATTCTCTGGCCCAAGTTTGAAGATGAGGCAGTGGGAATGCGCCTTGCCTATATTGGTTCTATCAAGGACGATATACTGAATATGGAGGAGCTTTCCCTTACGCTTATTGATTTCCTTCGGGAAAAATATTCTGGTGCATTGGAGAAACGCTATCAGATCCAGGAGGAAGGCACAGCTGTGCAGATATTAGAAGCAATCGCGCGTTCCAGAGGATGTCTGAAGAAGGGGGAGGAGCTGGACTATGCCAAGGCCTCTCTGATTCTGTTCGATGACTTCCGCTCTGGAAAGATTGGAAAAATTACTTTGGAGTGGGTGCCGGAAGAAGGTAAATAATATGCAGAAAATCGGAGAAATAAAGTGTGAAATCCAGGCTGCTGAACCGGGAGAATATGCCACTCTTTTTGAAAAATACAAAGAGGATACAAGAAGTGGAGTCAGGAAGCTTCTGGAGCAGCTTCATAAGAAAGAAGAGGCTTACCAGAAGGAACTTCTGCGCACAGAAAAGATGAAGGAATTTGAGCGCAAATACGAAGATTTGGGCTATGTGTGCGGAATTGATGAAGTTGGAAGAGGACCATTTGCAGGACCTGTTGTTGCGGCTGCAGTGATTTTGCCAAAAGACTGTGATATTTTATATCTGAATGATTCCAAAAAGCTTTCAGAGAAGAAAAGGGAGCTTTTATATGATGAGATTTATGAGAAAGCAGTTGCAATCGGTATTGGAATGTCTTCAGAAGAAGTAATCGATGAGATCAATATCCTGCAGGCAACTTATAAGGCAATGCAGCAGGCAATTTCAAAGCTTTCGATAAAACCAGATCTTTTATTGAATGATGCGGTCACAATTCCAGATGTTGAGATCGAACAGATTCCGATCATCAAAGGAGATGCAAAAAGTGCATCGATCGCAGCGGCAAGTATTGTTGCGAAAGTTACAAGGGATGAAAGAATATGATATAATTTATCCGGGATATGACTTTGCGAAAAATAAAGGATATGGAACCAAAGCACATATTGAAGGGATCAAAAAGCAGGGAATCTGTGATATCCATAGAAGAACATTTGTAAAGAAATACATATAAAAAACAAAAAAGTATATATAATATGAAGAAAAATAACAGGGAGACAGGGGCAAAAGCAGAAGCGATTGCCTGTTGGTTTCTGAAACAGCAAGGATATGACGTCCTTGAACAAAACTTTTATACAAAAGTCGGAGAGATTGATATTATAGCAAAAGAAGATCAGACATTGGTATTTGTGGAAGTAAAATACAGAAAAGATGACAAAAAGGGATATCCGGCACAAGCTGTAGACCAAAGAAAACAGCAGAAGATCCGAAAGAGTGCAATGATTTATTTAAAGAAGAATCATCTATCTTTTGAACAGCCGATCCGTTTTGATGTAGTGGAGATTTTAGGAAAGAAGATCAGGGTGATAAAACATGCATTTTAAAAAATCAAACGATAATCAGTCTACGATATTACACGAGGGGTCTGTTCCATATCTGACATTTAAAAAATTGGATCAGGCAGGAGTCAGACATGGATTTTC
>ERZ772821.2217-NODE-2217-length-10269-cov-8.486783_pt1 | contig 10269 bp, 4 predicted proteins | sample MGYA00580859_ERZ772821 | MGnify/ENA primary metagenome ERZ772821 (study PRJEB29015, sample SAMEA2737674) | human gut metagenome | biome: human gut; feature: human-associated habitat; material: faeces | place: China | collected 2012 ...
TGGTGCTCTGCGTGGCTATGCTGCTGTCTGTCATGGTCATGGGCACTGGGGCGGCCTTCACCGATGAGGACGATTTCTCCCCTCAGTATGCTGAGGCGGCAGAGGTTCTCACCAACCTGAAGGTCATGCAAGGTTACGATGACGGCAGCTTCCTGCCCCAGCGTAACATCACCCGCGCTCAGGTGGCAACTCTGATTTATCGTGCTGCTACCGGAGACGTCACCGATTCCCAGACTGACATCTATTCTGACTACGACAAGTTCGATGATGTGCAGTCTACCGATTGGTTCGCCGGCTATGTCAACTACTGCGGCAACGCCGAACTGATCAAGGGCTTCACTCCCACCACCTTTGGTCCCAACAAGAACGTCACCGGTTACCAGGTGCTGGCCATGATCCTGCGTGCTGTGGGCTATGACCAGAACGACGAGTTCACCGGTCCCGGTTGGGAAGTCCGCACCGCCTCCACTGCTGAGTCCCTGGGCATCCTGGACAATGTGCAGGACGCTACCCTGGGTCAGCCCGCTACCCGTGAGCTGGTTGCCGAGCTCATCTTCCGGGCCATGATCGTCCCCACCGTGGAGTACACCAACGCCTTTGGGTATCAGCAGAACAAGACCACCCTGGGCTGGAACGAGTTCAAGCTGTTCGAGGCTGAGGGCACCATTGAGGCCAACCAGATGGCCGACCTGGCCAAGGCCGGCACTTCCTTGGATGATGGTAAGACTGCTATCGTCAACAACTTCGGTCACCGCGACACCTACAACCTGACCACCGACACTTCCATCATCGGTGAGAAGGTCAATGTGTGGATCGCCGACGAGACCGCCGTGAGCACCCCCGTCTCCCTGGCTGATGTTACTGATTGGAGCAACACCGTTCTGGATAAGGATCAGATTCAGGAGATTAAGGACGCTAGCAATCGTTACACTGACGTCTATAACAACTATGTTGCGGTTGCTCAGAACGCCTACGACTCCGGTAAGGGTGTTATGGTTAAGGCCATCGACAACAACGGCGACGGCGACTATGAGTACATCCTGACCGAGACCGAGACGCTGGCTGTCGTTAAGAGCGTCAACACTGACGGCAAAGTTGTCTTGGATACTGTGAACTCTGAGAAGACTCAGGTGGCTTATGACGGTATTGCCGAGGGCGATGTGGTCCTGACCAATACCTTCGGTGGCAAAACTTACATTGAAGAGGCTGCCTATGTCACCGGCAATATCTCTTCTTATGTTCAGTCTGAATCCGAAGCCAGCACCGCTACCATCAACGGCACCGCCTATGAAGTGTCTGATATCGGTTACGGCGTGAAGTCTGACGCAACGCACCCGTTCAACAGTGTGAAAGATACCTTCGCTCACGAGTACAACGGTAAGGTTTACAACTACTACCAGGATGCTTATGGCAATATCCGCGCTTGGGCGCTGGCCAGCGAGAATGAGGTCGGTTACGGCCTGGTTCTGTCCTATGACCAGTACAAGACCGGTGCCTATGCTGATGAGTGGTATGTCAAGTATCTGACTGTGGACAACACCGTGGAAACCAAGGTCGTTGATGAGGACTCCGCCTGGTGGAAGGGTGAAGTTGGCACCGTGGTGCAGTATCGCGTGAACGACAACGACGAGTTCGTTCCCGTTTACACGATCGATGACGCTGACACCAATGACATCATTACCACCAATTCCGATTCCATGAAGGCCTATATTGGGCAGAGCAGTGTTGCAGAAACCAGCCGAGATACCTACAACATTACCTCCGACTTTATTGCTTTCTACTATGAAGCTGGCCGTGTCGGTTATGCTGCAACCTATGGTGTGCTGACTGGCGACGCTGCTATTGCGGATGTTGACAACGGTGGTCAGGGTAAATCTGTTGCTCAGTATGACGCTGTGAGTGGAGTGGATACTCACACTAACCGTTATGAAACTCTTACTGTTGTTAACATCGACGGGATGATTTCTGCTGACGAACAATACTGCTACATCTTTACTGACACCCACAGTGCTTCCTTCAATACGGAAGATGGTCTCCTCTACACCTACAAGGCTGTGAACGAGAACGGGGAAGCGATTGATGTGGTAGCCGGCAGATGGCTGTACAATAACGACAATCCTGTCTGGAATTATGTGACTGCAATGATCGACGTGGTCCGGCCCAATGGCACCACTGATACCGTAGAGGTATACTGGGTTAATGATGTGGCTCCCGCAAATCTCGGCTATGGTGACCTGCACGCCGACCAAAGTAGCACGAACGTCTTCCGTTATTATGGGATTGCTGATTCCATGGGCATCCAGTTGGAAGCTCCCGCTGTCTATGCCGACGCAACCAGCACCGCTGGCGGCACCGTGGATCTGAACGCTACTTATTGCGCCTCTGGTTATGTGGTGTATAACAACAACAATGAAGCCCTGGCCGTCTTTGTGACAGAAGCCGCTGACAACGACTATGATTTCGTTGATATCACCTATAATGAAAAGGACTATCATCTCGAAATCGGTACCGAGTATACTGCCTCTGCTTGCATTGATGCCAACCTTGACAAGAACCTCGATGGCCTTGCTGATATCCATGCTGGTGATAAGGTAACTGTCGACAGATCTTGGGGTGGTATGGTAGCGAAGGATGTTGATCCTTGTTATGTATGTAATCCTCACGAGGATTTCCGTACCAATGTGATTGCAGAAATTGGTCAGCCCAGCAAGAGCATTGTTTGTCTGCAGGACCTGACTGGTTACACCACTAAGGAAGCTGCTCTGAGCAACCGTAACCCCATTGACCTGAAGGGGGCTACTTGGCTGAATATCGCAACTGACAACGGCAAGCTGGACGTCCAATATGCTATTTATACCTCTTCTACTGATGCTTTGAATGGCAACGACACTCAGTTTAGCAGAGTAAACACTGACATCAATTGTGAAACTCTGATCAGCAATGGCGTCCTGCTTCTGAAGGTTACTGCAAACGATGGTAGCGGTGTTGCCTTGGATTGTGATTACTGCAGTCCTGCAGAGGCTGTTTATGTGGCAATTCAGTTGCCCACCACCTGATTAATAGGAACATTGTAGTCTCAACCACCTGTAGTAGTAACATCTCACCACGTTCCCACCCCCGAGCCCTTCCCGGCTCGGGGGTGGTTTTTCCTCCTACCATCACCCCTTCCTTATCCTCCCATAAAAATTCCTCTTGACCTTATACATTTAAAGTGATACTATAATAAGGCAAATTTTTGCGGGATGTTCCACCATTCCGCATTCCTCGGAAAGAAGGTTAATTCCCCATGAACAAGAAGAAACTCCTTGCTGTCCTCCTCTCCGGCGCCATGGCCCTGTCCCTGGCCGCCTGCGGGAGCGATACGTCCAACGACACCACCACCGACACCTCCGGCGACGGCGCCGCCACCGCCGGCAACTACACCGTGGGCATTTGCCAGCAGATGCAGCACGCCGCCCTGGACGAGGCCACCCAGGGCTTCCAGGACAAGCTCACCGAGCTGGTCACCGCCGCCGGCGGCACTGTGGAGTTTGACCCGCAGAACGCCTCTGGCGAGTCTTCCAACGCCGCTACCATCATCAACGGGTTCGTCTCCTCCGGGGTGGACCTGATCATGGCCAACGGCACCACCTCCCTCCAGGCCGCCCAGGCCGGCACCACGGACATCCCCATCCTGGGCACCTCCATCACCGACTACGCCACCGCCCTGCAGATGGAGAACTGGACCGGCACCTCCGGCACCAACATCTCCGGCACCACCGACCTGGCCCCCCTGGAAGACCAGGCCCAGATGCTCCTGGACCTCTTCCCCGACGCCCAGAACGTGGGCCTGCTCTACTGCTCTGCAGAGCCCAACTCCGTCTACCAGGTGAACATCGTCCGGGAGTACCTGGAGGGTCAGGGCCTCACCTGCACCGACTACACCTTCTCTGACTCCAACGACCTGGCCTCTGTGACCCAGACCGCCTGCGCTTCCAGCGACGTGATCTACATCCCCACCGACAACACCGCCGCCTCCTATGCCTCCACCATCCACAACGTGGTGGTGCCTGCCGGGGTGCCCGTCATCACCGGCGACACCGGTACCTGCTCCGGCTGCGGCGTGGCCGTCCTGGGCATCGACTATTACGAACTGGGCCAGATCACCGGCGAGATGGCCTACGAAATCCTGGTAGAGGGCGCTGACCCCGCCACCATGGAAGTCCGTTCCGCCCCCACCCCCACCAAGATGTACAACCCCTCCATCTGTGAGGAGCTGGGCATCACCCCGCCGGAAGACTACACTGCGCTGGAGAGCTGATTGCTCCGCAGCACATTCCCGACCACTGGACCAACCCATACAGGGCGGAAAAGGGGACGCTCCCTTTTCCGCCCTTTCCCCGCGAGGGCCTGTCCCGTGGAATTTCATCTGACACGGAGGAAGTAACGTGGACTTTTTCTCTGACCTGCTCAATGCCCTGCCAGGGGCTCTGGCTCAGGGCCTTATCTGGGGCATCATGGCCATCGGCGTCTACATCACCTTTAAAGTCCTGGATCTGCCGGACCTGACGGTAGACGGCACCATGTGCACCGGCGGCGCCGTGTGCGTCATGATGATGCTCCATGGCTACAACGTATGGGTGGCCCTGCTGGTGGCCTTCCTGGCCGGCCTGGCCGCCGGTGCCCTCACGGGCCTGTTTCACACTGCCATGGGCATCCCCGCCATCCTGGCCGGGATCCTGTCCCAGCTGGCGCTGTACTCCATCAACCTGCGCATTATGGACGACAAGGCCAACCAGGCCATCAACCCCAGCAACTTCGACCTGCTGGTTTCCCTCCGGGACGTGCGGCAGTTCGCCCTGGACAACCCCATCCTGGTGGCCCTAATTTTCACCGCCGTGATCATCGCCCTGCTCTACTGGTTCTTCGGGACAGAACTGGGCAGCGGCATCCGGGCCACCGGCGCCAACCCCAACATGAGCCGGGCCCAGGGCATCAACGTGGGCCGGAACAAGGTGCTGGGCCTGATGCTCTCCAACGGCATTGTGGCCCTGTCCAGCGCCCTGTATGCCCAGTACCAGGGGTTTTCCGACGTCAACGCCGGCCGGGGCGCCATCGTCATCGGTCTGGCCGCTGTGATCATTGGCGACGTGCTCTTTGCCCGGATCTTCCATAACTTCGCCTTAAAGCTGGTGGCAGTGGTTATCGGCGCTGTGATCTACTATGTGGTCATCCAGATCGTCCTCACCCTGGGCCTGAACAGCAACGACTTGAAGCTCTTCTCTGCTCTGGTGGTGGCCGTGTTCCTGGCGGTGCCCTACTGGAAGGGGAAAGCTTTCCGGAGCAAGGCAAAAGCCATCCCCGCAGAAAAGGAGGGCGCGCCCCATGCTTGAACTCATCGGACTGTATAAGACCTTCAACCCCGGCACGGTCAACGAGAAGCGGGCCATCAACGGCCTGAACCTCACCCTGGAGGATGGGGACTTCGTCACCATCATCGGGGGCAACGGCGCCGGAAAATCCACCACCCTGAACCTCATCGCCGGGGCCATCCCTGCCGACCAGGGAACCATCCGGCTGGACGGGGTGGATCTCACCCGCCTGCCGGAGCACAAGCGGGCCAAGTACCTGGGGCGGGTGTTCCAGGACCCCATGATGGGCACCGCCGCCACCATGGGCATCGAGGAGAACCTGGCTCTGGCCAGCCGCCGGGGCAAGTCTCGGGGGCTGCGTCGGGGCATCACCAACCAGGAACGGGAGCTCTTCCGAGAAAAGCTGGCCGCTCTGGACCTGGGCCTGGAAAACCGGATGACCAGCCGGGTGGGGCTCCTCTCCGGCGGCCAGCGGCAGGCGCTGACCCTGCTGATGGCCACCCTGAACCGGCCCCAGCTCCTGCTGCTGGACGAGCACACCGCTGCACTGGACCCGAAAACGGCGGACAAGGTGCTGCACCTCACTGAGGAGATCGTCGCCCGGGACCATCTGACCACCCTCATGGTCACCCACAACATGCGCAACGCCATCCAGTATGGCAACCGCCTCATCATGATGGACGCCGGCCGCATTGTGGTGGACGTGCGCGGGGAGGAGAAAAAGAACCTCTCCGTGCGGGATCTGCTGGAAAAGTTCAACGTGGAAAACGACCGGATGTTGCTCTCCGAATAAGGGTTGCTACAGGCACGCCGCAGAGAATTCTGCGGCGTGCTGTTTTTCTGCTCTGAGGAAGGGGACCTTGAAGCATTGTCTCTGGACGGGGGACAAATGGCGGGTTTTGGGAGCCTGGGTTTCCCGTTAAAAATAGCGGGGAACCCAGGCGTTTTCTTGGCCGTTTCCGTGGGAGCCCAGTGGGAAACCCGTGGGAAAAACCGGCGGCAAGGCTTGGGGAAGAAGGGGTTTCCCCAGAAGAAGGTTCTGAGCCTGGTGCTCTGCGTGGCTATGCTGCTGTCTGTCATGGTCATGGGCACTGGGGCGGCTTTCAGCGATGAGGACGAATTCTCCCCTCAGTATCAAGAGGCGGCAGAGGTTCTCACCAATCTGAAGGTCATTCAAGGTTACGAGGACGGCAGCTATTTCCTGCCTCAGCGTAACATCACCCGCGCTCAGGTGGCAACCATGATCTATCGTGCCGCCACCGGCGACGTCAACGACACCCAGGTGGGCCAGTATGTTGACTACGACCAGTTCAACGATGTCAGTGCCACCGATTGGCATGCTGGCTATGTGAACTATTGTGCCAACGCTGAGCTGATCAAGGGCTTCACCCCTGACACCTTTGGCCCCAACAAGAATGTGACTGGCTATCAGGTGCTGGCCATGATCCTGCGTGCCGTGGGTTATGACCAGAACGACGAGTTCACCGGTTCCGGTTGGGAGATCCGTACTGCTTCCATCGCTGAGTCCCTGGGCATTCTGGACAACGTGCAGGACGCTACCCTGGGCCAGCCCGCTACCCGTGAGCTGGTTGCTGAGCTGATTTTCCAGGCCATGATCGTCCCCACCGTGGAGTACACGGTTGCCTTCGGGTACCAGCCTGTGTGGCCTCGGGAGACCTTGGGTGAGCGTGAGTTCGGTCTGGAGCAGATCTCCGGCGAGATCAGCGCTGTGGGCCGTACTGCCGGTACCACTGAATTTAACGACAAGACTGTTGTCGCTAAGACCGATACCGCTTGGACCGACATCGGCTATGGCGCTTATGTGTGGACCGTTCCCACTTCCGGTTCCAAGGCTCTGACCGCTGTGTCCGATGTGTCCATCACTGGCGAGAGCCTGCTGACCACTACCGATGGCACGTCCGTTGCAGATGCAGATGTTACCATTGAGAATGATGCGCACCTGTATTACAACGGAGACTATGTCGGCCAGATCAAGGTAAACGCAAATGGTGATGTTACCAACGTTAATGGTGGCGATGTTGATAGCAACCTGGTTGGCAAGGCACCTCTTACCGGTGTGAAAGTCGATTACATTGACAATGACAACGGTGGCCGTGCCGAGGCAGTTGTGGTCACTGAGTACACCACTGCTGAGATCACTGGCATTGCCACGGACTCCACCTCTTCCGGCACCAGTGCTACAACCCCCTCCAACATTTATTTCACTACCTTCAATAAGGGTATTGAAAGTACTGTCTCCAATGTTAAGGACTCCAATGTTGTTTCCGATGCTGCTGTGGCTGTGAACGACATCGTGACCTTCGTGGACTACCAGGGTCTGGACAAGGAGAGCAGCCGCTACACCTTCGTGGCTCCCGCTGCCACTGAAACCCTGAACAAGGTGGTCCGTGACAACGCCAACGAAGAATATTATGTAGTTGGTGATGTGGACCTGTACAAGTCTGAGATCACGGACATGGATGTTTCCGCGCTGGCCACCAACAACGTGGGCAAGGACATCACCTACTATGTCGATGAGTACGGCTATGTCATTCTGGCAGGTGAGTATTCTGCTCCCACCCAGTACCTCTTTGGCATCAGCAACAACCATACCGACGGCAACACCGATGTGGCCACCGGCAAGGTTGTGTTCACCGATGGTTCCGTGAGCAATGTCTCTATCGCCTCTGTTGGCACTTCCACAGATCTTGGGAACAACGCCATCAAGGATAGACTTTACACCTACACCACCAACAGCGACAATGAGTATGCGTTGACTGCCTCTAACACCGCCATTAACAGCGCTTCCCACGCTGATGACAGCGTCTACGTTAACCTGAATGGCACTCGTTACTATGTGAACAACCAGACCATCGTGGTCGATGTTACCGCTGTCCGGGATGATGGCGCCACCGCTGCCACTGTCTACACCGGCACCACCGCCATCCCTGCCTTTGATTATGCTGAGGGGTACTTCGTCAACACCGGTGACTACGTCTCCCTGATGTTCATCTATGACTACGGCACCTATGGCACCGACACCTTCATGATCTATGATACCGCTCCCAACACGGTCACTACCAGCAACAACGCTAAGGTCTACACCATGAACGTGGTCCGTGATGGCGTGGAAGGTACTGTTGATCTGACCGAGGCGCAGTATAACGATGTTGTGAAGTACGGTGTTGGTATCTACACCATCGATGACACTGTTTCCGGCATTGATACCTACACAAGCTACGCTGAGGTTTACGGTGAGCTGTCCTGGAATAACGACACCATCAAGGCTGAGATGAACGGCACTTGGTCTGCTTATCCCTACAACAGCGATACCACCATTACCGTCCTGAACATTACTGAAGGTGAAGTGTACTCCTTCTCTGGCCTGACCGCTGGTCAGACCATTCCGTGGGTAAACAACACCAGTGATAATGCAAGAGGTTTTGTTGAAGGTGATAATGGCACCGCCGAGCATATCTACTTCGTTGTGGGTAGTGAGGCTACCAACTCCACTTCTTCTGTCAGCACCGTCAGTGGAACTGGCAACCAACTTGGAAAAACCTACTATGTAAAGGATAGTATGGTAACTGGCGTGCTGGATGAAACCGCTGTTACGCTGACCGTTGATGGCGCCGTTTATAACATGCACATCGGTGATGTGGTCCGTGTTCCTGACGGCGACACGGGAACCGGCGCTGCAGTCTCTGTGAATGGCGGCACTGCCACCTATGCTAAGTATGGGACGACCGTGAAGCTGACAGATGACACTTCTATCACAACCGGCTACGTTGCTTGGACTCTTGGTACTACTACGATCCCTGTTACATATCAGGCTTCCGGTTCTGCTGGAACAACCATCAACTCTGTATTTACCTCTGTAAACGGCAACTATGTGTTGATCGAACGTGCTGAGCCTTATGCTGCAAGCGTTGCCAGAGCTGTGAATGGTACCCTGGTTTCCTGCGCTGATGCTACCTTCCAGGATGGTTTCTACATGGTTACCATTACGTCTCTTAATGGACGCAACGCTGCTGTGACAGCTGGTACCCTGTATAACGCGGATGGGACTGAAGCTACTACAATCACCCAGGGCGAGGCATATTACGCCAAAGCAGGTACCGAGGTCACTGTTTATGCCAGCGGTACCAGTGTAGAGAACGCTGTGTTCACTGTTACCAGTGACAACATCAATATCAATATTCTCCCCTAACCTCTTCTGCAAAAACTTACCCACCTAAGTTCACCGCCCACGGGTTTTCCCGTGGGCGGTGTTTTTCTGGTCCTTTTTTATAACGCAGCCCTGCCCTTCCAAGTTGTTGCCGCCCATTCCCCCCGCGGCCGGTAGTTCTCCTCCCACACCCGCACAGCCCAGGTGGGGGAGAGCAAGGTGACCTTCTCCCCCTGGGCGGCCAGCCAGCCCCAGAAGGCAGGCCCCAGCACCGCCGGGGCGGTCACCGTAAACCCGTCGCGCACCGGGACCAGGGTGACCTCCCTGCCCCAGCGGTCCAGGATCTCCCCGGCCAGGCCGGTGCGGCACCGCAGGCACACCGTGGTCTGCAGCCGGAGATCCGGCCCGAAGGGCGCGGCCAGCCACTGGCTCAGGTCCGCCTCTGGCCCCTGGGCGGGCACGTCGGTGACCTCCACCTGATGCATCCGGTCAGGGCGGTAGAGGGTCAGCTTCCGGGTTTGGTGGTTCCACCCCAGCAGCTGGTGCCGCTCCTGGCTCCACAGCATCCCCTTGGGGGTGACCAGGCAGGCCTCTCCCAGGCACCGGGTGCCCTGGTTGTTGTAGGTGACGGGGACGAAGCGAAGGGCGTGCTGGCGCTGCAGCGCCGCATAGATCCGGTCCAACACGGGGCGGACCCTGTCGGGGGCCTCCCCCCGCGGGGGCTCCAAGGCCACCGGGCGGCAGAGCCGC
>ERZ772821.2219-NODE-2219-length-10268-cov-3.815921_pt1 | contig 10268 bp, 7 predicted proteins | sample MGYA00580859_ERZ772821 | MGnify/ENA primary metagenome ERZ772821 (study PRJEB29015, sample SAMEA2737674) | human gut metagenome | biome: human gut; feature: human-associated habitat; material: faeces | place: China | collected 2012 ...
TACAAAGTGCCACTTCGTGGAGTTCAGCGGTTGTACGCTCGACGCCAACGGTATCACGTATGACTCCGTATATGCCCGCTCCTCTCATGTTTTCCTGTACAATTGCGGTCTGTACAATGCTCTGCAGGGGCTGGAATGCTATCTGGCACAAGGCAATGTGAAGGACTGCTGCGGCTCCTGCAGCTGGGCGATGGTTTCCTACGCCAGTCTTATTATTGCCAGCGGTACGGTTCCTGCGGGCAGCAGAGGCACGGGTGAAAACGGGCTTCTGTATGCAAACAGCGTCACAACCGATTACGGCACAGCCATTCCTACTGTCACACCGGATGAAACCGGCATTCTGTACGCAACAACCACAAAGTCGTGGCGCGGCAGCTGGCGAACCGATACGCTGGATGTCATTCAGGGCGTGTACTACGACAGCGGCTACAACTCGTCCCTTAACTGGAACAGAGGCTGCATGTGGTTCAGTAATGCACAGAACCTGCTGTCGGGGTGTACAGTCAAGAGCGCGACGCTTACGATTCACCGCAAAACCGGCTCCGGTTCCAGCTCAGCGAAGAGCGTCTACCTGTGTGCGATCACGAATACCTCTGCAAGCGGCACACCCAGCATTGCCAGGAACTATGGTGCTATCGGCACCATCGGTCGAGACAAGCAGGTTACGTTCTCGATCCCTGTGGATGCTGTGCAGGGATTGGCAGACGGCTACTACGGCGGTCTGTGCCTGTATGAAACCCCGTACAACTTCGGTTCGTCCACCTACTCCAATGCGTACATGCGCATGAGCGGAACGGACACCAATTACGAACCCTATATCGAATGCGTATTCAGCGGCAGCACGGCTGTCGGCTAAGAAGGAGGATTTCAAGTGAATATTGCTATCCCGCTGGGCGGGCAGATCCGTATGGTGATCTGCTCGTCCTTTGTTATTGCCAAGCGCAAGGATACCACCCACTACGATCTGAGCGGCGAGAGCTTCCAGCTGACGGGCGTGACTGCCGATCAGGTCTATGTCTTTGATGACTCGGTTGTGATCACCGAAGGCATGGAACTGACACACAACCTGATCGCTCAGTCCCTTCCGCTGGATCGCTTCGTTTCCGTGAGCGCGGAAGAGGCGCTGCCCAATGCCATCGGTCTGCTTCTGCGGCTGGCTGTGGCAGACGGGCGCGTGACGGACAGCGAACTGCTCCGTATTCAGCCTGCGCTGGAGGGCCGCCTCTGGCAACCGGGGCTGGATGTCAAGGTTGGAGATGTGTATACCTTCGGCGCGTTCCTCTGGCGCTGCCTGCAGGACCACACCACGCAGGGTACCTGGACGCCTGATCTTGTACCTGCTCTCTGGCGCAAGGTGGAGATTCTCTCCGAAGATGCCGTGCGCATCTGGGCTGCGGGCATTGACTACATCGTTGGCGATGAGGTCGCTTATCCGGATGAGAACGGCACGAGGTACACCTGTCAGCAGGCTCACACTGCACAGACCGGCTGGGAACCGCCCGCTGTCCCCGCTCTGTGGCAGGAGAAGGTCTCCGGTTCAGCCGAAGAATCAACCGATGAAAACCAGATCGAAGAAGTATAAGGCCGCTGTCATAGCGGTCTTTGCTATATCAACTCTAAGGAGGATTTGACTATGAGGGATTTCTCTATCGACATCATTTGGGCCAAGCTTCAGATGGCTATCGCGGCTGTCGGTGGCTGGCTCGGCTACTTTCTGGGAGGTATGGACGGTTTGCTGACTGCACTTCTGATCTTTATGGCCGTTGACTATGTGACCGGCCTCATGTGCGCTGTGGCAGACAAGAAACTGTCCTCCAGCGTGGGCTTTAAGGGTATCTGCAAGAAGGTGCTCATTATCATGCTGGTGGGTGTTGCCCACATCGTTGATCTTCATGTGGTAGGAACCGGCAATGCTCTGCGCGGCGCCGTGGTGTGCTTCTACCTGTCCAATGAGGGTGTATCCCTGCTGATGCGGCTCACCTTGGACTGCCTATCCCGGAAAAGATGAAGAGCATTCTTGCTCAGCTTCACAATCGAATTGACGATACCACGACCGACCAGGGCGGCGGCGCATAACCGCCGCTCTTTTGATTGGAGGAAATCATGAGCGAAAGAATCAATACTCCGTACACCAGTGAACACTTCGTTGCATTCTGTCTATCCATGCTGGGCCAGCCCTATTGGTACGGCACGGTTGTCTACAAGTGTTCCGAATCCCTGCGAAGCCGAAAGGCCAAGCAGTATCCGTCCCATTACAAGGACTCCCGCACTGCCCGCTATAAGCAGGACATTGCGAATAAGAAGGTCTGCGCTGACTGCGTTGGCCTCATCAAGGGCTACAACTGGGTGCGCCCGGATAGGGTGTAATTGAAAGTAGAAGGGTACTACCCTGCAACGATACCGCAGGAGTCTATCTGCTTGACCGAAAGGCGAAAGCTGGCACGGGAACACAGCACGGCAGAAAAGCGGCAAGTCACTCGAAGGTAAGAGAGTGCGACCGAGTCGCAAAGACAAGCGGATACGAGGATGAAACTGAGTTTGTTGAACGCGAGCTTCGAGTTTCCCTTTAGCCGGGGCGATGGAAATTTACCTGAAACCATCGGTGTGGAGAACATCATGTAGTCCACGTAGCATGATGGGTGTATCAACCAAACACACACGACGCGCCGGAGAACCGGTAGTAAAGAAGCAAAAGCGCATCCGAAAATCCGCAAACCCAGCAATTGCATCAACCGGGGATTGCCTAAATCGGAACGCCCTGATAAGGCTATGCGTAATGCCGAAAGGTGACAAATTCCAGAGTTAGTCAGGAAGATGACGCTGAAAATCCGATATGGCAACGGAGCGTCCATAGTAGTCAGAGAACCCTGAAACAACAGGGAAAGCCGTAAAAACGGATGCGGGAAAGCCGCTCACACGGCGAAGGGACGCAGTCAATACGAACCAATATCGACGTTGATTAGGGAGGAAAGCCTCACATGAAGCCAACGGCGGAGATACTGGCAAGCATCAGTCAGAACTCAAGCTCCCACCCCAAAGAGGTATTCACAAAGCTCTATCGCTACATGCTCAGGCCGGATATCTACTTTTTGGCTTATAAACATCTGTATGCCAACAATGGCGCTGCTACGCCTGGTGTAGACAAAGATGATACGGCAGACGGGTTCAGCGAAGCGAAGGTCGCGCGTATCATCGAAAGTCTGAAGGACGGGAGCTATCAGCCCAGACCTGTGCGCCGCACATACATTGATAAAAGGAACGGCGGCGGCAAGAAGCGTGCGCTGGGCCTGCCCGGATTTACAGATAAGCTGGTTCAGGAAGTTCTCAGAATGATTCTGGAAGCAGTGTATGAACCTGTATTTTCGACGCAGTCACACGGATTTCGCCCAGGGCGCAGTTGTCATACAGCGTTAAAGGACATCAAGCATGGTTTTCCCGGCGTAAGATGGTTCATTGAAGGAGATATAAAGGGATGCTTTGACAACATCGATCACAATGTCCTGATTTCTATCATCGGGCGAAAAATCAGGGACGCGCGTTTGTCACAGCTCATCTGGAAGTTCCTTAGAGCAGGATATATGGAGAACTGGAAGTACAATGCCACTTACAGCGGCACTCCGCAGGGCGGTATTGTTTCGCCAATTCTTGCCAACATCTATCTGAATGAGTTGGATAGGCACGTGGAGGAACTGCAAAAAGTCTTCGAAGCGCCCAGCAAAGTATATCTTACCCACGAGTATACGCTGGCTGCAAGCAGACTTGGCAAACTGCGCGCTAAAATCAACAGGGCGCAGGGAGAAGAACGCGACCGCCTTATCGCAAAACATAGGGAACTGCGTAAGGCACTGCTCAAAATCCCTGCGAAATCCCATACTGACAAGCGAATTTGCTATGTTCGGTACGCGGATGACTTTTTGATAGGCGTATGCGGCAATAAGCAGGAATGTGAACAGATCAAGGCTAACCTGCAGGACTTCATTGCAACCACGCTGCACATGGAGCTGAGTGAAGAAAAGACGCTGATTACGCACAGCAACCAGTACGCCCGATTTCTGGGTTACGACGTGAGAGTACGCCGTGATGGTACGGTAAAGCGCCTGCCCGGTCTATCGCCAAGGCGAACCCTTAGCAATAAGGTCGAGCTGAGTATACCCCTGCAGGAAAAGATAGAGACATTTCTCTTTACCAAAGGGGTTGTTGAGCAGCGCGGCGGCAAATTGGTTCCGATATGGCGCAAGAGCTTGACACGGCTATCTCCCCTGGAAATCGTTGATACCTACAATGCAGAGCTGCGAGGAATATGCAACTACTACTGCATGGCGAGCAACTACGCGTCACTGAACTATTTTTCATACCTGATGGAGTACAGCTGCCTGAAAACGCTTTCCGCCAAGGCAAGACGAAGCCTTCGCAAAACGTTGGCCGCATATAAAGACGGGCATGGAAAATGGGGCATTCCCTATGAAACGAAGACAGGGAAGAAGCGCATGTACTTTGCGAACTGGCAAAAGTGCAGAAAGGAGGCGTCAGCCTGTAACGATACAATCAATGACGTCTTCATGATGCACAACCATAATCGCAATTCCCTTGAAGCACGGTTGAAAGCCAAAGTTTGTGAGTTGTGCGGTACAACGCAAGGAGAATTGTTTGAGTTGCACCATGTACGGAAAGTCAAAGATCTCAATGGGAAGGAACGGTGGGAGCAGTGCATGATTGCGAAACGGCGTAAAACGCTGGTCGTTTGTAAACCATGTCACAACGCTATCCACCATGGGAGCAAGAGCCAATGATTGAAGGAGTATTGATGGGGAGCCGGATGCATCGAGAGGTGCAAGTCCGGTTCCGAGAGAGGTCTGTGCAGACCTGTTACAGCAATGTAATAAGGCGGTACTTTCCTACTCTACACAGGCGGTGGCAAGGGCGTAATCGAGAGCATTGGCACGGACAAGACCTTCTCCAGCAAGTATGGCGGCAACGGCTGTCCTGATAAGTCCGCCAACGGCATGTTCACCTATGCAAAGAGCAAGGGCTGTGCCTGGGGAACGATTGATACGCTGCCGGAGATTCCAGGCGTTGCACTTCGCTCCGACGGTCATGTCGGTGTGTATGTCGGTGACGGCTGCGCTGTCGAGGAGCGCGGTTTTTCGTATGGCTGTGTGAAGACCAAGGTGTCCTCCCGCAAGTGGACACACTGGTTTCAACTGCCCTTCGTGGATTATGGCGATGCTGTATTCACAGGCGGCTCTTATGTCAAGCCAGATACCGCAGAAACCGTGTACACTCTGGGCACCCGTACTCTGAAGAATGGCAGCAAGGGTACGGATGTAAAGGCTATGCAGGAATTCCTCCTGCGGCTGGAATACAGTCTGCCCAAGTATGGTGCTGACGGCGAGTTCGGTTCTGAAACTGAAAAGGCCCTCAAGAAGTTCCAGAAGAAGGTTGGAATCAAGCAGGACGGCATCTACGGCAGCGAGACCCATACGGCGCTGATGGACGCTGTGGCTGACGATGATGACGGCAAAGAACAGCCCGAAACTGAGAAACCGGAGGTGCAGACTCCTGCCACGAAGCAGGTGCGCATCGTCTGCGCCAGCGGCTCTGTCAACATCCGCGTGGGCAATGACACCAAGTACAGCCGCATCACCTCCGTGAAGGATGGTGCGACCTTCGAATGGATCGCCACTGCGGAGAACGGCTGGCACGCCATCGTGGTCAATGCTCAGGTGGGGTGGGTGTCCGGGAAGTATTCGCAGGTCGTCTGACGAACATATATAATGTAGAAACGCACATTGGGGCCGGAGCAATCCGGCCTCATTTCTTGTATATGGCGGCATAGATGGTCATGCCAGAAAGGAATTGCCTCGTGACAAACGCTGAGAAGCCTTTTTCGGTGCTCCTGAGATTTCCTAAGATTTCCTACCTTACCTCGAAATGCCTTGCTACATCTCACGGCGGTTTATTTGACGCTTACGGAGAGTGTGCCGTGTACCGGCAAAACTATCTCCGCAACCATTATGCAGAGCGTGACAAACAACACCTTTTTCTTTTCCGTTTTTCAGCATCCCTGCGCGACATGTATTTTTTGTATCATACATATTTGTTTGCGGGCTCAAAGTACGCTGCTTGTACTTGTCATTGACAAATACGTCAACAATATTTACTGCCATGCATCGCTGAAATATAATATAAGTAAGCTTATGTTTTAGAGAGGAGCGTGCGTGGATGAAACGCAAGCACTGCAGGAGAATGGCTGCTCTTTTTGCGGCGGTTATGCTGCTGTCCGCATTTCCGGCGGCGGCGGAACAGGCGTATACCACCTATACAAGCGAAGCGCTGAGGCTCTCTTTTCAGGTGGACGCTGGCTACAGCGTTACGGAAAGGGATGGCTATATATGGGTCTATCCCGGGGAAACCGCCTCTAATTTCCGCCTGACATGGGCGGAGGAGGGCGATGTGAACAAAGAGGACTTCTTTGCCCAGACGGGCGAAGCGCTGCGCGCCGCCATGGGCGGGAGCATGGTGTACGATCCCGGCACGCAGAGCCAGCCTATGGATATGCGGGGCATCCCCATGGACGCCATGATGTATGCCTATACCGACGCGCAAAGCGGCCAGATCATAGAGGGCGCTTATCTGTGGGAACAGCGGGAGGGCTACAGCATACTTTACGGCGCGGCATATATCCCGGCGGAGGCCGACGCGGTGCTGTCCGGGCTGGTGCTGGCCTCGCAAACGTTTTCGCCCGTTGCGGAGGGCGCTCAGGAAAAAGTACCGGAGGGCGGAGCACTTTCCGAATGGATGGCGGCGCTTTATCAGGACTGCATGGAGATCGCGCAGGCCACGGCAGCGTTTGCCCGGAGTTATCAGGCGTCCGTGAACAATGCCGATACGGCTTACGCCGCCGAAATGCAGGCGTACGCGGCGCTGTGCAGGGAGAAGCTGGAAAAGGTTTCCGCCTGCCGGAGCGCACTGGAGGGCATGAAGGGAATGGTTTCTGGCGGAGAAGGCGCCTTTCAGTATGAGAACGCGCTGGAGGCCTGCCGCATCGCGGAAAGCCTGCTGGCCTTTTATATCGGGTACTACGATTCCAGCGACCCGCTCGGGGCGTATCAGCAAAAGGCCGCGCAGGGAATGTACGCCTCGGAAGCCGATTCCCTCAACGCCATGTATATCGCCATGGGCGATGTCAAGGAGAATTATCAGGCTCTGGCATGCCCGCCGGCCATGACGCAGACATGGCCCTTGTATATCCGTCAGATCGACGCCTTCCAGGAAAAGCTGTATGCTGATTACAAGGCGGCGCTGCTGGACGACGCGCTGATGGATTTTTCCGCAACGCAGCTTCTTATGCGCCAGCCTTACCTGATGCTGCGCTATGAAATACTGATGTACGCCGTCATAGAGCAGCAGTTTGTCAACCTGGCCAACATGCTGACGCTGGAGGATGATACCGGCGAGCAGCAGATATGGGTGGATTACTCGATGGCCGAAGAAATCTATCCTAACCTGTATCCCTCCATGGATTCGGCGGTGAACCTGGCGCTGAGCACGGATGCGGGGAAAACCCGGCTGCTGGTCGAGGTGGAGATCGAGGGCTTTTCGCAAAAATACCAGCGGACGGTGAACGTGGGGCCGGAGATCACCTATCTGATGATCAAGCCCCCGGCCATGAGCGGCCTGACCAGCCTGGGAAGCGGACGCGAGACGCAGATCACGCTGCGCGTGACCCAAATGGATACCGGCGAACTGCTGGTCGCGGAGAGCAAAACGATCACGTTGCACAGCATATACGATTTTACGATGCTGAACAGCGAGTTCGGCGTGATCGAACCGTACAACCTGCTGGCGTGGCTCCGGCCCGACGCGGAGGAGGTTTTGGCGCTGCGGCGCGAGGCCATCTACTGGCTGGAAACCAACGCTGGCGCGGGTTACAGTTCCCTGCCCGGCTATCAGCTCGCCTATCCGGACGGTACCGACGAGCCATCTACCACCGTACTGCAGGCCATGGCCATACAAGGTGCGATCAGCGATATTGGCGTGCGCTATAACATGGGACCGTATTCCTTTGGCGGCTCGCAGCGCGTGCTGACCCCCGATGCGGTGATCCAGAGCCGGTCGGGCATCTGCATTGAAACCGCGCTTCTGATGGCGTCCGCCCTGCAGTCGGCGCAGATGCACGCCATGATCATCATCACCCCGGGACACGCGCAGGTGGCGCTGGAAACCTGGGAAAACAGCGGCACGTACTACCTGCTGGAGACGACCATGCTGCCCTATAACGCGACCGAGGAGGAAACGATGCCCTTTGCCCGCTTCCTGACGGCGGACGAATGGCGGGAGTATCTCTCCGGAGACGGCGTATATGTGATCGACTGCGACCTTGCGCAGACGCTCGGCATCCGTGGGCTTGCCTGAGCGGGAGAATGACAAAAGCATTTCGGGCGCGGGCGCGCTCTGAAATCAGATTGAGAAAAAAGGAGAGGATATCATGAAGAAATTATTGGCGGTACTGTTGGCGGCGCTATTGCTCGCCGCGCCGGCATTCGCCCAGACGGCGAGCTTGGCGGGTGAATGGACGATGACGAAGACAGTCGCAAGCGGCGTGGTCATGTCGCCGGAAGCCTATGGCCTCAGCATGACGATTGTCCTTAACCCCGACGGTACGGCTTTTGCCAGACAAACCATCAACGGTGCTCCTATGGAAGAGAACGGGACGTGGACGCAGGCCGGCAACACGGTCACGATCACCAGCCAGCTCACCGGAGAGGTTTCGACGTTCACGCTCCAGTCGGACGGCACGCTGCTGGCCATGGTGGACTCGTCCGTGGGCGGCAAGACCGCCGTAGACCTGGAAGCCGGCAAAAACCTTGCCGGGGCCTTCCTCCAACCTTCGCTGGTTGTTGCCGACATCGACTGCTTGGCCACCGTCTCGCCCGAGCTGCTGCGCGACTCGTGCGGCGAGATGATCAAGCATGGTGTGCTTGCAGATGAGAAGCTCTTTGACCAGCTATTCGAGGACCCCGTGTGCGCACCCGGCTTTGACCCCAACAAGCTCGTGGACATTGTTGCCAGAAACGTCCAGATCAAGCGCGACGTGGTCGACGCGGACGAGCGGGAGCACGGGCGTCGCCAAACGCTCAACCTGGGCCACACCATCGGTCACGCCATCGAGGCGGCAAGTGACTTCAAACTGGGCCACGGGAGCTGCGTCGCTGCAGGCCTCTGCTGCGTTGCCCGCGCCTCCGCACGCCTTGGCTGGTGTGAGCAGAACGTCGCGGACCGCATCGTGGCCTGCGTCGAGGCCTACGGGCTTCCCACCAACACGGACATCGGCCACGAAACGCTCCTCGAATACGCGGCACGCGACAAGAAGCGCCGCTCCGACGGCGTGACCCTCGTGGTGCCCACGCGCATTGGCGCAGTCGAGCTGCGCAAGGTCTCTCTCGAGGAACTCCGCCACGTGATCGACCTCGGCTGCGGGGAGTAGCACATGGACGTGACCATCCATCCCGCACCGCTTCACGGCACCATTCCTGCCATCGCCTCGAAGTCGATGGCACACAGGCTGCTCATCACGGCAGCGCTTTGCCCTGGGACCACAGACATCAATTGCAACGCAACCTCCAAGGACATCGAGGCCACCGTCAGTTGCCTGGAGGCGCTTGGCGCACGCATCGCGAGCACGCGCTTGGGCTTTAGGGTGAATCCCCTTCCCGGCACGAGCGCCACGGACAACATCCGGCAGGCCACGCCGGGGGCGTACCTAGACTGCGGCGAGTCTGGCTCGACGCTTCGCTTCATGCTGCCAGTCGTCGCAGCGCTTGGACGCGGGGGCAGCCTCGATGGTCACGGCCGCTTGGCCGAGCGCCCCCTCTCGCCCCTCTACGAGGAGCTCGTCTGCCATGGCGTCACGCTCTCCACGCGCGGGGAGCTTCCCCTCGAGGTCTCGGGCACGCTCCTGCCGGGCCGCTTCTCCATCCCCGGGAATGTCTCGTCCCAGTTTGTGAGCGGCCTGCTCATGGCAGCCCCGCTCCTCTCGGCGCCCAGCGAGATCGTAGTCACGGAGCCCGTCGAGTCGCGTTCCTACATCCGCCTCACAATTCGCTCGCTCGCCGAGTTTGGCATCGACGTGGGTGTGACGCACGAGACTGTTGACGGCAACCGTGCCACGGTTCTCTCGGTCTCTCCTGCCCGCAGCGCCGTCTCGCCGGGCACTGTGACGGTCGAGGGCGACTGGTCCAACGCCGCCTTCTGGCTTGCAGCCGGTG
>ERZ772821.2232-NODE-2232-length-10211-cov-12.192596_pt1 | contig 10211 bp, 8 predicted proteins | sample MGYA00580859_ERZ772821 | MGnify/ENA primary metagenome ERZ772821 (study PRJEB29015, sample SAMEA2737674) | human gut metagenome | biome: human gut; feature: human-associated habitat; material: faeces | place: China | collected 2012 ...
GGCCCGGCGGACCGACACGCTGCGGCGGGTGGCCTTGATGACCTGCCACGCCGTCACCAGCACCACCGCCGCCAGACCGATCCATCCGGCGGTGCGGATCTGCCAGAAGTCCCGGATGGTGAAGGCGTCGTTATACATGCCCAGATAATACAGGGCCACGCCGCCCACGATGCACAGAAGCCCCAGCACCAGGTCCAGCACCGCCCGGACCCGATGGGCCCCACGGCGCACAAAGAAACACACGATCAGCGCCAGGGCGCACCAGAACAGCGCCGGGGACTGACAATACAGAACGCTCATACGGCTGCCTTCTTTCTCATTTCCCGGTTACAGGCTGCACTTGCCCCGGGGGATATATTTGCCGTCGGGTCCGGCCAGAACGAAGCCGTCCTCCACCGCCAGACGGCCCCGCAGCCACACCTGGTGGATGCCGCCCCGGATGGCGAAGCCCTCATAGGGGGAATAACCGGCCAGGCTGGCCATATCCTCGGCCCGGAGCACATGGTCCGCCTGGGGATCGTATACCACGATGTCCGCGTCGGCCCCGTCCTGGAGCACGCCCTTCCGGGGGAACATCCCGTAGAGCTTGGCGGGGTTTTCCGACAGCACCCGGCACATGGTGGCCAGGCTGATCTTCCGGGTGGTGACGCCGTAGGTATACAGCAGCTCGCCCCGGGTCTCCACCCCCGGCAGGCCGCCGGGAATCTTGGTGAAGTCCCCCCGTCCGGCGTCCTTCTGCTCCAGGGTAAAGCTGCAATGATCCGTGGACACGGTCTGGATCTCGCCCTTGCGCAGGGCGGCCCACAGGACCCGCTGGTCCTCCGTCTTGCGGATGGGCGGGGCGCAGACATAGCGGGCGGCCCGGGAATAGTCGGGGTCGTCATACACGCTGTCGTCCAGCAGCAGATACTGGGGGCAGGTCTCCACATACACCCGCTGGCCCCGTTTGCGGGCGGCCTCCACCTCCCGCAGGGCGGCGGCATTGGTCAGATGCACGATGACCACCGGGATATCCACCGCCTGAGCGATGCGCAGCAGCCGGGACACGGCCTCCGCCTCCAGGAAATCGGGCCGGGTCCGGGGATGGGAGCCCACGCCCATCTGGCCCGCCGCCTTCTTTTCGGCGATCAGCGCGTCGATGACGCCGCTGTTTTCACAGTGCACGCCGCAGATGCCGCCCTTTTCCTTCAGCTTCTTCAGGGCGTGATACATGGCCTCGTCGCCGATCATCATGGCGGGATAGGTCATGTACATTTTGAAGGAGGAGATACCGGCGGCGTACATATCGTCGATCTCCGCCTCGATGCCGGGATTCCAGTCGTCGATGGTCATATGGAAGCCGTAGTCACAGCAGCAATTGCCGTCGGCCTTCTTGTGCCAAAGCTCCAGCCCCTGGTGCAGGGTTTCGCCCTTGTTGGGGCAGGCGAAGTCCACCACCGTGGTGGTGCCGCCCCGCAGAGCCGCCCGGCTGCCGGAGAAAAAGTCGTCCACCGTGGTGGTGCTGCACACGTCCAGGTCGAAGTGGGTGTGGGCGTCGATGAAGCCCGGCAGCAGAAGCTGCCCCTCCACGTCGATGACGGCGGCCTCCGGCGCGGTGATGCTGCGGGCCACCCGGAGAATCTTCTCGTCCTCCACCAGCACGTCCGCCCGGCGGGTCCCCCGTCCGGACACCACCGTGCCCCCGCGAAACAGATATTTCATGGAAATGCCCTCCTTTTCCGGATCATATGGCTTGATTTTTTATTATACCACGGAACGGGCAGAAAAACATACTGTTTTTCCCGGTTTTTCCCTGAGAAAATCCAACAAAAAAGGGGGAATATTTTTGTATACCTTGCAGAAGGAAAAAGAATTTCCTTTTCCGGAAAAATCATGTATGATAGAAGTACCACAGAACGCATACTGCGCTCTGAAAATGAAGGAGGAAAGATACCATGCGGAAATTCTTAGCGACTCTGCTGGCGCTGGTCATGACGCTGGCGCTGATGGTCCCGGCTTCCTGGGGCGAGAACAAGGAGACGTATCAGCTCCCTGACTCCCTGGCGGGCAAGACCGTCATCCTGCACACCAACGACGTTCACGGCGCCATCGACAAGTACGCCAAGGTGGCTGCACTGCGGGACGAGTGCTACGACAAGGGCGCTCACCAGGTGATCCTGCTGGACGCCGGTGACTACAGCCAGGGCTCTCCCTACGTCAGCCTCAGCAAGGGCGCAACCGCCCTGGACATGATGGCCCTGGTGGGCTATGACGTCATCACCCTGGGCAACCACGAGTTTGACTATGGCTTCCCCCAGCTGATGGAGAACCTGAAAAAGCACCAGGGCGATTTCATGGTCGCCTGCAACAACCTGGTGGACGATGAGGGCGAGCTGATCTTCGCCCCCGGCGGCACCGCTCCCATCTATGCCGACGACACCTATGAGACCGAGCTGTTCCGCATCGCCATTGTGGGCATGGCCACCCCCGAGACCCAGACCAAGGCCAACCCCGCCCTGATGAAGGGCCTGAGCTTCATCGGCGGCAAGGATCTGTACAAGGTCACCCAGGAGGATGTGGACATGGCCCGCAGCGAGGGGAATGCCGATATCGTCATCGCTCTGGGCCACCTGGGCGTGGATAAGTCCTCCGAGCCCAACTGCTCCTATAATGTGATGCAGAACGTCAAGGGCATCGACCTGTTCATCGACGGCCACTCCCACACGGTGATGACCGCCAGCAAGGACAATAACATGGTCCAGTCCACCGGCACGGGCCTTGCCTATGTGGGCGCCATCGTCATTGACAACGCCACCAAGAGCATCGAGAGCAACGGCCTCATCGACCTGTCCGCCTACACCAAGGAGGACGCCACCGTGAAGGCTGCCGCCGACAAGATCATCAGCGACATCAACGCCGAGTACGGCAAGGTCTTTGCCAGAACCGACGTGGAGCTCAACGGCGACAAGGATCCCGGCAACCGCACCCAGGAGACCAACCTGGGCGACCTGATCACCGACTCCATGCTGTGGGCCATCCGCAAGGACGCTGAGCTCACCGTTCCCGCCGAGAACGTGGTGGCCATCACCAACGGCGGCGGCATCCGGGCCTGGATCCACAAGGGCGACATCTCCAAGCTGGACGTGAACACCGTGCTGCCCTTCGGCAACACCGTGGCTGTGGTGTACGTCACCGGCGCCGAGCTGCTGGAGGCCCTGGAGGCTTCTACCTTTGCTCTGCCCGACTCCCTGGGCGGCTTCCCCCAGATTGCCGGCATGAACATCTCCATTGACGCCACCAAGAAATACGATCCGCAGACCACTCCCTATCCCAGCGGCAGCGGTAAGGCCACCTACTATGGTCCCGCTTCCATCAACCGCGTCACCATCAACAGCGTCAACGGCAAGGCCTTTGACCTCAACAAGACCTATGCCGTGGTCACCAACAACTTCTGCGCCGCCGGCGGCGACACCTACTATGCCTTTGCTGCCGCCTCCAGCCAGTTCGACACCGGTCTGCCTCTGGACGAGGTGCTGATGGACTACATCACCACCGAGCTCAAGGGCGTGGTGGGTGAACAGTATGCCCAGCCCCAGGGCCGCATCACCATCACCCTGCCCGCCGAGGAGCCCACCACTCCCACCAAGCCCGAAAGCCCCAAGACCGCCGATAACGGCGTGGTGGTGTACGGTCTGGTGGCCGTCATGGCAGCCGGCGCTGCCGTGGTGGTGACCTCCAAGAAGCGCAAGGCCATCTGAGCGATCTCCTTTCGCTGACACAGCATTTCCCCTGCCCCGGCGGACAAGCCCCGCCGGGGCTTTTTCTGTCATAGCGCTATTCTGCAACTAAAATTACGAAAACCGCTTTTCAAATCCGGCGGGATATGCTATGATATAATGTAATAAAGAAGAATTACGAGGGCTTATGCCAGATATCGCGACTTCTTATTTTGCTGAGGAGGACACCATTCATGGCTGAGGTTGGAAAACGGGAGGTCCGGGTGGACGCCTTTGACAAGGCCACCGGACGCACCAAATATTACGAGGATCTGATGCCCCGGGACGCGCTGTATGTGCGCATCAAGCACTCCACCATTGCCCACGGCTTCGTGAAGTCTGTGGATAAGTCCGCTGCGGAGGCGATCCACGGCGTGGTAAAGGTCCTGACCTGCTTCGACGTGCCGGAGCACCCCTTCCCCACCGCCGGTCACCCCTGGTCCATGGACCCGGACCACCAGGACGTGGCGGACCGTCATCTGCTCAACCGCCATGTCCGCTACTACGGCGACGACGTGGCCGTGGTCATCGCGGAAAACGAGGTGGCCGCCATGCAGGGCGTCCGGGCCTTGCAGGTGGAGTATGAGGAGCTGCCCCTGGTGCTGGACGCCCAGGAGGCCATGAAGCCCGGCGCGCCCCGGCTTCACGATGACTATCCCGACAATATCCTCAAGCACACCGACATGAAAAAGGGCGACTATCAGGCCGCCATCCGGGAGCCGGGCCTCATCCGGGTAGAGGGCTGGTACGATACCCCCACGGTGCAGCACTGCCACATTGAGAACCACGGCTGCTTCGCCTATGAGGAAAACGGCCGCATCACCGTGGTGGCCTCCACCCAGATCCCCCATATCATCCGCCGGGTGGTGGGGCAGGCTCTGGGCCGCCCCTGGAGCGATATCCGGGTGGTAAAGCCCTATATCGGCGGCGGCTTCGGCAACAAGCAGGACGCCCTGTACGAGCCTCTGTGCGCCTGGTGCTCCACCCAGGTCCACGGGCGCTGCGTCCGCATCGACTGCTCCCGGGAGGAAACCTTCGTCTCCAACCGGGTGCGCCACGCCATCCGGTTCCACATCGTGTCCTGGCTCCGGCCGGACGGCACCTTTGCCGCCCGGAAGGTGGAGCTGTTCTCCAACCAGGGGGCCTACGCCTCCCACGGACACAGCATCGTGGCCAAGGCCATGGGCTCCTTCCCCCAGCACTATCCCTGCGACAACATGGAGTGCGACGCCTGGACTGTGTTCACCAACCGGCCCGCCGCCGGCGCCATGCGGGGCTATGGTATGCCCCAGGCCTCCTTTGCCGACGAGGCCAACGTGGAGGACTGCGCCAAGGCCGTGGGCATGGACCCCCTGGCCTTCCGGATGCAGAACGTCATGCCCCAGGGGTACGAGGACGGCTTCTCCCACAACGTCAACTATGACGATTCCTTCCGCCAGTGTCTGGAGGCAGGCAAGAAGTACATCGACTACGACAGGAAGCTGGCGGAATTTGCCAAGGACACCGGCCCCGTCCGCCGGGGCATCGGTGTGGCCACCTTCTGGTACAACACCGCCGTGTATCCCATCTCTCTGGAGACGTCCTCCAACCGGATGCAGCTGAACCTGGACGGCAGCGTCACCATGCAGTGCGGCGAGACGGAGATCGGCCAGGGAGCCGACACCGTCTATGCCCAGATGGCCGCCGATGTGGTGGGCCTGGGGGACTATCGCAGGGTCCATGTGGTGTCCTGCCAGGATACCGACGTGACCCCCACGGGCCTGGGCGCCTACGCCTCCCGGCAGACCTATGTGGCGGGCTTCTCCATCCGCCAGACGGGCCTGCTGCTGAAGGAGAAAATTCTGGACTACGCCGGAAAGCTCACCCGCCAGGCGGTGTACAACATGGACATCGTGGACGGCAGCATCGTCCGCACCACCGACGGCAAGGTGCTGATGAGCCTGTCGGAGCTGGCCATGCACGCCCAGTATAACCCCAACGACTCCCAGCATATCACCGCCGAGAGCACCTATACCATCCGCAACAACGCCTATTCCTTCGGCTGCACCTTCGCCGAGGTGGAGGTGGACATCCCCATGTGCAAGGTGACGCTGAAGGACATCATCAATGTCCACGACTGCGGCAAGCTGGTGAATCCGGCCCTGGCGGAGGCCCAGGTCCACGGCGGTATGTCCATGGCCATCGGCTACGGTCTGTCCGAGCAGCTGCTGTTCGACGAAAAGACCGGCCGTCCCCTGAACAACAACCTGCTGGACTATAAGCTCTCCACCATCATGGACCACCCCCATCTGGAGGCGCAGTTCGTGGAAAATGCCGAGCCCACCAGCGCCTTCGGCACCAAGGCTCTGGGCGAGCCCCCGGCCTGCTCCGGCGCCCCCGCCATTCGCAACGCCATCTACAATGCCACCGGCGTGGCCATCGACCAGGATCCCATCACCCCCCACGTCCTTTTCCGGCGCTTCACGGAAGAGGGCCTGATCCGGGACTAAGGAGGAAATACCGCTATGTATGATATGTCAGCGCTCTACCAGGCCCAAAGCGTCCAGGACGCCATCCGCCTGCGGCTGGAGCATCCCGAGGCCCAGATCATCGCCGGAGGCACCGACGTGCTGGTGCAGATGCGGGAGGGCAAGCGGGCCGGAAAGGCCCTGATCAGCATCCAGGGCTGCCGGGAAATGCGGGGCGTGTCCCTGGATGACCAGGAAAATCTCCGCATCGGCAGCCTCACCACCTTCAGCCACATCACCGCCGATCCCCTGATCCAGCGGTACATCAACGTCCTGGGCGAGGCGGTGGACATGGTGGGCGGCCCCCAGATCCGCAACGCCGGCACCATCGGCGGCAACACCTGCAACGGCGTCACCTCCGCCGACTCTGCCTCCACCCTCCACGCCTGGGAGGCCATCATCGAGATCACCGGCAAAAACGGCGTCCGCCGGGTGCCCATCAAGGAGTTCTATCTCAAGGCCGGCACCGTGGACCTGCGGGCGGAGGAGGGCGAAATTCAGACCGCCATTCTCATCCCCAAGGCGTCCTATGACCGGACCTTCGGTCACTATATCAAGTATGCCATGCGCAATGCCATGGACATTGCCACCCTGGGCACCTCCGTCAACGCCCGGCTGAGCCCGGACAAAAAAACCTTTGAGCGGGTGCGCATCGCCTTCGGCGTGGCGGGCCCCGTGCCTCTGCGGGCGCTGAACGCCGAGGCCTTCATCAACGGCAGGGAAGTCACCCTGGAGAATATTGAGCAGTTCGGCCGCACGGTGCTGGAGGATATCCACCCCCGGGATTCCTGGCGTGCCAGCAAGGCTTTCCGGTCCCACATCGCCGTGGAGAGCGCCAAGCGCTGCCTGATGGAGTCCGTGAAGCTGGCAGGAGGTGAGCTGTAATGGCAAAGAATCAGTATCAGCTGGTGACGTTCTTCCTCAACGGCAAGGAAGTGGAGAAAATGGTGGACGTCCGGGCATCTCTGACGGATATGCTCCGCAACGACTTCTCCATGACCTCCGTGAAGAAGGGCTGCGAGGTGGGCGAATGCGGCGCCTGCAACGTCCTCATCGACGGCGAGTGCTACAACTCCTGCCTGTACCTGGCCGTGTGGGCCGAGGGCAAGCACATCACCACCCTGGAGGGGCTTATGGGCCCCAACGGTGAGCTGTCCGACATTCAGCAGGCCTTTATGGAGGAAACCGCCATCCAGTGCGGCTTCTGCACCCCGGGCTTTATCATGACGGCGGTGGAGATCCTGGACCGGGGCGTGTACTATACCGACGACCAGCTGCGCAAGCTGCTGTCCGGCCATCTGTGCCGCTGCACCGGATATGAGAACATCTTCAAGGCCGTGAAAAAGACCATGCTGCGCCGCCTGGGCCGCCTGGACGACCCGTATCTGAATACCTGAACCTTCACTGCCCCCGGCGCGATGCGCCGGGGGCGATTTTTCAACACCTCGTATTGACATTCGCCGGGGGATTTGCTATACTGAATGAAAATTAGTTTGGTGTGCTGAATTTTTTTTGGCCACCGTTATCCTTAATTGGGAATATCGACAGGGAGGAGACTGTCGAGAAACCCGGAAATCTTCCGCCATCGGAAAGGAAGATAGTTACGAAAGAAACCCATCAGGGGTGTCTTTCGTTTGCAATCACAGGTTTTTCAGAACTTTTTAAGTTCTGAAAAACCGCACGCAGCTTGTCAAAAAAAGACTTTTTTGACAAGCTGAGGGAGGACGCCATGATCTTCTATACCGCCGACCTGCATTTTCACTATGAACCCTTTCTGCCCTCCCGGCCCTTCGACACCGTGGAGAACATGGACCGCCAGCTCATCCACCGGTGGAACGAGGCCGTTTCGGAGGAGGACACCGTGTATGTGGTGGGGGACGTGGGCTATAACCGGGGCCTGGTGCCCGGGGACGCCCTGTCCCGGCTCCGGGGCCATAAGCACCTGATCCGGGGCAACCACGACACCGGCTTTGAAAACGCCGGGGAGCTGTACCGCTATTTTGAAACCGTCACCGACTTCAACGAGATCGACGACGGCGACACGCACATTATCCTCTGCCACTATCCCATTCTGTACCGCAAGCGGGGCTATATGATCCACGGCCACCTGCACCAGGCCCGTGGCCCGGAATACGGCATCCTGCGCCAGCTGCCCCGGATGCTCAACGCCGGGGTGGACGTGAATTTCTACCGCCCTGTGACCCTTCCCCAGCTCATTGAGAACAACCGCGCCTTTTACAGTGGGGCGCACGATGCCCTGATCCCCCCTCCCCCGCCGCCCCAGCGGCGGGTCGGTGACGGCTGGCTGCCGGGCCAGCCGGATTTCCGACCCCTTCCGTCCCGGCCTGATTCTGATAAGGAGTGACCTATGAAACAGCGTATTCTCGCCCTATTCCTGGCCCTGTGCCTGTGTCTGCCCCTGGCCGCCTGCGGCAAAAAGCAGGGCTATGACCCCCTGGAGGGGGTGGAGACCCGGGTCATCACCGACTCCGCCGGACGGCAGGTGGAGATCCCCGCCGATATCCAGCGGGTGGCACCCAGCGGCTCCACGGCCCAGATGATCCTGATGCCCATTGCCTATGACCTGCTGGCGGGGCTTTCCAGCAGTCCCAGCACGGCCCAGATGCCCTATTTCCCGGAGGAGGTCCGGTATCTGCCCACCTTCGGCCAGTTTTACGGCAGCAAGGCCAACCTGAATATGGAGTCTCTCATCGACGCCCGGCCCCAGATCATCATCGACCTGGGCGACGCCAAGGACACTATCGCCGACGATATGGACCGCATCCAGAAGCAGACCGGCATCCCCACGGTGTTCATCGAGGCGGACCTGGACGATATGGCCGCCGCCTACCGGACCCTGGGGGATATCCTGAACCGGGCCGGCATGGCGGAGCCTCTGGCCCAATTCATTGAGAAAAGCGTGACCATGGCCCAGGAGAATTCTGCAAAAATTCCGGAGAGCCAGCGGCTTTCCGTGCTGTTCGGCACCGGGTCCACGGGCCTTGCCTGCAACGCCGCCGGGTCCGTCCAGGCGGACGTCATCGACCTGGTGGGGGCCGTCAACGCCATCATCCCGGAGGAGGTCAGCAACCGGGGCGGCGGCACCACCGTCAGTCTGGAGGAGGTATACGCCGTGGAGCCGGACGTGATTCTGCTGTCCACCGGCGGCCCCTACGACACCCTGACCCAGGGGGAATGGGCGGGCCTCACCGCCGTTCAGAACGGGCGGTATTACGAGATTCCCGGCCTGCCCTATGACTGGATGAGCTCCCCGCCGTCGGTGAACCGGGTGCTGGGCATCTGGTGGCTGGGGAACCTGCTGTATCCGGAGCTGTACGACTATGACATGGTGCAGGTGGCCCAGGAGTATTACCGGCTGTTCTGGCACTATGACCTGACGGCGGAGGAGGCCGAGCGTATGCTCAGCCGCTCCACCCTGAAATGAGGAACGCTATGAGGAAAATCTGCCGCGCCCTGGTTCTGTGTATGCTGCTGCTGGCGGCCTTTGACACCACCATCGCCGGACTGATCGCCGCGGTGGATAAGGACCACGCCGTGACCATGACCGACGCCGAGACCGGCACCTATTACATCGTCCGGGACAGCCGAAGCAACGGGGGCAGCAGATGACCGCGGCGGATAAGCGCTATGCCCGGCGGTTCGCGGTGCTGGGGGCTGTTTTCCTGGCGGTGCTGCTGGGGTCGCTGCTATTAGGACGGTATGCCCTGTCCCCGGGGCAGCTGCTGCATATGCTGTGGACAAAGGTCACCGGCGGCGCGGCGGACTGGCCCCTCAGCGACGATAAGGTGGTGTTCGCCGTGCGGCTGCCCCGGGTGGCGGCGGCTGCCCTGGTGGGAGCGGCGCTGGCGGTGTCCGGCGCGGCGTATCAGGGGATGTTCCGCAACCCCATGGTGTCGCCGGACATTCTGGGGGCCTCCACCGGCGCAGG
>ERZ772821.2234-NODE-2234-length-10177-cov-3.565106_pt1 | contig 10177 bp, 10 predicted proteins | sample MGYA00580859_ERZ772821 | MGnify/ENA primary metagenome ERZ772821 (study PRJEB29015, sample SAMEA2737674) | human gut metagenome | biome: human gut; feature: human-associated habitat; material: faeces | place: China | collected 2012 ...
GGTGGATTAATAGTTCATCGGATAGATATATTGTTACATGGATTTTAGGTGCAACTGCGAATGGAATTTATACGGTATCATATAAAATACCGACTATGCTGACTGCATGTAGTGATATATTTACGCAGGCATGGCAGTTATCAGCCATAAAAGATTTTGATCCAGAAGATAGTGATCATTTTGTTGCTGATATGTATGAGGCATATAATGGTTTTTTGGTTTTGTGTTGTTCAATGTTAATTATATTAACTATTCCATTTGCACATATTTTATATGCAAAGAGCTTTTTCGTAGCATGGAAATATGTTCCTCCATTGATGATTTCTTTTGTCTTTGGTGGTTTGGCTGGCTTTTTAGGGAGCATTTTCACAGCAGTAAAAGATACTAAAATATTCTCATATTCAACTATGATAGGAGCAGTCGTAAATACTATATTAAATTTTGTGTTAGTGTCTTATATTGGTGTAATGGGTGCTGCGGTTGCAACGCTTGTGTCTAACATTGTTATTTGGCTAGTTAGATTACAAAGAAGTAAAAGGTATATACATATACGAGTGAATTTTCTAAAACATACAATAATGTATATCTTGTTAGTTGTGCAATTCATAGTCTGTTTAGGTGGATTTACTATAGTGTCTGTAACAATACAATTAATTATTCTTGTTGCTTTGATTGTTACCAATAGAAAATTGATAATTAATATAATTAGAAAAGGAAAAATAATGTTAGCGAAATATTTACATCGTTAGGAGAAATAAATTATGAAAACAATAGGAATAATTACATATCATCATTATTATAATTACGGTACAATGCTGCAGGCTCTTGCCTTGCAGGAAAAGGTAGAACAACTAGGCTATCAGGCAGAGTTAATAGATTTTAAACAAGATAATTCTCTATCAAGATATGAAATGCTTAAATTAAGAATAAAAAGAATGCCAGTGTATATTAAAGAAAGAAAAAAATATCGAGTGTTGGCTGATTCGAGAGAAAAAATCAAAGAAAAGAATGAATTATTTGAACAGTTTTATAAAACATATTTGCATGTAGGAAAAAAGAAATATACAACCACACAGCAGTTAATGGAAAATCCACCAGTATATGACGGCTATGTAGTAGGTAGTGACCAGACTTGGAATCCCTTTGTTGCGAACTCACCGGAAGCATTTTTTTTGCCATTTGTTGAAAACAAATCGAAAAAAGGCAGTTATGGTCCGAGTTTAGCGGTAAAATCATTATCTGACGAGAAAGAAAAGGAATATAGAAAAAAATTATCTAGTTTTTCCTTTTTATCATGCAGAGAGCAGGATGGAGCGCAATTGTTAAGCCGTATTACACAAAAAGAAGTTAAATGTGTATTAGATCCAACATTGTTATTATCTGCTAAAGAGTGGGGAAAGTATTGCGAGTATGAGATACCTAAAGAGCCATATATTTTGGTTTATTTTTTGGGAGAAAAATCAGAACATAGAAGGGCTGTAGAAAAGATACAAAAATTAACAAATTGGAAAATAATAAGTCTTCCGGCAGCATATTTAGAAATGGAAAATAATGATTATAAAAAAGTATGGGGAGGCCCTAAAGAATTTTTATCATTGATAAGAGGGGCTGCTTTAATTTGTACAGATTCATTTCATGGAACTATGTTTTCGATAAATTTCCAAAGAAATTTTTTCTCTTTTTGTAAAAGCAGTGATTCAGAGGAATCATCTGAAAATTCCAGATTATATAGTGCTTTAAATATTTTTGGATTATCAAATAGAATAATTCATAATATGGATAATTTGACTGCAGAAGATATTTCTATAGATTATAAAAATGTGATTCCGATTTTGGAGGAACAGAGAAGATATTCGATTGAGTATTTAGAAAACATGTTATTCGAGATGACGAAAGGATAAAAAATGAAAGTTGCTATTCGGGATGATGATACATCATATTTTACAAAACCTAAAGATTTACAAAGAGCATATGATTTTTTAAATGATGATGATTGTGTATCTCTTTCAGTTGTGCCGTATACGGTTCCGGTTCATAGAAATGATGTGTTTCCATATGGAAAAGAAATTGGAATGGGATATTATGATATAGCTGAAAATACAGAATTATTAGAATATTTAAAGAAAAAATATAAACAGGGAAAAGTTGATATATTGTTACATGGATATTCACATGAATATCAGCTAAGTGAAAACAAATGGATTGCTGAAATGAAATGGAAAAGTAGTAGTCAATTAAAAGAGGAGATACCGAAAGGAAAAAAACATTTAGAGAAATTGTTAGGTATAAATATATCAGTATTTGTTGCACCTAATAATAGTATTGATAAAAAAGCTATTTCAGTATTAGAAGATCTTCAAATGAATTACTCTGGCATCATTGGGGTAAGAGATAGAAAAGTAAATTTAAGATATATATATAATTTTATAATCCGTTGGGGATTTAGGATAGTAAAAAAAGTACAGTATCCAGGTATTATGAACTATGGAAAGCATAAAGAACTGAATGCATATACAATAGATAATTATGAACGGCTGATTTATGAGTACCATATTTGCAAAGAAAGGAAAGTTCCATTTGTTATATATACTCATTATTGGCAATTAAATACAGATGAAAAAGCGAAAAAGTTAATTAAACAAATATATAATTATGTAATTAAAGATGGTGCAGAAATAGTTCCTTTAAGTGAGTGTTTTAAATAATATGATAAATTTTGATTTTAAAGAAAAATGTTACTCTTGTTCAGCATGTGCAGAAGCTTGTCCAACCAAAGCGATATCATTTGATGAAAATATACATCCAGAAATTGATTTGCAAAAGTGTATTAATTGCAATAGATGTGAAAGAGTATGTATTGAATTAAATAAGCCTGAAGATATAAAAGAACTGAATTGTATTGAGGGGTACATAGTTAAAAACAAAAACAATGAAATCAGAAAAGTAAGTTCGTCAGGTGGTGTATTTTTTCAAATAGCACAAAGAGTATTAGAAATGGACGGATATGTTTGTGGTTGTATATATGATGACAAGTTTATGCCCAAACATATTGTTTCTAATGAGATAGAAGTGTGCAAAGAAATGATGGGATCAAAATATGTGAAAAGTGACTTAAATGATTGCATAGTGAAAATAAAGCAGATTGTAGAAAAGGGGAAAATAGTACTTTTTTCAGGAGTCCCATGTCAAATTGCAGCGGTAAAAAAATGTGTTAAAAGTGATAAATTAATTACGCTGGCAGTTGTATGTCATGGATCTATAGAACGTAAAATATGGAAAAAATATTTAGCTGAAGAAGAAAGAATGAGTGAAAGTTCAATTATTAAAGTGTCTATGAGAGATAAAACAAAAGGATGCTTAAATTATGGATTGAAGTTTCAATTTAAGAATGGAACTGAACATATAACGTTTAGAAAAAATGATGGTTACTTTTTGAAATGCTTTACAGATGGTTTGTTTGAAAGAAATAGATGTTTGAGCTGCGAATATAAGGGGCAGAATATTATGAGTGATCTATTGATAGGAGATGCATGGGGAATAGAAAAAGTATTTCCCGAATTTACAGATAGTCTTGGGTGTTCGGCTGTATTAGTGTTGACTGAAAAAGGAAAAAAAATTTTTAATGAAGTAGAAAAACATTTTTTAATTAGAAATGTAGATAACCAAGAAATAATTCGTAATAATCCAAGAATTATATTACCAGCGCCAAGAAACGCTTTTCAGAAAAGCTTTGAAAAGAAGCTAGAAAAGTCAGATGCGAATATTCATTTCTGGACAGAAAAGTATGCAAAACCAACTATTTTGAATCGTATAAAATGGAAAGTATTGGGAGGAGAAAATTAAAATGTTTAGTATAAAAAAGATGTTGGTGGATTTATATGATAGTAGAACGGCTCAGTCATGTAGCGCTTCTATTGGAGATATAATGAATTTAAGAAGAAATGTAGAACATAATCAGTTTCTAGCTACTACGAGGTATTTGGATATAAAGGATTATGTAGAATATAATAAACAAACATTTGTATGGCAAAATACGGTTAGTAGGGCAGCATATGGTAATAAGCATCGGGAGGAAGAGGGGAACACAGCTTTCTCAAAACTAATTACATCATATCAAAGCAAAGGATATGATCCGAGTTCTTTATTTATAGTGGATGAGGATATGAGGCTTCTCGATGGTAATCATAGAATGGGGATGAATTTATACACAGATCAACATAAAATAAATGTTCGAGTTTTGAAAAGAAAAAGCAAAAATCCAAGTAATTTGGATTGGTATTTACAAAAGAAAATATCGACAGATTTTTTGAAAAAAGTCTATAATGCATATTTACAAATACAAGAATGGTTAATTGAAACGGGAGATACTTTTTGTTGTATTGTGCCTGAAAATGAAAAATTATCCGAATTGGATTTAATGGTTAATATAAAAAGTGTACACAGATATAGATTACAGAGTCCATTATTCGTGGGGGGGGTATAAAGCTTAATCAAGCAGGAAAACTTATACAGTTTACGTTAGATGAACCAGAATATATGATTGAGGATAGTAAAGCTGTATCAAAAAGGATAAGAGATATAAAAAATATTTTGGAAATGAGGTATGGTATGGAATTTGTTTCACAAATTTATTTTTCAAAATCTTGTCTTGAGGGTAAGGAAATTTTTGATAAAGTAAAGAACAATTTTATAGAATAAAAGTGAGTGGATTAAATGGAAAAGGTTATATTGATAGCCACATGTACATATGTAAAAAATGAATAAAAGAATAGAGTCATCATTTGTTAAAATAGGTATAAAAAATTGGAATAAACTGAGAGAGTATCTTAGAAAATAGATTTGAGGTGATTTTAGATGAAAAAACTGATTTTAATAGGAGCTGGTGGACATGCAAAGTCAGTTGCAGATTCAATTAATAAATCAGAATATGAATTATGTGGATTCATAGATAGCAACAAAAAAGGTATGCATATGGGATTACCGATCTTGGGTACGGGACTTGAAGATATTCTAAATTGTGAAAAATATAGTTATTTTGTTTCTATTGGAGATGTTGGATACCGTAAGTTATGGTTTGACAGAATTAGAGAACGAAGATTGAACATAATCAATATTATTGATTCTTCAGCAATTATATCAGCCAGTGCAAAAATGGGAATAGGCAATTTTGTTGGTAAGATGGCAGTAATAAATGCTGATGCAGAGATAGGAAATAATAACGTTATAAATACAAAGGCTTTGATTGAACATGAATGTAAAGTGGGTGATCACAATCATTTATCAACAAATTCTGTCATAAATGGAAATGTAATTGTGGGAAATAGTGTTTTTTTGGGAAGTTCATCTGTGTGTAATGGACAATTGAAAATCGGTTCCAATGCAATTATTGGCTCAGGTAGTGTGATTATTAAAGATATACCGGAGAAGGTAACTGTAGTAGGTGTACCTGCTAGAGTTATAAAGAGGAGAGATTAGAAATGAGTGATATTCAAATTGTTGCAGAGATTGGCTGCAATCATAATGGAAGTGTTGAATTGGCAAAAAAAATGATGAAAAAAGCGAAAGAAGCTGGAGCAGATGCGGTTAAATTCCAAAGTTTTGTGCCAGAAAATCTTGTTTCAAGATATGCCCCTAAAGCCGAATATCAGAAAAAAAATGATGGAAATGGTTCACAGCTAGATATGTTAAAAAAATTGGCATTAACGGAAACTGAATATTTGGAATTGGTACAGTATGCTTCTACTTTAGATATTCAGATTTTTTCTACACCATTTGACTTTGAATCTTTTTCATTTTTGCAAAAAATCGGTCAGAATATATGGAAAGTGCCATCAGGAGAGATTACAAATCTTCCTTATTTACAGAAGGTAGCAGCAATTGAATGTCAAAATAAACAAGTAATTCTATCAACAGGAATGTCTACAATTGATGAAGTTAAATATGCAGTAAATGTTTTGCAACAAAGTAAAGACACAAGTTTTACGGTATTACATTGTAATACACAATATCCAACAGAGCCGGAAGATATGAATTTGCTTGCGATGAATAAGCTTCAAGAATTAGCACCAGATTGGAAAATCGGACTTTCAGATCATTCAGAAGGAATTGTTGCTTCTCTTGTGGCTGTTGGATTGGGAGCTAAATTTATCGAAAAACATTTTACTTTAGATAAAGCTATGCCAGGGCCTGATCATAAAGCGTCTATTACACCAGAAGAACTAAAAGAATTGTGTGTAGGTGTGCATAAAGCTGAAATTATGCTTGGAAATGAAACGAAAGAAGTGACTGAATCTGAACGAAGCAATTTATTCGTTGCAAGAAAATCTATTGTAGCAAAAAGAAAAATCATGAGAGGTGAAATGTTTTCCGAAGAGAATATCACTTGTAAAAGACCGGGAAATGGAATTTCTCCGATTCATTGGTATGAGGTGTTGGGGAAAGAAGCTGAAAAAGATTTTGAAATAGATGAATTGATTTCTTGTAAAGGAGTGAATAGAGAAGATGAATAATTTAGCAATAATACCTGCAAGAAGCGGTTCAAAAGGCTTGAAAGATAAAAATATAAAATTATTAAATGGAAAACCGTTAATTGCATATAGCATAGAAGCAGCGAAGAAATCAGAGATTTATTCACACATATTGGTTTCTACGGATTCTGAAAGATATGGCGAGATTGCAATACAATATGGAGCAGAAGTACCTTTTTATCGTTCAGAAGAAAATGCATCAGATGTAGCGTCATCATGGGATGTTGTAAAAGAAGTATTGAAAAAATATCAGGAGATGGGAATTGAATTTGATACATTTACGCTTTTACAGCCAACATCTCCATTGCGAAAGTACGAAGACATAAAAAAAGCTTATGAATTATTTAAAGAGAAAGATGCAATAGCGGTTGTATCAGTTTGTGAAATGGAACATTCGCCATTGTGGAGTAATACTTTACCAGAAAATAATTCGTTATCCGGATTTTTGCGGGCAGACAGTAATAAGCAAAGACAGAAATTAGAAACGTTTTATAGGATAAACGGGGCAATTTATATGGCAGATGTGAAGGCTTTTTTGGAAAATACAAATCTGTATAGAGAAGATTGTTACGCATATAAAATGCCGGCAGAGCGCAGTATAGATATAGATACAGAACTTGATTTTAAAATTGCCGAAACTATTATAAATCAGTAAAAGAAGGTTAGTATGGGAAAGTATAGAGTAGCGTATGCGACTGGTTCAAGAGCAGATTATGGAATAGTAAAAAATTTTTTAAGATTATTAGATAATGACAAAGATATTGAGTTTTCAGTATTGGTTACAGGCTCACATTTGGAAGATAAGTTTGGTCACTCTGTAGATATAATACGACAGGATGGATTTAAAATCGATTTGGAGATTCCGCTAAATATAGAGAATGACAGTAATGCGAATGTGATGCATTGCATGGCAACAGCTTTAGATTGTTTTGGAAATTATTTTGAAAATAATAAATTTGATTTATTAATTATACTTGGAGATAGATATGAAATGATGGCGGTTGCGATTGCAGCAGCTATGCAAAGGATTCCAATTTTGCATTTACATGGTGGGGAAGTTACATATGGCAATTATGATGAATTTATACGTCATTCTATTACCAAAATGAGTCAGTATCATTTTACCAGTACAGAAGAATATAGAAAACGTGTAATACAGTTGGGAGAAGATCCCAAAAGAGTATTTTATCTTGGGGCATTAGGGGCAGAAAATTGTTGCAAGATAGATGAAGAGAAAGTAATTGAAAAAGTAAAAGAACTTATTCCACAAAAATATTGGGTTGTAGCTTTTCATCCCGAAACACTAACTGATGTGAAAATGGAAGATCAGGTGAAAGAAGTATTGACTGCATTGCAGGAAAATATGAATGGAATGAGTGTTATTTTTATGGGGACGAATGCAGATACAAAATCTGATATCATACGTTCTTCATGGCTCAATTATGTGGATGAACATGAAAATGCGTATTATTATGAAAACTTGAATGTAGATTCGTTTTTATATTTAGTAAAAAATTCTGTGGCATTAATAGGAAATTCGTCATCTGGAATTATTGAAACACCGTCATTAGGAAGGTATACAATTAATATTGGAGATAGACAAAGAGGACGAGTACATGGTAACAGTGTTATTGATGTCACTTGCGACAGTAGTATGATCGGTCAGGCAATGAAAGAGATTATCGGGAAAAATGAAGAAATAATTAATCCGTATTATGTAGAAAATACTGCAGAAAATTATTATAAAAAGACAAAAGAAATTTTAGAAAATGGAACATCCATTTTAAAGGAATTTTATGATATAGTCTAAAATTCAGTAGAAACAGAAGTGTAAAGCAGGAGGTATGCGAATATGAAAATTGCAGTTGCAGGAACTGGATATGTGGGATTGTCCATAGCTACTTTATTATCGCAACACCATGAAGTGATGGCAGTAGATATTATTCCAGAAAAAGTAGAATTAATAAATCAAAAAAAATCTCCAATTCAAGATGAGTATATTGAAAAATATCTAACGGAGAAGAGCTTGAATCTGACAGCTACATTAGATGCGGAATCTGCGTATAAAGATGCGGACTTTGTAGTTATTGCTGCTCCCACAAACTATGACAGTAAGAAAAATTTCTTTGATACATCAGCAGTGGAAGCTGTGATCAAGTTGGTTATTGAATATAATCCAGCTGCGATTATGGTTATAAAATCAACAATTCCAGTAGGATACACAGCAAGTATTAGAGAAAAATTTCATTGTGATAATATTATTTTTAGTCCCGAGTTTTTGCGTGAATCTAAGGCATTGTACGATAATTTGTATCCATCAAGAATTATTGTGGGAACAGATATTCAAAATGCTAGACTTGTAAAAGCTGCGAACACATTTGCTGGCTTATTGCAGGAGGGGGCTATTAAAGAAAATATTGATACCCTGATTATGGGATTTACAGAAGCAGAAGCAGTGAAGTTATTTGCTAATACATATTTGGCTCTCAGAGTTTCATATTTTAATGAGCTTGACACTTATGCCGAAATGAAAGGCTTGAACACACAGCAGATCATTAATGGGGTATGTCTTGATCCGAGAATTGGCTCACATTATAACAATCCGTCATTTGGATATGGTGGTTATTGTTTACCAAAAGATACCAAGCAGCTCTTGGCTAATTACGAAGATGTACCGCAGAATATGATGTCTGCAATTGTTGAATCAAATAGAACCAGGAAAGATTTCATAGCAGATCGTGTTTTGCAGAAAGCAGGGTATTATGCTTATGAAGATGAAAATACTTATGATGCTTCTATGGAAAAAGAGGTTGTGATTGGTGTATATCGTCTTACTATGAAATCAAATTCAGATAATTTCCGTCAGTCTTCTATACAGGGAGTTATGAAGAGAATCAAGGCTAAAGGAGCATCTGTTATTATTTATGAGCCAACACTGGAAGATGGAAGCACTTTCTTTGGAAGTAAGGTTGTGAATGATTTGGATAAATTTAAGGAGCAGAGTCAGGCAATCATTGCAAATAGATATAATGATTGTTTAGATGATGTGAAAGATAAAGTATATACAAGGGATTTATATAGACGGGATTGATACTATTTTGCATGGAGGAAGTAAATAATGAACACAGAAATGAATGAAACATACGCAAGAGATACTTCAACCGTATGGGAACATGAGATAATTAGTTCAGCATCGGATTTGAAGGAATGGATTAAATATGAAGGTGCGAAATATCTAAAGAGAACATTAGTGGGGGGTATTTCCGCTGACAGAAAACGATGCTATTTTTAAGTATCAAAAAAGACTTAGAAAAACGGAATATTATCTTAATACTGGAAGAAAATGGATGTACTATTTGAGCTTGGTCAAATTAAATAGATTAAGATTTAAATATGGTATGAAAGTTAGATTGAACAGTTGTGGAAAGGGGTTATGTATAGTCCACTTAGGCTCTGTTATAACTAATGGAGATGTTGGTGAAGATGCAAGGCTATTTGTAAATTCTGCAATTGTATCAAATGGTGGTGGTGAAAGAGAACCAAGACTTGGAAATCATGTTACATTATTTACAAATGCAGTAGTATGTGGAGATGTCAAAATAGGAAACAACTGTTGCAGATTTCTCAGTTTGTCACTAATCAGATTTGCT
>ERZ772821.2236-NODE-2236-length-10167-cov-3.948279_pt1 | contig 10167 bp, 13 predicted proteins | sample MGYA00580859_ERZ772821 | MGnify/ENA primary metagenome ERZ772821 (study PRJEB29015, sample SAMEA2737674) | human gut metagenome | biome: human gut; feature: human-associated habitat; material: faeces | place: China | collected 2012 ...
CCAGCTCCATGGTCAGCCTCTATGGTCAGCCGAGCGGCGTCGGCTATCCCACCAGCAAATTTGCCGTCAACGGCCTGACACGCAGCCTAGCCCGGGAGCTTGGCCGTGCGGGCATCCGCGTCAATGCGGTCGCGCCCGGCGTCACGCGGACGGATATGGTCGCGGCCCTGCCGCAGGAGTTGGTCGACCGCATCAGCGCGCCCATCCCGCTCGGCCGCATCGGCGAGCCGCAGGAGGTCGCCAACGCCTATCTGTTTCTTGCCAGCGATCTGGCAAGCTATGTAACGGGTGAGATCCTGTCCGTCGACGGCGCAGCGCAGACCTGAGCGGAAAGCTGCCGGGGGGATACTTGATCCGGAAGCCAGAATAAAAACGGCCCCTGCGCTGCCGGTGGGAAAGAGACCGGCAGCGCAGGGAAATTTTCATGCCGTCCCGCGCCGGAATGGCTGCGGGAGGACGGCCGGGGCCCGGCTTTTGGCAGGTCCTGCGCCGCGTGCGATGCCTCTTCGCCTGCGGGCAGGGGAGCGAGACCCCTTCATCCTATATATGTCTTCAGAAACGCGTTCCTGACAGGTTTTTTCAAAAAAATTTGAAAAATTTTTCGGAAGAGTTCTGTAACAGGATGTAAAGCGATTTCGGGAACAGGAATGCGGGCTCGTTTTTCTGCTGGGAGGCAGCAGAAGCGCTAAGGGAGCGGTTCCGTGCAGGCGATTTGCTCATTGACAAACAGCAGTCTGGTCAGGCTAACAACGAACAGATAATTGTTGCCATTCTTCCGGACGTAGGCTCCAATATAGGACCGCGTTAAGTCAATGCTTGCCTGTACGTTCTTCTCAATGGTGAGGCTGTGAGATATATTGTAATACCAGTTGTCGTAGGTGTGCTTTTCCTGCGGCGTGATCACGTCACCACCCAGAATGACCAGATTTTCAGAGTGTGCGTATTCCAGCACATCCGGAATATCACAGACGTGCCATGCAAGCTCTCCCCAATATGTTTCCCGCGCCTTCTGCAGCAATTGCGGCGGATAGTATTGAAATGTCATAGCAGCCTCCGGCAAACGAAAATGATATCAATACAGCGCTCTCATCAGGGCTTCCGGTGCAAATTGAAAGCTGATCAGCATTGTTACCAGAAAGGAAATCGCAATCGAAATGATAAAGAAAGAGACCGATCGTCCACGGTGGAACGCGGCTGTACTTTCCAGCTTTTTCCACGGCAGAACGCGAAGCGGGAGCCAGTGCGCCAGTGCAAGCACGAGCAGGACTACAAGCACCCAAAGAGGCAGCAGTCGGAAGGTCCCAACCGCAGAAAGGGTGAATTCCAGCCGCAGGAGCGGCGTGTAAAGAAGTCCACAACCAATGCTGAACGCCAGCAGTAGAATCAGCTGTACGATACGCTGCAGCATCGTGGGCACATATCTCGCGCCGCAGTGGCCGCAGGAAAGGGCCAGATGGAAACGATTTGTCAGAAAGAAGCTGAATGAGAGCGGGATATTCCGCTTGGCAGAGCATTGCGGGCAGCTGCTTAATTCCATAAGAATCCCTCCTTTATCGCATCAGGGCCGTCACGGCAAACACCAGCAGGGACAGCCCCAGCGCCGTGAGCATGGACCAGACGATCGTGGGCAGCAGATATTCCTGCTGTTCCAAGGGCTTATTTCCGGAAATCGGACGCCACGTTCCGAAGCGGCGAAGCAAAATTCCGACAAAGGCATACTGCAGAAAGGCAAGCAGGAATAACACAATCGTTGCCACCGGAGAGTGCCAGCTGTTGCTCAAGTAAAAACTCACCCAAAACCACAGACAGCAGTTCAGAGTGATGATCACTCCCGATTTGGGCGATGGAACATAACGCGTTCCGCATTTTGTGCACTGCACGACCGTTGCAAATGAGTTAAAAAAGCAGTGTTCCTGTGCAGGAAATGGGTCCTGCGTTTCCTCCGGTTCGCATTTGGGACAATAATCCAGTTCCAGATCAACTTCGCGCATGTGGGGCCTCCTCTCATCCTATGTAGATATCGTGTTTTCACAATTTTGCAGTTTTCTGAGATTCTCCTCCCATACCTCGTCCCCAAGCGCCTGCGCGCACAGAAGACTTCCCGCGATCGCCCGATGGAGTGCCGCCGAGTTCTGAAAAGCCTGCAGCCTTTCGAGGATGAGAAAAGCGCCCGGCCAATTCATGTCGCGCAGCCATGCCAACAGGTTTTCCAAACAGGCGTCTAATTCCGCATCCGACCGCATTGCCAGAGCTTTTGCGCAATTGTCCCACACGTTTTTGTTGTAGTGCTCCGTGCAGGGCTGCAAAAAGACTTGAAAGTTTTCCACCTGCGCCGCCTGCGCAAGTCCGGCGGCCTGCTCCTCGGCGCTGTTGTTCCAGTCCAGCATCCCCATGATCACATCGATCTCTGTCATTCTTTACATCCTCCGGTGCTCACACGAACCACACCGGGCTGAGCGCAATTGGGGGCCACCATGCCCGTTCCTTCAAAGCGCGGGTTCTGCCGAACGGGGAATAGTACAGGCTTGCCCTGCCGTTCAGCCACGCGGTACTGACCTTTACGCGCCAAACCGATTCGCCGAGCTTCCGAAAGCACAGCTTTACCTCCGGTGGCTGGGAATAGTCGGAAAAGCGCTTTTTTTCGCTTTCCGTCAGCGCAGCAAACAGCGGCTCTGTGATCTCAGCGGCCCTTGCAGCGCAGTCCGCCGGTGCGTTCTCCTCCGGAACGAAATACAATGGACCGATTTGGAGCGCCTGCTCCCGGAATTTCCGCGGCAGCGTCGTTCCGAGATAGCGGATCGGCATGGCGGAAAGCTGCTGGCATACGTTCTCAAGCTGTGCCTGATTCCCACGCAGGTAGCGCCGCGTGATGCCCTTGCGCCAGATCATGAATGACGCGGCAAGTGTGATCCAGAATGCGGCCCGGTCGGCAAAATACCAGAATACGACCGCGTTATGAATCTCAATGTCCACATGAAAGGGGGAAAGGATCGGCAGGATGGCCCGAAGCAGCACATAGCTGCCGCCGATGGCGACCATCAGCACAAAGGGAATCCGTCTCAGGGCGAGCTTCATCGCAGGGTGCTCCTTTCTTTCTGTCGGAAGTTACTGCTGCGGGGAGGGTGGGACATACGGCGTTGTCAGCGACGGAAAAAGCAGATCAGCGCAAAATAGGCAAAATAGAAAGTCAAAGAAATGCCAAACCAAATGAAAATCCGCTTTTGGCTTTTTCGGTCGCTGCGAAACTGCAGCTGTTTGGCTTTCAGACCCGTGGGAAACTCCTGCCACCGCCCGAAGGTCAGAATGGCACGCTCGATCAGCTCGCTGATCGCGAAGAGTGACAAGCAGGTGAGCAGAAGCAGAACGAAAGCCAGATATGCCGGACCGTCAGTCCTGACAGCCAGGTTGAGGAGCCAGATAAGGATCGGAAAATACGCTGCAGCGGGAAGCAAAAAAAGGCCGTTCCGGTACCAGTACCACAGCTTCGGCGGGCGGATCAGCTCGCCGCAGATCGCGCAGCGGCCGTACCATACGTCCTCCAGAAAAATGTCCTGCCCGCGCCGAAAGCGCGTTTTCGCGTCGGGAATGCTGCCGTCCTTTGCGGCAGGGATATGCCGATGCTCCATATGCTGCACGCCCCTCTTGTGGTTAATGTAATGTTACGAGTTGCAAAAAAACAAAGTACATATTAAAATTAGTATATCATAATCGCATAGAAAAGAAAAGATATCTTTGAAATTAATCGAAAAAATATTTTTTGAGAGTGTCTTTTCACGTTAATGACCCGCGGCGGCAGAATTGCAAAACAAAATGCTTCAAAACTCTATTTGCGATTCTGAACGCAGCGAGATCCCGAAGGACTTTTTTGGCAAGCTGAGAGAAGCCCCCTGCGCAGCCGGGGGAAAGAGACCGGCCGCGCAGGGGAGACCCCGCCGCCTTGCCTGCCCCGGGTGTCAAAAACCGCGGGAAGGACGGCGGGGAAAAGAAGGGCGGTTCCGATATCCGCGCGGCCCTGCCTCGTGGCCTGCGCGACTACCCACACTCGGATGCCCTTCACCCTATATATGTCTTCAGAAACGCATTCCTGACATGTTTTTTCAAAAAATTTCAAAAAATTTTTAGACAGATGCGCGATAAATATCATTACAAAGCATACGTCGCATTCCGAATGCGGAAAAACTGCACGGAATGCAGAAGCAACAATTCTGGGAGTCCTATTCAATATCCGATATGGCCTCGGCCTGTATCCGGACGATCCTATCCTCCGTCGCCGCAAAAGGCAGCTTCAGTATGGATGCACGCTCTAAGTTTATCATGATTTCCTTAGATAGAATCAAGAACGATATCTTCTGGTTAATGGATCAAAAACTGGGCCATTTCACGGACTGGAGCAATTGTCATTTGAAGCTCTGTACCGGTGAGACCTGCAAGACCAAGATCGTGATCCAGCGGCATTCTGCCAATAATGGCTCCATGTTTACCGACTTCCTCTTCCATCATCTGCGCAGCTTCTTCAGTCACCTTATTCAGGCAAAACCAGATGGGCTTGCCGATGCTCGTGCTTAAATCTGCAATTTTGGCAGATAGCCGCAGGGATTCAAAGGATGGGTCTACGATCATCAGAATGCCGTCCACGGAGTTATCCGTACCCCTGCCAAAATGCTCCACACCGGCTTCCATATCCAGCAGTGCAATTTCATCCTCCGCAAGGGTCAGATGAGCAACAAACTGCTCCAGAATGCTGTTCATGGTACAGGCACAGCCCTCATTGGCTTTGTGAATCTTTCCGCTGGACATGAGCTTTACTCCGCCTTTTTCACTGTAATATTCCTCTGGGATATCTGCCATGGTGAAATCTTCGGAGAAAAACTTCTTGGCAAAGGCAGAAAGCTTCATAGAGTCCAGAATGCCGGAGGTCATCATGGTTTTGAAGGCTTTATCCTTGCCGCCAAAATATTCGGTGAAATCTCTGGGCAGCTCGACACCCAACTGACGGTGCAGACCAAAATTGGATTCATCGGAGTCCACTACCAGCACCTTTTTTCCCATGCGCGCCAATTCCTTTGCAAGGAGCGTCGTCACGGTGCTTTTTCCGCAGCCACCCTTGCCGCATACAGTTATTTTCATCAAAATTCCTCCCATGTCTTGAGAATCTCTAAAATCGTTTTTTCGTAATTATGGCCGAACTCTTCACTGCGACCTGCACTGCGAACATTGCTCTGTGCGCCGCGCTCCGGTTCGGGGAATTCCCAAATGTGATAGTGAAGCCCGCGATGGTCAAATTCAATACTGCCGCAGTCGTCCTCTTCCCAGTATTGAAAGGGAAGGCGACGCTCTTTCAAAAATTGTTGAATTCCGGCTAAACGCATTTCAAATTTCCGATGGATGTGGATTGTTCAATGATATTGCCGCATTCGGTGCAGGCCGAATCGGTGCAGACCACACCGTCCTTGACAAACACCTCAACGATATCTCCACATTGTGGACATTCCACTTCCAGAATTGTGATGGCATTTCTGGCTTCCTGACAGTTGATCATTTCTGTACCTCTTTCTCCTTCATAACACCTAAAATAATTTCTACGATCTCCGTTAAATCGTAGACGGAAAATGCCGCCGGGAAATTACTGGAAAACAGGATCTGACTGGACGCAGGAAATTCCTCGTCTCCCTCCCATAAAAGAAAGCGGATATAAAGATTGTCAAACAGCTCCAATTCAACCGCGGCATCTCCACCGGGGACCAGAATTCCTCCCAGCTTGACAGCCGCTTCCTTGAAATCCGGAATCCGCCCCGAATAGATCCTGAGCAGCCGCTGGATGCACCTTCCGCGAAAAACGTCATAGTACAGTTCCCCGGATGGAAATTCCCGGTAGGACTTAAACTCCCCATCCGGGAAATATACAGTGGAATAGAGCAAATACCGCAGAAGAAGAATTCGTGCCTTGGGGTTTCTGCCAAAAAGGTTGTCCTCCGAATCAACGGGGTTAATCTGGAAATCTGAGCAGCGGGCGATATATGTCTGACCCAAAAAATAGAAGGTGAATTCTTTGCGCAGGGGATCATATGGAATTCCTAAACGGCGGCTGATTTTGTATGGGTCTGTTTTTTCAAATGCTTCCAAATAGTATTCCAACGGCTTTTCCGTCAGGTTGTTCCTACCATATTGATCCAGATAGTTGATTTTTTCCATGGTCCTATTCCTTTACAGTGCGATGTTCTGTAAAATGCGCACCAATGCCGTCCGGACAGGGGAATCCTCCGGCAGCTGAACCGTGGGTTTTCCGTCGCAGTCATAGCGATAAACCTCATCGCTCTGAGGTACCACGCCAAACAGGTGCAGCCCTTGCTTCTGAATTTCGTCCATGGTGCCGGCATCCAGCTTGCCATCCGGCGCACGGTTTACAATCAATCCCATCTGCTTTGGCTTGAAGTTCAGCTCCTGCATCAGTGCCGCGATCCGCCCCGCCGCCTGAACGCCCCGGCGGGAGCAATCACTGACCAGAATTGCCACATCCATGGTGGGAAGCAGGCCACGGCTAATATGCTCCATGCCCGCTTCGTTATCCACCACAAGATAAGGGTAGTTGGCTTGTAGACGCTGAATTTGGGTCTGCACCAATCCATTCACAAAGCAATAGCAGCCCTGGCCCTGGGTGCGGCCCATGACCATCAGGTCAAAATCCTTTTCCTCTGTAATGGCATCCTCCAGCCGCATTTGCAGGTAATCACCCTTGGTCATGCCCGCAGGAATGGGAGAATTTAGTGACATTCCTGCCCGTTCGATTTCCTCCCGGATTTCTCCCAGGGTGGGGGGAGCTTCCACACCCAGCACCTCATTCAGATTGGAATTGGCATCCGCATCTACCGCAAGAATGGGTGTTTTGCCGTTCTCACACAGATATTGAATCATCAGACCGGTCAGCGTGGTTTTTCCGACGCCGCCCTTTCCGGCTACAGCAATAATCTTCGCCATAGTTTCCTCCTCATGTTGTTAATTGGTAGACATGCTGTTGACTTTTTGATTCGATATCATTATACTGATTGTCAGGAGATAAACAATAATCAGATTATGGAAGCTGTGCAGAAACGAAACAGTTTCCGAAATCTGTTGAGGAAGGTGTAATATTTTGCAGCGAAAAGAAATCAACACCAAAGATCGCCGGACGAAGTATACGCGCAGTGTCATTCGGGAGGCTCTGATGGGGCTTCTGCGGATCAAGCCCTATTCCAAAATTACCGTGACGGAGCTCTGCCGCCTGGCAGACATCAACCGAGGAACCTTTTACATCCACTATTTTGATGTAGATGATGTGCTGGACGACATTTTGACGGAGTCTTTCTCGGATGTGAGCCAAACCATAGGTCATGTACTCTGTCCCCAAAAAGAAACCTGCACCTATCCATTTTGCCAGAAGGTACAGGAGAATAAAGAGCTTTGGCCCCTGTTTATGGATGAGACTGTCTCGGAAAGGATCATAAAACAACTGGCGGGCAAAAGCAAGGAAGGCTTTGTCAGTTATCTGATGCAGCACAGCGATTTGACCTTTGAACAGGCAGAGAGCATTTTCTATTTCCAGATTCACGGCTGTCTGACCATTAACCGGCTGATGCTTCAGAACAATTGCCGGGACTGGCACAACGTACAACAGACCATTGATCGGTTCATTCGGGCAGGCTTACAGGAGTTTTTGCAAGATGGAGAATAATCACTATTACAAATGCAGCGGCGCAAAGCGGAAGCTGGGGTGCAAGAAGAAAGCAATCCGGAAAAACTGGATTGAAGATGTGGTAGTGAATCCGAACTTTTTCCCTGTAGGGGATGGGTTCGGATTTCTTGTTTTTATCAGGGACATTTCCTATTACATTCTGCGCCCGTGAGCTTGTCAACCAGGTAAGCTCGCGGATGCATTTTGCGTTCCGTTCCAGGGCAACACCGCACAATTGTGCCTGCGAGCCTCAGCCGTCTTTTTGCGCATAATCTGCAAAAACACAAGATGTAGTATTTTAGCATTGACATATACTACAACATATGGTATGCTTACGATACTATCCGCATTTGGGAAGGGGGGAGTGCTGCCATGCGCATTGGCGGAATGCAGAAACTGACGCTGCTGGACTATCCCGGCAAGGTCGCCTGTACCGTATTTCTGTCCGGCTGCAATCTGCGCTGCCCCTACTGCCATAACCCCGACCTGGTGCTTCCGGAGCGGAGCGGGGGGGCGGAAATCTCGGAGGCGGAGGTGCTTGCATATCTGGAGCGGCGCAGGGGCAAACTGGACGGTGTCTGCGTCACCGGCGGGGAGCCGACGCTCCAACCGGAGCTGCCGGAGTTTTTTGAAAAAATCCGTGATCTTGGTTATGCCGTAAAACTGGACACCAACGGCACCAATCCCGGAATGCTGAAGGTTCTTCTTCATGACGGCATTCTTGACTATGTGGCGATGGACATCAAGAACAGCCCTCGGCGCTATGCGGAAACATGCGGCGGCGCGGACATTCTTTCCAGAGTTCAGGAAAGCGTCCTTCTGCTGCAGGACAGCCTGGCAGATTATGAATTCCGGACTACGGTATGCAGGCCGCTGCATACCGAAAGGGAGATGGAGGAGATCGGGCGCTGGCTCAAGGGGGCAAAACGCTATTTTCTCCAGCCGTTTGTGGACTCGGGAGATCTGGTGTCCGGCGGTATGCAGGCACATACACGAGATGAACTGACCCGGCTGTGGCAAGCCGTGCTCCCCTACATTCCAAATACACGGCTGCGAGGCGTTTAAGGAGGGAATCATATGTATCAGGTAATCAAACGGGACGGCAGAAAGGTGGACTTTGACCTGTCGCGCATCGCAAAGGCCATCACCAAGGCTTTTCACGCGGCGAAGGTTCCCTACAATACGGATATCATCGATCTGCTCGTTCTTCAGGTAACGGCCGACTATGTCGGCAAGGTTCGCAACGACGAGATCGGCGTGGAGGACATTCAGGACAGCGTGGAGGCGGTGCTGCAGCGCGCCGGATACGCACCCGTGGCAAAGTCCTACATCCTCTACCGGAAAAACCGGGAGAAGCTGCGGGAGATGCGCTCCACCGTGCTGGACTATAAAAAGCTGGTGGATAACTATCTGCGGGTGTCGGACTGGCGGGTCAAGGAGAACTCCACCGTCACCTATTCCGTTGGCGGGCTGATTCTGTCCAACTCCGGCGCCATCACCGCCAACTACTGGCTCAGCGAGATCTACGACGAGGAGATCGGCGACGCCCACCGCAATGCGGATCTTCATTTGCACGATCTTTCCATGCTCACCGGCTACTGCGCCGGTTGGAGCTTAAAACAGCTTATTCAGGAGGGGCTTGGCGGCGTGACCGGCAAGATCACCAGCGCACCGGCGAGGCATCTGGCGTCGCTGTGCAACCAGATGGTGAATTTCCTCGGCATCATGCAGAACGAGTGGGCCGGGGCGCAGGCGTTTTCCAGCTTTGACACCTATCTTGCGCCCTTTGTGCGCACGGACAAGCTCAGCTACAACGAGGTCAAGCACTGCATCGAGAGCTTTGTGTTCGGCGTCAATACGCCCAGCCGCTGGGGAACGCAGGCTCCGTTTTCCAACATCACGCTGGACTGGACGGTACCCGCCGACCTGGCCGACCAGCCCTGCATCGTGGGCGGCAAGCCCATGGACTTCACCTACGGCGACTGCCAGGCGGAGATGAACCTCATCAACAAGGCCTTTATTGAGGTCATGATCGAAGGCGACGCCAACGGCCGCGGCTTCCAGTATCCCATACCCACCTATTCCATCACCAAGGATTTTGACTGGTCCGAGACGGAGAACAACCGCCTGCTCTTTGAGATGACCGCCAAATACGGCACGCCTTATTTCTCCAACTATATCAATTCCGATATGGAACCCAGCGATGTGCGCAGCATGTGCTGCCGCCTGCGGCTGGATCTGCGGGAGCTGCGCAAGAAAAGCGGCGGCTTCTTCGGCAGCGGCGAGTCCACCGGCTCCGTGGGCGTCGTGACCATCAATCTGCCCCGCATCGCGTACCTTGCCAAGGATGAAGCGGACTTCTTCGTCCGGCTGGACCGCATGATGGATATTGCCGCCCGCAGCCTGAAGATCAAGCGCACGACGGTGGAAAAGCTCCTGGAGGAGGGACTGTACCCCTA
>ERZ772821.2242-NODE-2242-length-10152-cov-15.652570_pt1 | contig 10152 bp, 6 predicted proteins | sample MGYA00580859_ERZ772821 | MGnify/ENA primary metagenome ERZ772821 (study PRJEB29015, sample SAMEA2737674) | human gut metagenome | biome: human gut; feature: human-associated habitat; material: faeces | place: China | collected 2012 ...
TTGACTACGCTGGTACACAGGCATGCCGTTCTCTGAAAGAAGAAGGCATGGAGGTTGTTCTTCTGAACTCCAACCCTGCTACGATCATGACAGACAAAGACATTGCAGATAAAGTTTATATTGAGCCTCTTACTGTAGAGGTTGTAGAGCAGCTGATCCTTAAAGAAAAACCGGACAGCGTACTGCCGACACTGGGTGGCCAGGCAGGTCTGAACCTTGCAATGGAACTGGAAGAAAAAGGTTTTCTCAAAGAACATAATGTGCGCCTGATCGGTACCACAGCAGAGACGATCAAGAAGGCTGAAGACCGTCAGGAATTCAAAGACACCATGGAAAAAATCGGTGAGCCGGTTGCTGCTTCTAAAGTCGTAACAACAGTAGAAGATGGTGTGGCTTTTACCAAAAAGATAGGATATCCGGTCGTTCTCCGTCCGGCTTACACACTTGGTGGAAGTGGCGGTGGTATCGCTAATAACGAATACGAACTGAGAGAAATCCTCGAGAATGGTCTAAGACTTTCCCGTGTAGGAGAAGTTCTTGTAGAACGTTGTATCGCGGGATGGAAAGAAATCGAATACGAAGTAATGCGTGACAGTGCAGGAAACTGTATTACTGTCTGCAACATGGAAAACATTGACCCGGTTGGTGTACATACAGGTGACTCTATCGTAGTTGCTCCGTCTCAGACACTGGGTGACAAAGAATATCAGATGCTTCGTACATCAGCACTGAATATTATCACAGAACTTGGTATCACAGGTGGATGCAACGTACAGTATGCACTGCATCCGGAAAGCTTCGAATACTGTGTTATCGAAGTAAATCCTCGTGTAAGCCGTTCTTCTGCACTGGCAAGTAAAGCTACCGGTTATCCGATTGCCAAAGTTGCAGCGAAGATTGCGCTTGGATATACACTGGATGAAATCCCGAATGCCATTACAGGAAAAACATATGCAAGTTTCGAGCCAATGCTTGACTATTGTGTAGTTAAAATTCCGAGACTTCCATTTGATAAATTCATCACTGCCAAGAGAACACTGACTACTCAGATGAAAGCTACCGGTGAGGTTATGAGTATCTGCCATAATTTCGAAGGTGCACTTATGAAAGCTATCCGTTCTCTGGAGCAGCATGTAGACAGCCTGATGTCCTATGACTTCACAGGCCTGGATGAGGATGAACTGATTGAAGAACTGGCAGTTGTAGATGACCGTCGTATCTGGAAGATTGCGGAGGCAATCCGAAGAGATATTTCCAAAGAATATATCCACAGAATCACTAAGATCGACAGATGGTTTATTGACAAAATTGCAATTCTGGTAGAGATGGAACAGGCTCTGAAGACACAGCCACTTACAGAAGAACTTCTTCTTGAAGCAAAACGCATGGAATTCCCGGATTATGTGATCGCAAATCTTTGCGGAAGAACAGAAGCAGATATCAAAGCTCTCCGTCAGGGTTATAAGATCACAGCAGCTTACAAGATGGTAGACACCTGTGCAGCTGAGTTTGCTGCCGCAACACCATATTACTATTCTGTGTATGGCGGTCCGGATACAGAAAATGAAGCAGTTGCTGCCCATGATAAGAAAAAAGTTCTTGTTCTTGGTTCTGGACCGATCCGTATCGGACAGGGTATCGAATTTGACTTCTGTTCTGTACATTGTACATGGGCATTCAAAAAAGAAGGCTATGAGACAATTATTGTAAACAATAACCCGGAAACTGTCAGCACAGACTTTGATATTGCAGATAAGCTGTATTTCGAGCCATTGACACCGGAAGATGTGGAGAACATCGTAAATATTGAAAAACCGGACGGAGCAGTTGTGCAGTTCGGTGGACAGACTGCCATCAAGCTTACAGAAGCACTGATGAAGATGGGAGTCAAGATCCTTGGAACATCTGCAGAAGATGTTGATGCTGCAGAGGACCGTGAGCTCTTTGATGAGATCCTTGAAAAATGTGAGATCCCGAGACCGAAGGGACAGACTGTATTCACAGCAGAGGAAGCTAAAAAGGCTGCCAACGAGTTAGGATATCCGGTACTTGTTCGTCCTTCCTATGTTCTTGGTGGACAGGGCATGCGTATTGCAGTCAGTGACGAGGATGTAGAGGAATATATCGGAATCATCAATCAGATTGCACAGGAACATCCGATTCTGGTTGACAAATACCTGATGGGTAAAGAAATCGAAGTCGATGCAGTTTGTGATGGAGAGGATATCCTGATTCCTGGTATCATGGAGCATATTGAACGTGCTGGTATCCATTCCGGAGACAGTATTTCCGTATATCCGGCACAGACGATCAGCCAGAGAGCAAAAGATACAATTGCTGAGTATACACGTCGTCTTGCAAAAGCACTTCATGTAGTTGGTATGATTAATATTCAGTTTATTGTATGTGGCGAAGAAGTATATGTTATCGAAGTAAATCCGCGTTCCAGTCGTACAGTACCATACATCAGTAAGGTAACCGGAATCCCGATCGTACCGTTAGCAACGAAAGTGATCCTTGGATACAAACTCAAAGATATGGGATATACGCCAGGGCTTCAGCCGGAAGCAAAACATATCGCGATTAAGATGCCGGTATTCTCCTTCGAGAAGATCCGTGGCGCTGATATCAGCCTTGGACCAGAGATGAAGTCCACAGGTGAATGTCTTGGTATTGCAGAGAACTTCAACGAAGCTCTGTACAAAGCATTTATCGGAGCCGGAATCAAACTTCCGAAGTATAAGAACATGATCATCACTGTCAAAGATGAAGATCAGCAGGAAGTTGTTCCGATCGCAAGGCGTTTTGAGGCACTTGGATACCGTATCTATGCAACAAGAGGCACAGCAAGAGTCCTCAAAGAAAATGGAATCAAGGCAATCCGTACTAACAAACTGGAACAGCCGGCGCCGAACCTTATGGACCTTATTCTGGGACATAAGATCGATGTTGTTATTGATACACCTCCACAGGGTGTGGAACATCAGAAAGACGGTTTCGTGATTCGTCGAAATGCGATTGAGACAGGCGTTAATGTCCTTACCAGTCTGGACACCGCAGAGGCACTTGTAACCAGTCTTGAGAATACAGATCTTCACAATCTGACACTGATCGATATTGCAACGATCGCAAGCAGATAATCGAATAAAAATGATTTACTGACCGGAGAAGCCGCAAAAGTTTCTCCGGTCTTGTATGTTGCAGAAAAGAAAAGTTAACCAAAACTTAAACTTTGAATTAAAATGTATGGAAAGGTTTACGAACCACCGAAACTGTAATATACTGATACATGAAAAATAAAACAGAGAGGAAAAGAAACATGAGTGTTTTGGAGTTTATAAAAGTTGTGATCCTCGGCATCGTAGAGGGTATTACTGAGTGGCTTCCAATCAGCAGTACCGGTCATATGATCCTTGTAGATGAGTTTATCAAGATGGATATGACCACAGAATTTAAGGATTTTTTTCTGGTAGTCATTCAGCTGGGGGCGATCCTTGCGGTTGTTGTCCTGTATTGGAGTAAGTTGTGGCCATTTTACATACGACAGATACCCAAGAAGAAAAAGGCACAGATTGCACGTAAGAATCCGTTTTCTCGCATTGTGCTGACTTTTGTGGAGAAATTCTGTGATAAGGACAAATGGATCCTGTGGTTTAAGATCCTGGTAGCATGTATTCCAACGATCGTGATCGCACTTCCATTCAATGATTTTATCGAAGAGAAATTTAACAACTATGTGGTTGTTGCAATTGCACTTATCGTTTATGGTGTGATTTTTATCATTGTAGAAAATTACAATAAACGAAGAAAACCAATCTGTACATCTCTTGAAGATCTGAGTTTTGCCACGGCATTCAAGATTGGTATTTTTCAGGTATTATCTGTTATTCCGGGAACATCCCGTTCCGGTTCCACGATTATTGGAGGTATCCTTGTTGGTACTTCAAGAACGGTTGCAGCAGAATTTACCTTTTTTCTGGCAATTCCGGTTATGTTCGGAGCGAGTCTGCTGAAACTGGTAAAATTCGGCTTCACATTCACTCCGGCAGAGGTTCTTACACTGGTCACCGGCGTTGTGGTTGCATTTTTTGTTTCTATTATCGCCATCAAATTCCTGATGGGATATATTAAGAAACATGATTTCAAGGCTTTTGGCTGGTATCGTATCGTACTTGGTGTTCTTGTGCTGGGCTATTTTGTAGGAAAAAATTTCCTTGGATAATTGAATATAGAAATGAATCAAATTCTGACCAGGCTGCTGTAAAATATTGTTATGGCAGCCTGATTTAGTTGCTGTTCATTCCGTTCACAGCACTTGGCCAAAATGCATTTTAAATCACCTACGGTGATGGCATTTTGACCTGTATGTCTCGGGATTTTGTCATATATATGACAAAACACCTCGCGGAATATTGACTTATGAACACTGATTTGACTTTTAAGAGCATACATGGGATAATAAAAAGAACTATAGAAAATAAAAAATGAAATAGAACGGTCTTCAGACCGGAGAGGATGGTAAATAATGAAAGCAAAACATATAATGCTCGTACTTGGCATGACAATGATACTTACCTTTACAGGATGTGGTTCTTCAAAACCGGTTGTTGAAGTGACACCGACTCCGGCAGCAACACCGACACCGACAGAAGTTCCGGTAACAGTAACACCGGTACCGACATCCACACCGGCTCCGAAAGTGATTGGAGTTAAAACTTCTCAGGCGAAATATATTTATATGACCAATAAGCTGGAGGATGATATCAGAGAAATCTATCTGATGACTTCAGGTGGGGATGACTGGGGCAAGAACCTGATTCCGGCAGAAGCTTCTGTAAAAGCATCTGAACAGGTACAGATGTTCTATACTCCGGATGACACAGCTGTTTCTTCAGATAGTACAGATGAATCAACAGATACAACAACTACAACTGTATATGATATGAAGATCGTTACTGCAAAAGGAGATGTTTACCAGATTTACAGCATTGATCTCAGTGATATGGAAAAAGCATCTCTTGCTTATGATGAAGAAAGCTCCACAGCATATCTTACATACACAAGTCTTGCAGACAAGTCTGAAAAAGATACAAAGGGCAACTCACAGCAGACAGCATCCTCTGATGAATCTGATGACAGTGATACAGAAACTTACAGTAGTGATGACAGCAGCGATGACAGTAGTTATGACAGTGGCTCTTCGGACAGTAGTAGCTATGACAACAGCAGTGACGACAGCAGTGATGACAGTAGTTATGACAGTAGTTCTTCGGATAACAGTGGTTATGATGATGGCAGCAGCTATGATGACAGTGACGACTATGATGACGGAAGCGATGATTATGTTGATGAGGGAAATGATTCAGATTCCTATGACAGTGGCAGTGATGACTGGAACTACTAAAATATTTTGAGGTTCTATAAAAAATTTCTATTGCAAATTGCAGCTGTTAAATTGATTTGAATTTTTATTACAGTTAAAATATTAGCATGAATATTGAACAACATTTGAGAGAAAAGAAGGGAGATATATTCATGAAGAAAAAAATATTAACTGTAATGCTGGCTGGCGTTATGGCAGCAGGAATGAGTGCAGGAAGTGTACAGGCTGCAACAACAGAGGATGCAAGTGGTGATCTGTATGTATTTATTGCAGCAAGCCTTGCAAATGCAATGGATGAGATCCAGAAAGATTTTAATGAAGAGTATCCGGATGTTAATATTCTTTTCAATGCAGACAGTTCAGGTACATTACAGACACAGATCGAAGAAGGTTCCAGATGTGATATCTTCTTTTCAGCAGCAACCAAACAGATGGATGCGCTGGTAGATGAGGAACTGGCCAAGAAAGACTCTGTGGTAGATCTCCTGGAGAACAAAGTTGTTCTGATCAAACCAAAGGATGGCGAAACAAAAGTTACAGGTTTCGAAAATATCACAGATGCGAAGAACATTGCGCTTGCGGGCGAGAATGTACCGGTTGGACAGTATTCCCGTGAAATCTTCAAAAACCTTGGCATCGAAGACGATGTTAACAAGATGGAGATCAATGAAGGCAAGAATGTAACAGATGTGCTTGCATCTGTCAGCGAGGGAAGTAACGAAATCGGTATCGTTTATGCAACAGATGCTACATCCGTTGCAGACAAAGTAGATGTTATCGCAGAAGCTCCGGAAGGTTCTCTGGAAACACCGGTTCTTTATCCGGTGGGACTTACTGTAGACGCAGAGGCATCTGACGAAGAAGCAGCTGCTGCAGATGCATTTCTTGAGTACCTGCAGACGGATGATGCCATGAAAGTATTTGAAGAGTATGGGTTTGCCGCATATAAAGCAGATGATAAGAAAGAAGAAACTGCAGAAGATGCAAAGGAAGACAAAACCGAAGAAACAGATACTGCAGAAGAAGCTAAATAATTATCGATTACATATAAAAGGGGCGGCATATATGTCAGCCCCTTTTTGTACATACAAAAGGAAAGAAAAGAATGGAATTTTTACAGGAAATAAACTGGAGTCCATTGTGGATTTCTTTAAAGACCGGAGCAGTGGCTACGATAATTGCCTTTTTTCTGGGAATTTTCTGTGCACGTAAGATTATGAAGATGAAGCCGGTATCGAGAGCAATATGGGATGGAATCCTGACTATGCCACTGGTGCTTCCGCCGACAGTTGCTGGTTTCTTTTTGCTGGTGATTTTCAGTCTCAGGAGACCTTTCGGAAAATTTCTCATGGAGAATTTTGATTTTAAAGTGGTACAGACATGGAAAGGCTGCGTGATCGCTGCTGCAGTGATTGCATTTCCACTGATGTACCGGAATGCAAGGGCTGCTTTTGAACAGGTGGATGTGAATCTGATCTATGCAGGACAGACACTGGGAATGAGTGATCGCAGAATTTTCTGGAAAGTGATCGTTCCGGCGGCTGCGCCGGGAATTGCATCTGGAACTGTTCTGGCATTTGCAAGAGCAATTGGTGAGTATGGAGCGACTTCCATGCTTGCAGGAAACATTCTTGGTAAGACTCGTACAGTGTCCGTTGCAATTGCAGCAGAAACTTCGGCTGGAAATTATGATATAGCCGGGTTCTGGGTTGTGGTAATCGTAGTGATCTCGTTTGTGATCGTGGCACTGATCAATATTGTCTCAGGGCGGGGCATGAAGAGTAGAAGGTGGATCTGATGGCAATACAGATAAATATAGAAAAGAATTTTAAAGGCTTTGCTCTCAAGTCAGTGTTTGAGAGCAATACATCAGCAACTGGAATCCTCGGTGCATCTGGAAGTGGAAAGAGTATGACACTTCGTTGTATCGCAGGAATTGAGACGCCGGACAGAGGCAAAATCGTAATCAATGGAAGAACAGTTTTTGACTCAGAAAAGAAAATCAATCTGAAGCCGCAGGAGCGTCGGATTGGGTACCTGTTTCAGAATTATGCATTGTTTCCGACAATGACAGTAAAAGATAATATTCTGTGCGGTTATCGTGGTGAGAAGGGACAAAGAGAAGAAAAAGCCAGAGATTTTATGAAAAGATATCAGTTGGAGGTACTGGAAAACCGTTATCCATCACAACTTTCCGGTGGACAGCAGCAGAGAGTTGCTCTGGCAAGAATGATGATCGGTGAGCCGGAAGCGATCCTTCTGGATGAACCTTTTTCTGCACTGGATGGATATTTGAAGGATGTACTGCAAAAAGATATGCAGGAATTTCTAAAACAGTATCAGGGAGATATGCTGATGGTCACACATAGTCGAGATGAGGCCTTCAGATTTTGCAATGAGCTGATGCTTCTAAAAGATGGCAAGACACTGATATTTGGTGATACAAGAAAATTATTTGAACAGCCACAGCTTCTGGAAGCAGCAAGACTGACCGGCTGCAAAAACAGTTCGAGAATTGAACGTATGGGAGAATATCAGGTATTTGCTCTGGACTGGGGAATATCTCTTCGTACAGAGCAGAAGGTGGAACTGGATATGACACATATCGCAATCCGCGGCCACTGGATTCGTCCGTCAAAGAAGGCGGGAGAAAACTGTCTGGTATTTGAAGCGGCAGAGTATGTGGAGACAACTTTTGAACATCAGTATCTGGTGAAAAGTCCGGGAATGGAAGACGGGGCAGTTCTCTGGTGGATGCGCCCGAAAAAAAGTTTTACGGACGAGCATGATAAGAACCTGCCGAAATATCTCTATCTTCCACCTGAACACCTGATGCTCCTGAAATAAAAACGACTCCCCTTCAGGTTCTGTTCTGATATCGCAGATACCGGGACACAAGCATGGCAAGCTTAAAGGTCATAGCATCTTCGAAGGTACGGAGATCAAGTCCAAACCGTTTCTGTATCTTTTCAAAACGATACACAAGCGTATTCCTATGCACATACAACTGTCTGGATGTCTCCGACAGATTCAGATTATTCTCAAAGAAAGTACGGATGATCGCCAGTGTCTCTCCGTCGATGGAATCCAGTGATTCATCTCCGAAAATTTCCTGGATGAACATTTCACAGATGGAAACCGGAAGCTGGTAGAGCAGTCGTCCAATACCGAGAGTGCGATATCCGAAGACATTGCGTTCGGCATAGAAAATTTTACCAATCTCAAGAGCGGTGCGTGCTTCTTTGTATGCATTGGAAAGATCTTTCAGGTCATTTGCCGTGTTGCTGTAAGCAACCCAGGCCTGTGTCATGGCTTCTGTGCCCAGCATATCTACAAGCATATGTGCAATATTTTCCAGATCGTCATATGTTTCTGCAGATGTCAGTTCACGGACGACGATAATGCCACGATTATCGATAGAAGTGATGAAATCATGCGTGCGTGCAGAAAATATATTTTTGATGGTAGCCAAGGCGTGTTCATCCTTGGACTGACGGGTTTCAACGAGAAAGACAGCTCTCCTTGCACTGGAAGAAATATGAAGTTTGCGTGCCCGGTTAAAGGCCTCTACATCTGTATAATCTCCAAGGAGCAGTTTCTGCATAAAGGCATTTTTGTCATTTTTTTCGGCATAACTTTCCAGGATACTCTCAATCTGGCAGACAGCCAGTTCGCCAATCGTGGAAACAGAATCTTCGCTTCCCCACACAATGAGAAGAAGCTGTTCATTTTTTTCTGTTATTTTGTAGAGACAGCAGGTGGCATTTGACAGACAAAGAGCAGTGCTGTTTCGGAATTCTTCCAGTTTGGATTCTGCTGGAAGGCGGCGGTCACAGGTGGTGACCAAAATGGAATTATCTTCCTGAAGAAGACAGAAATCGAAATGACTGATGCGTTTCCAGTCATCCATATATTTTTGTAGTGTTCTCTGTACTGACATTGAACCATCCTTTCTGAAAATAGTTTTCTGAAAAAAAGACCCGGGGTAAATTGCCCCGGGTCTGATATTCTGATTGAATCTTAGTTTGTGATAACCAGTTCTGTATCTTTGTCAAAGAAATGAGTTTTTTCCATATTGAAATCGAATTTAACCGGATCACCTGTTTTTGCTTTTGTGCCTGGATCAACACGAGCTGTGATCTGAGTTCCGTTTACATCGAAGTACAGGAATACTTCTGCACCAAGAAGCTCGTATACTTTAACAGTAGAAGACATGGAACCGTCAGCTCTGTCTGCAACATCTTCCGGACGGATACCCATAACAACTGTTTTTCCAACATAGCCGCCATCTTTAAGAGCTTTTGCTTTGGCAGCCGGGATAACAAGTTCGTCTTTGCCGATTACTGCAACAAGATCGGAACCTTTTTCTTTGATTTCTGCATCCAGGAAGTTCATCTGCGGGGATCCCATGAATCCAGCTACGAACAGGTTGCCTGGTTTCTGATACAGATTCTGAGGAGTATCTACCTGCTGAACAACGCCGTCTTTCATAACAACGATTCTGGTACCAAGTGTCATAGCCTCTGTCTGGTCATGTGTTACATAGATGATTGTAGCACCCAGTCTCTGATGGATCTTGGAAATCTCGATACGCATCTGTACACGAAGTTTAGCATCCAGGTTGGAAAGAGGCTCATCCATAAGGAATACCTTAGGATTACGAACGATAGCACGTCCCATAGCAACACGCTGTCTCTGTCCACCGGAAAGAGCTTTCGGTTTACGATCAAGAAGTTTCTCAAGGTCAAGGATTCTTGCAGCTTCACGAA
>ERZ772821.2249-NODE-2249-length-10110-cov-18.525908_pt1 | contig 10110 bp, 10 predicted proteins | sample MGYA00580859_ERZ772821 | MGnify/ENA primary metagenome ERZ772821 (study PRJEB29015, sample SAMEA2737674) | human gut metagenome | biome: human gut; feature: human-associated habitat; material: faeces | place: China | collected 2012 ...
AAGCACAACACCTACACCGGCAAAGAGCTGACAGGTTACTTAGTAGGTCTCGCAGGACAGAACATCATCTACAACATCATCGCAGGCGGACTCCAGTACTACTGGCAGTCAATTATTTTTTTGCCGGCGATGGCCATCTCGGTAATATTCTTCGTCGCCCGCGTTTGGGATGCTATCAATGACCCGATGATGGGTTCGATAGTTGACCACACCAGAACAAAGTGGGGTAAGTGCAAGCCCTACCTCATGTTCGTCCCGATCCCGATAGGAATCATTACCATTCTCACATTCTGCAACAAGACATACACCGACTACACATCGACCGGTGCGCATGTACTGATTATCGCCTGGGCGGCAATCTCCTACATTCTCTGGGGTATGTGCTACACCGTCGGCGATATTCCGCTTTGGGGTGTAACCTCGCTTATGACCGACGATGAGAACGACAGAGCAAAGGCTCTCTCGCTCGCCCGTATAGTCGCAAACCTCGGCGCTATCGGCATGCTCATCACTTTCGCAGGAAAGGCTCTCTCCCCCATGTTCCAGGAGAAGAAAGGCCTTGACCTTATTCATGCGGACAAGATGTCCTATATCATAATCGCCGTTATCCTTACGATATTCGCAACTATTCTCTTCCAGTTTTCCGGCTTCTCTGTAAAAGAGAGAGTTCAGCAGTCCGAAAAGAAGTACACCATGAAGGAGAACTTCAAAATCGCGATCTCCAACGATCCGTTCAGAAGGCTCCTCCTCTCGGGCATTCTCAGAAGCCCCATCATGCTTCTCTCGATCGTCGGTCTGTCGCTCGTTATGTACTACTTCTTCGACAACAACCTTGCCAATCTTGTTGTTGACGGCCAGCTTCAGATTATAAAAATCGTTCAGCTTCTGGTTATGGCTATCGGCCTTCTCGGCGGTATGATCATCGGTACTGCCGCCACGCCGAAGATGTCCGCAAAGTTCGGCAAGAAGCAGCTCTATAACTTCTATTCAATCGCCGGTGCAGTCCCCTATGCAATGATCTTTGTCGTCTATAAAATAGCCGGCGGCAACCTTATGCAGAACATGGTTTATGTCGTTTTGATGGCTGTTATGATGTTCGCAGCCTCCTGGGCAATGGGCTCGATAAACATTCTCCAGTCGATAATGATAGCAGACTGCGTTGACTACGAGGAGTACAAGAACGGCGTTCGCACCGACGGCGTGTTCTTCTCCGGCCAGTCCTTCATCACCAAGCTTGCAATGGGCGTTTCCTCGCTCATCTCCGGCTTCATTTATTCGGCTGTTCACTACACCGCCGAATACATCGAGACTCTTAACCTCGACCTGGCGGCAGGAAAGTATCATTTCTACGAGGCGAACGACGGAAAATACGCAATGGCGATGTTCCTGCTTATTTCCATTCCGCCCGCAATCGGTATGCTTCTCTCCGCTATCCCCACTCTCAAGTATTCGCTCACCGATGCGGAGCACACAAGAATACTCAACGAGCTTATCGAAAGACGCGCAAGCAAGAACAACGGAAACAACGACTGATTGTCTCCGACAAATCAATAAGCACGGCGGTGCAGCTCACTCGGGCTGCACCGTTTTTTTGATATACATAAAAAATAACGGAGCAGGCAAAACCTACTCCGTTATTTTCTTTCGGGTTATTCGAGCGCCCCGTCTCCGCCCATGAGCGCCGTCAGCTCTCTTATGCGCTCTATCGGGAACGGCGGGGAGCACAGCGGTTTCATCGCCATGCTCATCAGCTTCATCGGGTTGTCGTCCGCGGCGACGCGGTTCGAGGACATCGCACCGCATCTACGGCAACGGTGGACTATCGCCCACTCGCCGTTTTTTCTCACCCAGACCGCTATGGGATCCATGATTCCCCCCGCAGTCCGAAGCCCTGTCTCCGGGCTCAATATCAACATGTAGGCTCGAAAGGCAGTTCGGGCAGTGGTTTCTGTGGTCGCTGCCCGCGTCCTGCGGCACTACAGTGCGCCCGCACACCCTGCAAACAAAAGCTTCGTTGCAGGCGTGGGTCTTGTAATAACCTTTTTCGTACTGTTTGCGTTTGTTTTCGCGATTCATTTTTCCTCCCGAAGATTAGCTGCGGGAGGACGGCAGAGTGTGTTTTATTTGCCGACCTCCCGGTCAGCGCACACTCTCCGATGATTTTGTGATAAGTCTCAAACAAAATCTCCTTAGTTTTTTTATTCAAGAAACGGTCAGATGACCGCTATCTCGTCTGTGTATTCCGCTCCGCACGGCATTATCGACGGCAGAGCGAGGGAAAACAGGTCGGCGGCGCGCTCCTCGATAGCGAAAATGTGCTTTGCGCGGTCGTTCATTTTTTTTATATCCGCCGCGCGCATAACTATCGGCAGTTTTGCGCTCGAACGCATGGCGCGCAGCTTTTCGCGGCCTATCGCATTGAAACCGAGCACTCTGATATACGGCGGTATGCCCTCGCAGTCGGACGCTTCGATACCGAGCAGAAGAGCCGCAACAGCGCGCCTTATCCGCGCATGGGAATAGCGCTTCGTCTTTGTGAGCGAATAGAGCTCCTCGAGCGAGGATGCGCTGCGCGAGGCAGAATATATGCGGTTTTCGAGTCCCTCCGAAATGTCCGGCACAGCCGCTATTTTTTCGGGCGTTGAGATACGCAGGCACGCGAGAACGGCTTTTTCGAGAGCGTTGATATCTGCCGGCGCTCTGCCCGCCTCTATCTCCGCTTTGAGTATCGCGGCGGCACTTTCGGGCATGAGATCGTCAAAGTCCTCCCCCTCCCTCACGCGGGTGCGTATGAGCGAAGCGCTCGCAAAGGAGTTCACCGCTTCGCCGCTGTCGTGACCCACTCCCTCGCGCCTGACGGCGAACGGAGCGAGCTCGGATTTGAGCGTATCTATCGCGCGTATATATTCAACAGCGAGTGTATCGTTCGGCGACGAGAGCACCGATGCGACGCGGGGATCGAGCTCTTCCACGGCGCGCTGTCTCGCCGAGGCGAAGCTCACTCCCGAGAGCAGGTTTGCGCGCAGGCTTTCGCGCACGGTGTAATCATCGACCGCGCGGGATGCGGCTCGGAGGAGTTCTATATCGGCACATTCGCTGCCGAAGCTCAGCGTATCAACGCACCCCATGGCGTCGAGCAGCCCGACAGCTCCCCTCGCAAAGGTCTGCGCCGCAGCGCACGCCCACGGGACAGGAAGCGAAACGACAAGATCCGCGCCGTTCATCAGAGCCATGCGCGCGCGGGCGTTCGGGTGCATCAGCGCAGTCTCTCCGCGCTGGACGAACCAGCTGCTCATCACGCACACAACCGCCGACGCGCCGTTTTCGCGCGTGCGGGCTATATGATATGCGTGGCCGTTATGGAACGGATTATATTCGGCAACGATGCCTGCGGTGCTCATCGGATTCACTCCTTTTCCGTTTTTCGACAATAAGACAGGGGAATTCTGCAAGAACTGCTTGAAAAATCCTCTTATAGTATATATAATATATCAGTAACGTGCTTGTTTCAAGCAAATCTTTATTATTTGGAGGCAATACTCTTGAAAATTCTTGTTATCAACGCCGGAAGCTCATCGCTTAAATATCAGCTCATCGACATGGACGGCGAGCAGCTTATAGCAAAGGGCATCTGCGAGCGTATCGGCATCGACGGTAAAATCAGCGGCAATACCTTCGACGGAAGAGAATTCAAATACAGCGTGGAGCTCAAAAACCACACTGCGGCTTTCCTCGAGGTCGAGAAGGTTCTCACTTCGACCTACAAGGTCATCGACGACCTCTCCGAGATCTCCGCTGTCGGCCACCGCATAGTCCAGGGCGGTTCTCTGTTCAAAGAGAGCGTTCTTGTTGACGAGGATGTTATCGCCGGCATCGAGAGCCTGTGCGATCTCGCTCCACTGCACAACGCCGCTCACATTCAGGGCATCCGTGCCTGCCGCGAGGTCTTCGGCGAAGATGTTCCGGAAGTTGTTGTTTTCGACAACGCTTTCCATTCGACCATGCCCCCCGAGGCATTCCTTTTCCCGCTGCCCTATGAGTACTACGAGAAGTACAAGGTCCGCCGCTACGGCTTCCACGGCACATCGCACCGCTTTGTCAGCGCTCGCTGCGCGGAAGTTATGGGCGTTGACCTTAAGGATATCAAGCTCATCACCTGCCACCTCGGCAACGGCTCTTCCATAACCGCTATCAAGGACGGCAAGGTTATCGACACGAGCATGGGTCTCACTCCCCTCGACGGCTTTATCATGGGCTCGCGCTGCGGCGGAGTTGATCCCTCGGCTATCACCTATCTCCAGGAGAAAGAGGGCTGGACTCCCGCAGAGACAGCTGAAATCCTCAACAAGAAGTCCGGCGTTCTCGGCATCTCCGGCATATCTAGCGACGACAGAGACGTTCTCGCCGCCGCAGAGGCAGGCAACGAGAGAGCCGCTCTTGCAAGAAGCATCCAGCGCTATCAGATCCGCAAGTTCATCGGCGCATATGTTGCCGCGATGGACGGCGTTGACGCAATAGTCTTCACCGGCGGCATCGGCGAGAACACCTGCGACCTGCGTGAAGATGTCTGCAAGCATCTTACATATCTCGGCGTGAAGATCGACTGCGAGAAGAACCTCGAGCTCAGAAAGGGCAAGGAGGGCGAGCTTTCGACACCGGATTCAAAGGTCCGCGTTTTCGTTCTGCCCACCAACGAGGAGCTGCTCATAGCCAGAGACACCAAGGCTATCGTCGAGAAGCTCTGATATGAACGGCTGCAACACTTTTATATTTGACAGTTTACCGGAGAAGGAGCTTATCCCCCGGTTTGAGATAAGCTCCTTCCACTGGGAAAGAGACGGATATTCGCGCCCGGAGAGCTCCGTGCGGTTCTGCGCGGTTAAAAACGAGGGCTACTATGCTTTTCTTGAAAGCTCCGAAAGCCCCGTGCTCGCGAGATACACAAGGCGCGACGATCCGGTATATACCGACAGCTGCCTCGAAGTGTTCATTGCTCCCGTCAGCGGGCGCAGCGAATACATAAACTTCGAGATGAATCCGAACGGCGCTTATCTGTCGCAGTTCGGAAGCGAGAGAAACGGCCGCGTGTTCATAAAAGAACTGACCGCAGAGACCCCGCGCGTCAGTGCAGGAGTTTACACGGACAAAAAGGGCTGGCATGCTCAGCTGTTCATCCCGGAAGGGCTGATATCGTCGCTCTACGGCTGCGAGTTTTCGGTCGGCGAGGGGGAGATACGCGGCAACTTCTATAAATGCGCCGACGACTCCCCGACCCCGCACTACGGTGCGCTCTTCCCCGTTGACAGCGTTTCTCTCGGCTTTCACAATCCCGAAAGGTTCGGCACTATCAAAATAATCAAAAGGTGATACAGATGCAAACGCAGAATGCTCCCTTTCCGCTGCAGCAGATAATCGATGAATTCGGTTTTGAGGGAGAATATATCGGCTACCGCGTTTCAAACGACGGTCATATAAACAACACTTTTGTTCTCGATTTCAAAAACGCTGACGGCAGCAGCACAAGCTACCTTGTTCAGCTGATAAATACGAATGTTTTCAAGAATCCAGACGAGCTGATGGAGAATATCGTCGGAGTCACGGGATATCTGCGCAACATAGTTATCGAACGCGGCGGCGACCCGGAGCGCGAATGCCTCAGGGTGTTCTTCACAAAGGGCGGCAAGCCCTATTTCAAAACAGAGAACGGCGAATGCTGGCGATGCTACAATTTTATCACCGGCGCGCACGCCTGCCAGTCCATTGACGACCCGAAAACATTCTTCAACGCCGCAAAGGCTTTCGGCACTTTCCAGTGCCTGCTCGCGGACTATCCGAGCAGCACGCTCCACGAGACCATACCGAACTTCCACAACACCCGCTCCCGCTTTGCCGACTTCAAGAAGGCAGTCGGCGATGATCTCAAGGGTCGCGCGGCGGGCGTGCAGGAAGAGATCGACTTTGTTCTCTCGCATGAGGGTGACACGGGCATTCTTGTCGACATGCTCAGCAACGGCGAACTGCCGCTGAGAGTCACCCACAACGACACGAAGCTCAACAACGTCATGTTCGACAACGAGACCGACGAGGGCATATGCGTTATCGACCTCGACACGGTCATGCCCGGACTTTCGCTCTACGATTTCGGCGACAGCATCCGCTTCGGCGCAAGCACCGCCGCAGAGGACGAGAAAGACCTCAGCAAAGTGAACTTCGACATTGAGCTCTACAAAGTCTACACCGAGGGCTATCTTTCCGCCGCCGGCAAGAGTCTGACCGACGCGGAGATTGAATATCTCCCCTTCTCATCGAAGCTCATGACGCTCGAATGCGGAATGCGTTTCCTCGGAGACTATCTCAACGGCGACACTTATTTCCGCATTGACTATCCCGAGCACAATCTTGTCCGCGCCCGCACGCAGTTCAAGCTCGTCGAGGACATGGAGAAGCAGATGAACGAGATGAAAAAGGTCACACAGGAGATATACGAAAAAGTCTGCAAATAAAAACGCCATACGGCATGGAGGGTCAGAGCTATGTTATCTCTGATGAACGAGCGTCAGCTCAGGCACAGTCTTGCCCTCTGGACGATGAAAAACAGCCGCTTCGCGCCGCAGCCCGGAAGCTGCGAGGAAGCGGCTTTTATCAAAACTTACGCTGTGCCACAAACAAGATTTGAGCGAGTCAATTCTGCCGTCTCTTCAAACGGCAGACCGCTCTCGATATTCCGCACCGTTATACGCCTCGCCGACTGGCAGTCGCGCAGCGGGCAGGAATGTGCGCTGGTCTATCTCAAGGCAGTTGAGACGGACACGGACAGCCTCGGCAACACTGCCGAGATCACTCTGGGCTATTCAATAGTCAGCAGGTGATATACTTTCTTATTGCGGGATAGACCCGCTTTGCGATGAACGCGAGCAGCAGGCAGAAAACGGCATCCTTCGGAAAGGTCGTGAACACGCAGGCGCTCATCATCTTCATGAAGCCCGGATATGTATTGAGATAGAGCCGGGTGATAAAATAGAAATATACAGTACCGATAATATATATTATCACAGTGCCCGCGAGCGCGGCGAAGAAGAGCTTCCAGAATGTGCGCTCCTTTAGATGCTCGACTATGTATCCTGTGACTACGGCCGCGACAAGAAAGCCGATTATAAATCCGAAGGACGGCTTGAGCACGCAGGCAATTCCGCCGCCGTAAGTGAACACGGGCACGCCGCAGAGACCGAGGATAATATACGCCGCAACGCTCAGCGACGAGCGCCACGCGCCGAGCAGCATCGCAGAGAGCAGAACAAATTCGAGCTGCAAGGTTATCGATATCATCGGCAAAGGTATTTTTATAAATGTGCCGAGGATTATCAGGGCGCACGAAAGCGCACACACGGCGGCGGTCATCGCCCTGCCTTTTGAAGTCATTTTACTTTTCATTCTCTCACCTTCCGGAAATTGGATCGCATTTGATTATATCACAACAACTATACAATCAATTCAACAAATCGACTTTTCAGCGTGAAAATGCGCTTAGAAATACATAAAAATTTTTTCTTATAGCTGGAGGACAGACTGATGCAAGAGCTGATTAAAAGAAACACGCCGGAGATTGCCGACCGATTCGCACTCGAAATCGAGGACAGGCGCGAGGGCAAGAGCTTCTATGAAATCGAGGCGTGCGGCGACAAAATAGTTCTGCGCGGCGACTGCAAGATAAGCCTTGCAATGGCATATTACAGATACCTGAAGGACTGCTGCGGGGTCAATCTCGCCCACTGCGGCAACGACAGGATAGGCAATATAACCGAAGCTCCCCTGCCCGCGGGCAAGACAGTCCGCATTATCGAGCAGGACAAACGCGCCTACATGAACTACTGCACGTTTTCGTATTCCGCCCGCTGGTGGGACTGGGAGCGCTGGGAGCGCGAGATAGACTACATGGCTATGCGCGGAATAAACATGCCGCTGAGCATAGTCGGCTACGAGGCGGTGCTTTTCTATACCCTGCGCGACCTCGGATATACGGACGACGGAGCGCTCAATTTTATCAGCGGCCCCGCATATCTGCCGTGGCAACTCATGGGCAACCTCGACAGCTATTTCAGCCTGACGGACAAAGCTTATGTTGACAAGCGACTTGAACTCGGCAAGAAGATAATCGACCGCGAGCTTGAGCTCGGCATGACCCCGATTCAGCAGGGCTGCTCGGGTCAGGTGCCCTCAACAATTCTTCGCGTGCTTCCGCACACGAACGCATACAATGTCCCCTCATGGTGCGGGTTCCCCGTAACATATCAAATAGACCCGCTCGACAAAAACTTCAGAAAATTCGGCATGGCTCTGCTCGAAAAGCAGCGCCAGCTCTTCGGTGCGCATCACTATTATGCCTGCGACCCGTTCCACGAGAACAAGCCCCCGATAAAGGGCGACAAGTATCTCCAGAACGTCGGAAAAGCTATTTCAGAGATGTATACAGCTTTCGACTCTCAGGCGGTCTGGGTCATGCAGGCATGGTCCCTGCGCGAGCCGATAGTCAAGGCTGTTGACAAGGACAAGCTGCTCATTCTCGACATCGACGGCAGCAAATGCGAAAAGACCGACGGCTTCTGGGGATACAACCTCATCAGCGGCACGCTCAACAACTTCGGCGACAGAAACACACTCCACGGTTCGATAGACGCGCTCGCCGAAAACAAGTTCATGGAAGAGCGCGAAAAATATCCGAATATTGTCGGCACGGGACTTTTCATGGAGGGCATTTTCCAGAACCCGCTGTATTTTGACCTCGCTTCCGATATGCTCACGCGAAGCGACAAGCCGGAGCTTGATTCATGGCTCAAGGACTACGCCCGCCGCCGCTACGGCAGCGACGAAGCGTGCCTTTTCGAAGCGGTCAAAGATATGCATGAGACCTGCTACAGCAAGGCTTGCACGGGACGCGAGACTGCGTCGATAATCTGCGCGCGCCCTGCATATGAACAGCGCCACACCGCGCCGAACGATGTGTTTGAGCTGAGATATGACAACGAGAAGCTGCTCGACGCGCTCGAAAATCTGCTTGAAGCCGAACACGCCGATACGGACGGATACAGATTCGATGTCTGCGATCTGACGCGCCAGGTGCTCAGCAACTACGCAAAGGATCTTTACAAGCGCAGCATAAGCGCATTTGACAGCAAAAATATAAGTCTTTTTGAAAAGAGTGTCAACACATTCGTGCGCCTGCTCGAAGATGTTGACAGGCTGCTCATGACGCGCCCCGAACTGACGCTCGGCGAGCATGTCAGACAGGCTAACGCCTATGCCTGCTCCGACAAGGATAGGCAGAATTTCGAGCTCAACGAGCTTTATATGCTGACCCTCTGGGGTCCCGCGCGCTCCTCGCAGCTCTATGACTACGCATGGAAAGAATGGGGCGGCATGATAAAGACTTTCTATCTGCCGCGCTGGTATTCGTTCTTCGAGCAGATGGCGGTCAACTTCAAGAAGCGCAAATGCACATTCACGACCACAAAGCGCCGCTATAACGAGCGCGAGGACTTCGACGGAACTTCGTTCTACAAGAGTGTTGAAAAATTCGAGAACAAATGGCTCTCGACCTACAAGCCCGAGCAGCCCTCGGAGGAGGACACGCTCGAAGTCGCGCGCGAGCTGTTTGACTTCTATGCGCCGATGATAAGAGGTGTTCAGGCATGAGCGTTGAGCCGCAAAGAAAAGGCGGAGACAAGCTTGACCTATATGAGCGCCAGATAAATATGCTCGACACCCTGCTCCAACACGGGGCGATATCCGAAGCGCAATACCAAAAGAGCGCGGGTGATTTAAAAAAACTGATGTTCCCGCAGGGAGTACCGAAAAGATAAAAAATCAGCCTTCGATTCGCAAAAGAACCGAAGGCTGATATATTTTTGCTTATTTGCTGTTTTTGCCGTGCGAGCCGGAATGACTGCCGTAACCGTAGCCATACCCGTAATGCTTGCCGTAGCCATATCCGTAGCCGTATCCGCGGCGCGAGATCGAATAGTTGCCGTAGCCGCCCTTGCTGCGGTCGGTTGAGATATTGTAGACGCATCCGGCGAGATCCGTTCCGCCCTGAGTGAGGTCGCTGACAGCCTC
>ERZ772821.2253-NODE-2253-length-10098-cov-25.353878_pt1 | contig 10098 bp, 6 predicted proteins | sample MGYA00580859_ERZ772821 | MGnify/ENA primary metagenome ERZ772821 (study PRJEB29015, sample SAMEA2737674) | human gut metagenome | biome: human gut; feature: human-associated habitat; material: faeces | place: China | collected 2012 ...
GCGATGATTCGGCCTCTGGGATTATCTGCTTCAACAACTCGTCAAGAAAACCAGCAGCCTGTCCGCCAAAGGGCTCGGCATCTCGTATAGTTCCGTCGCATTCCCAGGGGCTCAGCTCGTGATTCCAATCGAGCCCTCCAATGGCGACAAGGGTGAACGGCGGGCAGTCGAGCTCTCGGCAGCGTTCATAAACCTCCGTGCCGTCGCCCATGACCACGGGAAGATAGATGACTGGTGCGCTTTCGGCATGCTGTGCATGAACGGTTATCTGCTTTTGATGCGCTTCCATGACGGGCTTCTCTCGGCGTTGTGATATCGACGGCCCCCATTGTCGCACGCCGGCTCATGCAGGTTGGGCTAGACCAAAGACAATCTCGTGCATACCCTGCGGACGCATATGGAAAACGCCACCGCCGGAGGGGAGCTCGGCGGTGGCGTTGTTAAACGGTGCTGGGACTCGGGGCCTTCGCGGGAGCTGCCATGTGCGCAGAGGCGTCTAAGAGCGCTTGCGGCTCGCCATGGTGCCTGCGGCGATAGCGGCTGTTCCCGCAAGGACGGTTGCCACGATGGCCGCACCCGAGGTGTCGCCGGTTGCCGCGAGCACGCCGGTAGTCTTGGCTTTCGTGATTGAAGCCGCAACGGCCTTGGTCGGCTTTGAGCCCTCAGGCCTGGGGCTCTGCTTGGACTCCGCGGGCTTGCTTTCTGCGGGCTTGGTCTCGTCGGGCTTGGGGTCTTCCGGCTTGGCTACCTCGGGAGGTGCGATGACCATGCTCTTGGCGACAGCTTCGTTATAGGGGGAGTCGATCACAGCGTCGCCTGTGCCGATGGCTTGGCCTGCCTCGTAGATGCCGTCACGGAGCTTGCGATAGTCAATGACCTTGCCGCCTTCGGGCGTCTGGATGGCGGCGTTCTCAATCTTGATGGTGCCGATTGTCTTGCCGTCAGCGCTCATGGCACGGGCAAAGATTGCCGCTGTATCTCCTTCGGCCGTTACCTTGCTGCGGATGATCGAGATGACTGCGGGTGTGACGCCCTCGCTGGTCTGGGCGATGATACCGATGTTCTCGCCTTGGGGCTCGGGGCTCGTCTCACCATCTTGGTTTTCGCTGTAGGGGATGGGGCCGTCGCCGTTCTCGACATAGCGGGCTATGGCCTTGACAACGGAGTCGCTGATGTAGATGTGGCCACTCTCCTCGTTGGGTCGATCGTTTCTGGTGGAGAATGCAGCCGAAACCTCGCCTTCCGCAAACGCGTCCACGGTGGAGCCGTTCTTGACGACGATATCGTCTTGGTAGGTGAAGAGGGCAATGGCGTCACCGTATCTGCCTTTACTTGCGCGGACTGTCACGTTTGCATGATCGAGTGTGATGCCCTTGTGGGCATAGACGCCATATTCAACACCGTTTGCGTTGAGGGAGGCGTTTGTGGCTGCGAGGCTGCCCTTGGCCTCGACGGCGGCGTCTTTCTCGGAGCTCGCCTTGACCTGGCTGCCGTCCGAGATATTGATGTTGCCGCCGCTCCAAATGGCCTCACCATCGGCTGAGCTTGCCTCGACTGTGCCGCCACCCTTGATGGTGAGGTTCTTGTCGGTTCCGATACCCTTGTCCTTGGTAGCCCTGGCGGTGACGGCCCCGCTGTCGTCAATCGTGATATTGCCGTTTGCCCTGATGCCATCCGATACGCCCGTGGCGTTGACGTTGCCCGAACCTTTGATAGCGAGATCGCCCTCGGCGTCGATGGCATCAAACCCAGCGCTCGTGGCGTTGACGGATCCGACTCCGTCGATGTTGATATTACCCGTGGAGAGGATAGCGTCCTCAGTAGATGTCACGCTGAGCGTGCTGCCCGCGTCGCCTTGGATATTGAGCTCGGCGTTCTCATTCTTGCCATGAGAAGCCTTGATGCCTTCGGTCCAGTCGGCAGTGACGATGTTGTTTCCCGAGTAATTCACGTTGAGCTTGCCTGCGGCCTGGATCTCGCCGCCGTTATAGTTGTTGAGCTTCAAGTCGTCGGCGCCGTCCCACGACCAGGTGCCGGTCTCGTCGCCCGCCGCAGTGCCGGCGTTGTATTTGGTTTCGCCGACCTTGACCCATTCCGCCGCGAGCGAGACGCTCGGCATGAGCAGCGAGCTCACCGTGAGCGCGCACACGGCGCCTACGACGATGCGGCGCGTCACGCGGCGCCAGCTGCCGTGCGCGAGTCCTATGCGACGGCGAACGTCGGGTTCGGCAACATGGGTTCCGGCGGTAGTGTCATTGCGTTTGGGGGTCGTGAACAAGGCTGCCATGGTTGCTCCCGTTCTCATAGGGCCTATACGGCTAGATTCAGCGTATCTGCTGGATGTTGCCGGCGGTAGTGCCGTTTGGAGGGCAAAATGGCCAAAATGGGGGAGAAATAGGCCGCACGCCGGCGCAGGGACCGACGCTAAAAGAAAAGCGCGGGGCCGCATGGCGACTCCGCGCTTTATTGTTCAGCTTTTGCAGCCTTGCCCTTACGCTACGAAGAAGTAGACGGGGAAGGCAAGGGCTGCGATCCACCCGTCCTGTGCGAAAAAGTGTTTACGAGCGTTTGCGACTCGCCAGGGCGCCTGCGGCGATGGCGGCTGTTCCCGCAAGGGCGGCTGCCACGATGGCTGCGTTCGAGGTGTCGCCGGTTGCCGCGAGCTTGCCGACGGTCTTGGCTCCCTTGGCTGCAACTGCAACGGTCTTGGTTGTCTTCGTGCCCTCGGACTTGGAACCCTCGGGCTTGGTCTTGCCGTGCTTTTCCTCGGGCTTGGTCTCCTCGGGAGGCACGATGACCGTGCTCTTGGCGACTGCTTCGTTGTAGGGGGAGTCGATCACGGCGTCGCCCGTGCCGATGGTTTGACCCGCCTCGTAGACGATGCCGTCGCTGAGTTCTTCCTTGTTGCGATAGTCAATGACCTTGCCGCCTTCAGGCGTCTGGATGGTGGCTCCTTCGATTTCGATGGTGCCGATCGCCTTGCCGTCCGCGCTCATGGCAAGGGCGAAGATAGCCGCCGTGTCTCCCTCGGCCGTGACCTTGCTGCGGACGATCGAGATGGTCGCGGGCGTGATGCCCTTCTCGGTCTGCGCGAAGATGCCGATGTTCAGGCCCTCGGACTCAGGGATGATTTCGTCGTTTTGGTCTTCACTGTAGTGGTCGGGGCCGTCGCCGCCGGTCTCGGCATAGCGGGCTATGGCCTTGACAACGGAGTCGCTGATGTAGATATGGCCACCCGCTTCGTCGGAGTAGAAATTACTGGTGGAGATTGCAACCGAGAACCTGCCTTCTGCGAGCGCATCCACAGTCGAGCCGTTCTTGATGACGATGTCGTCCTCATCGGTGAAGAGTGCGCTGGCTTCCCCGCCATCTGAGCTTGCGCGGACCGTCACGGTCGCGCCATCGAGCGTGATGCCCTTGTAGACATAGATGCCATACCCAACGCCACTTGCGTTGAGGGAAGCGTTCGTGACCGTGAGGCTGTTTTTACCGTCGATGGCGGCGTCTTCCTCGGAGCTTGCCTTGACCTGGCTGCCACCCGAGATCTCGATGTTGCCGTCGGCCCAAATCGCATTGTCTTTGATAGAGCTTGCCTCTACCTTGCCGCCGCCCTTTATGATGAGGTTCTCGTTAGCATCGATACCCTGATCCTCGGTGGCCTTGGCGGTGACGGTTCCGCTGTTGTCGATCGTGATGTTGCCGTCGGCCCTGATGCCATCCGAATCGCCCGTGGCGTTAACGTTTCCCGAGCCCTTGATGGTGACATCGCCCCCGGCATCGATGGCATCGTGCTCGGTGCTCGTGGCGTTGACAGTGCCAGCGCCGTCGATGTTGATGTTGCCGACGGAAGTGATGGCGTCACGAGAAGATGTCACGTTGAGCGTGCTGGACGCGTCGCCCTGAATATTAAGCTCGGCGTTCTCGTTCGCGCCATCCTTAACCTTGATGCCGCGGCCGTTGTCGTTAGTGACGGTGTTGTTGCCCTCGTAGCTCACGTTGAGCTTGCCCGCTGCCTCGATCGCGCCGCCGTTATAGCCGTTGAGCTTCATGTCGTCGGCGCCGTCCCAGCTCCAGGTGCCGGCGGCGTCGCCCGCCGCGGTGCCGGCGTTGTATTGGGTGCCGCCGACGTCCACCCACTCGGCCGCGAGCGAGACGCTCGGCATGAGCAGCGAACTTACCGTGAGCGCGCATACGGCGCCTACAACGATGCGGCGTGTCACGCGGCGCCAGCTGCCGTGTGCGAGCAGCGTGCGACGGCGCACGTCGGGCTCGACAAAATGGGCTCCAGAGGTTTTGTCATTGCGCTTGGGGGTCGTGAACAAGGCGGCCATGGTTACTCCCATCCTCATAGGGCCTATGCGATTACGCCCAGCATATCTGCAGGATGTAGCCGGCGGTAGTGCCGTTTGGAGGGCAAAATGTCCAAAACTTGGGAAGCAATACATCGCGCATCCGTGCGTTGCCTGGGCTTAAAAGAAAAGCGCGGAGCCGCTCGATGCGACTCCGCGCTTTGGTGTTCTGCTTTGGCAGCGTTGCCGTTACGCTACGAAGAAGTAGACGAGGAAGGCAAGGGCTGCGATCCACATGAGCGGCTTGATCTTGGAGGCCTCGCCCTTAAAGAGCGCGACGATCACGTAGGCGATAAAGCCCAGGCCAATGCCGGCAGAGATGGAGTAAGTGAAGGGCACGCCGGCGACAATCATGAACGCCGGGAAACCTTGCGACACGTCGGACCAGTCGATCTCGGAGGCCTCGCTCATCATGAGGTAGCCGACGTAGACCAGAGCACCGCAGGTGGCGGCGCTGGAAACGATGGTGACGATGGGGGAGAAGAACGCGGCGAGGATGAACAGCACGCCGGTGGTGACGGAGGTGAGACCCGTGCGGCCACCGTCGGCAGCGCCGGACGTGGACTCGACGAAAGTGGTGATGGAGGAGACGCCCATAAAGCCACCGGCAGCAGCGGCCACGGAGTCGACGACCAGGATGGGACGGATGTCCTCGACATTGCCGTCCTCGGTCAGGAACTCGCCCTGCTTGGCGACGGCCATCGCGGTGCCCATGGTGTCGAAGAAGTCACTCATGAGCAGCGAGAAGGCCACGACGAGCAGCATCGGGTCGGTCAGAACCTTCACGATGGCCATGTTGCCATCGGCGGTGCTGGCAAACGGGGCGCCAAAGGTCGAGAAGTCGAGCGGTGCGATGAGGCCCTCGGGCGCATGAGTGACGCCCAGCGGGATACCGGCGATAACGGCGACGATGATGCCGATGAGCAGCGAGCCCGGCACGTTGCGGGAAGCCAGGGCGACCGTCACGACGATGGAGATGATGCCGACGATAAAGGTGGGGGAGGTGATGTCGCCCAGGCCGACAAGCGTACCGGCGCCAGCGGTGATGATGCCGGCGTCGCACAGGCCGATCATGGCGATAAACAGGCCCAGACCCACCGAGATGGCGTGGCGCAGGACCACGGGGATGGCGTCCATGATGGCCTCGCGCAGGCCGCACAGGACGAGCAGCAAGATGACGATGCCCTCGAGGAAGATAACGCTCATGGCCACGTGCCAGTCGCCGCCGCACATGGTGGTGGCGATGCCCGCGATCATGGCGTTGATGCCCAGGCCCGACGCGCAGGCGAGCGGGCGGTTTGCGAAGATGCCCATGCAGATGGTCATGATGCCGGCGCCCAGGCAGGTGGCGCAGGCGAGCGCTCCCGCATCGATGCCAGCGCCCGAGAGTACCGCGGGGTTGACGGCGATGATGTAGGCCATCGCCAGGAATGTTGTCAGTCCAGCGCGAAGTTCGGTCCCGATTGTGGACTTGCGCTCACTGACGTGAAAAAGTTCGTCCATGCATACCCTTTCCTTGTTCAGCCCCGAGTTTAGGCCGATTGACACGAACTCACTTACTATATCGTCTTTACAACCTTGCTGTTCCTCGCATGTTGATGTTCGGCGCTTTGTAACAGACGGACGGTATTTATCGCATGAAAATGTGTGGGTACCGTATACTTAAGCGGTTACAACGACCCCTATGGAGGAACGTATGATTAAAGAGCTTTGCCACGACGAGGCTATCCTGTCCCAGCGTTGCGAGGTTGCGACCGTCGAGGACGAGTCGGTTGCTCAGGACCTGATCGATACCATCAAGTCGCTCGACGATGCCGGCTGCCTTGCCGCTAACCAGATTGGCGTTACCAAGAAGGTCTGCGTCTACCTGGACGACGCCGGCGAGCCCCACGTGCTCTACAACCCCCGTCTGGTGTTTGGCCTGGGCGCCAGCAAGATGGAGGAGAGCTGCCTGACGCACGAGGAGGTCACCAAGTCCACGCGCTATATCAAGTGCAAGGTTGCCTTTGACCAGATCGTCGATGGCAAGATGCGCGAGCGCAAGCAGGACTTTGTGGGCTTCGAGGCGCAGATGGTCCAGCATATGATCGACCACTGTCTTGGAAAGTTGGTCTAAGGGGACCAAAGCACCGCACTTCGTCTCTTTTGGTCCGGGCGTGACATTGTTGTCATGTCCGGGCTTTTGTGTTTAGCGCCTTTTTGTTTGGTGACAATAACCTTAGCAGGACCGTAAAGCTAGGAGGCGCTATGTGCACGAGCATTCGATTTACCGATAATTCTGGCCACATGTATCTGGGCCGCAACCTCGACTGGAGCTTTGACTACGGCCAACAGGTTCGCGTGATGCCGCGCGGGTTCCACATTCCGTATTCGTTTATCGACGATGCGTCGGCGGCACACGCGGTAATCGGCATGTGCATCGATTACAAGAACTATCCCATGTTTTTCGACTGTGGTAACGATGCGGGTCTGGCTGTGGCGGGGCTCAACTTTCCCGGCTATGCCGAGTATGCCGAGGGCCCTGTCGACGGCAAGAACAATATCGCGGCCTATGAGTTTCCCCTGTGGGTGGCAGCGACGTTCTCGACGGTCGATGAGGTCGAGGCCGCGCTGCGCGACACGGTGATTGTCGCCAAATCTGCCGGAGAGGGGCTGGGCGTGTCGCTGCTCCATTGGATTATCGGCGACAGCCAGCGCAGCATCGTGGTCGAGATGATGGCTGACGGCCTGCATGTATACGACGATCCGGTCGACACCCTTGCCAACCAGCCGACCTTCCCGTGGCACATGGAAAACCTGCGCACCTATATCACCGCCACAAGCGATTTTCCGCAGACGGCGACATGGCGTGGCGCCGAGCTTAAGCCCTATGGAGCCGGTGCCGGCATGCGCGGCATTCCGGGCGATTGCTATTCGCCGAGCCGTTTTGTAAAGGCGGCGTACCTCAATGCCAATTACCCGCAAAAGGAGAGCGAGACCGAAAACGTCGTCCGCATGTTCCGTTCACTCGAGGGCGTGGTGATGATCGAGGGAGCGTCCAGGATGGGCGATGGCAAGTTCGAGAAGACTATCTACACCGGATGCTTTAGCGCGCGCACGGGCAATTATTACTACGCGATGTATGGGGATCCGTCGATTCGCTACGTGAGCCTGATGGATGCCGAGGGCGCGAGCCCCGATAGGCTCGTGGTTCCCGAGCCGCGCCGTTCGTAGCTCACTGGTCCGTTGCGACATAAAACGGCCTCGCACCTCTTATGAGATGCGAGGCCGTTGTCGTCAATGGCTGGTGGCGTGTTAGAAGTTGGCGTCGTTGAACTGGGTGCTCTCGAGTCCGTCGAGTTGCTGTTCGGGCGTATCGGCGACGCTCTCGAGCAGCTCGGTGGGATCGACGTTCATGCTCTTGCCGGCCTCGTTGCCGTTGACCAAGTCGTCCGAGAAGATGTCGACCTCCATTTCCTCGGCCTCTTCGATCTGAACCTCGAGCGGCACCTGGGTGCGCACAAGTTTGACGGCCGGGCGCATGCGGGCAAAGAGCGGTACGTACTCAATGATGATGGCCGAGTTCTCGAGACCGTACCAGCGTGCCGGGCTTCCGCAGGCGCGGCGGACGGCGTACTTGATGGCCATCACGCGGTGGTCATTGCGGTTGATGTCCGTTTCGGGGGCAAGCATCTTGCGCAGCATGCAAAAGCGGAAGTCACCTACGTTGCCGCGCGTCTCGTAGATGGAGTAGGTGTGATGTTGCGGCGGCAGCTCGCCCGATGCCATCAAGTCGCCGACGATCTGACGCAGATAGGCGTTGACGCGCTGGTTGACCTTAAAGCCCAGGTCCAGGCGCACGCGGAACAAAAAGTCCGTGCCAAAGGTCTCGACGGAATACTCGTGCGTATAGGGTTCGTCGGTAACGTGCACGTTGATGAACCAATATGCCTTGGCGCGCTTGGGGTGCTTGTCCAGGATGGAATAGAGCACGTCGCGGTCGAGTGTGAGCGGGTCGGGGCTGTTAGTGAGAAATACCAGATTGTCGGCGAGCACGGGATAGGTCTCGTCATTGCGCAGGCGGTTGAGCTGGTCGATGTACTTGGAGACGGGCAGCAGAATCGTCTGCGTGCGCTCGATGGCGGTGCCGCGACGCCACACATACATAAGGCCAAACAGCAGTGCGGCCAAGAAGATCATCACATAGCCGCCGTCAAAGAACATGGTGAGGCACGAGGCGAAAAAGCACAGCTCAATGGCGCCGAAGAGCAGGGCGAAGACGCAGGCGCCCAGCTTGTGCTTGAGAATGCCGGCGATATAGCTCGTCAAAAGCGTGGTGGTCATAAGCATGGTCACGGTAATGGCGAGGCCGTAGGCACTCTCCATGCGCTCGGAGTTTTGGAACAGCAGCACGATGAAGATGCAGCCGACCCACATGATGTTATTGACGAGCGGAATATAGAGCTGGCCCTTGGTGTCGCTGGGGTAGTGGATGCGCAGGTGCGGCATGAGATTGAGACGGGTTGCCTCGGATACCAGCGAGAACGAGCCGGTGATGAGCGCCTGCGAGGCGATGATGGCCGCTACGGCCGAAAGCACGATGGCAATGGGGCGCAGGGGCTCGGGGAGCATCATATAGAACGGGTTGACGATATCCATCGCAAGCATCTGGGGGTTGGAGTTATTGGCGAGCAGCCAAGCTCCCTGACCCAGATAGTTGAGGATAAGGGCCGCCTTAACAAACGGCCAGGATGCATAGATGTTTGCCTTGCCCACGTGACCCATGTCCGAATAGAGCGCCTCGGCACCGGTTGTCGATAGGAAGACAAAGCCGAGCACCATAATGCCCGAATGGTTGATGGGCGAGAACAGGAACATAATGCCGCGGATGGGGTTGAGCGCGCGCAAGATGGACAGGTTGCCGAGCATGTTGAACAGACCGGCGCCTGCCAGGAACAGGAACCACAGCGTCATGAGCGGGCCGAAGAGCTTGCCGATTGACGAGGTGCCGGCGCGCTGCATGGCAAATAGGCCGCAGATAATGATGATGGTGATGATGATGACGTTGGTCTGGCCGTCGCCCAGCAGCGCATGGCCCCATTCGATGGTGCGCAGACCCTCGATGGCTGTGGTGACCGTGACGGCGGGGGTGAGGATGCCGTCGGCGAGCAGCGCCGCGCCGCCGATCATGGCGGGCAGAATCAGCCATGGTGCCACCTTGCGTACGAGGCTGAACAGGGCGAAGATGCCGCCTTCGTTGTGGTTGTCGGCCTTCATGGCGATTACCACGTACTTGACCGTGGTCACGAGCGTCATGGTCCAGATGACGAGCGAAAGCGCGCCCAGGATCATGTCCTCGCTGACGGTACCGATGCCGCCGTTGTTGGCGACGATTGATTTCATGGTGTACATGGGGCTCGTGCCGATGTCGCCATAGACGACGCCGAGCGTTACGAGCAGCATGCCAGCGGAGAGGGGGATGGCTCCGTGCCCGCCTTGCCCGCGCTGGTCTTGGAGGTTTGCCTCCAGTTTGTTGTGTGCCACGAGGACTCCCTTAGACATCCGGTTATCTGTCTAGGACAAAAAACTTTATGCCGTCTTTATACATACAAGAGCAGTTTGGCACATCGGGATATTTTAGACAATAATCCTCAGCTGGGGATTATTTATCTACGCAGGTAGCATTTCAAAGCAGGGGCTTTTAAGCACGTGCTATCTGGGCGATGCCAGCCTTGGCGTTTGCGCGTTTGCCGGCGAGTTCGCAAAAAAT
>ERZ772821.2255-NODE-2255-length-10097-cov-4.566819_pt1 | contig 10097 bp, 9 predicted proteins | sample MGYA00580859_ERZ772821 | MGnify/ENA primary metagenome ERZ772821 (study PRJEB29015, sample SAMEA2737674) | human gut metagenome | biome: human gut; feature: human-associated habitat; material: faeces | place: China | collected 2012 ...
TTAATTGTCATATTCTTAATAAACCCTTTACCTGATGCTAGAAAACATAAAATGATATAAATAACCAATATCACTCCTATAACAGCATCGCTGTAGGCTGTCTTTACATAGAATGGTACTACTGCGCTAGCCCAACCCTGGCAGACGATTACATCAGGCTGCCAGCGGAGCTTCTTTACGGTTTCCAATACGCCACGTGCAAAGAAGATAGCTCTTTCTCCGTTGTCGGCATATTCCTTTCCGTTTTCATCGGTGCCCATCTGGCGGCTCTTGAAATAGTCGTCATTATCGATGAAATAAATCTGCTGTCGTGTTGTTGGTATAGATGCAACCTTGATGATCAGCGGATGGTCTGTATCATCTATGATAAGGTTCATACCAGACAGGCGAATGACCTCGTGCAATTGTCCGCGACGCTCGTTGATGGTGCCCCACTTAGGCATGAAGGTGCGGATCTCAAAACCTGCTTCCTGCATCTTCTGAGGCAGTTCGCGTCCCATGATTGACATGTGAGACTCGGCTACGTATGGGTCGATCTCCTGATTGATAAATAATACTTTTTTTGCCATAAAATTTAAATTTTATTCTTACGAATTACGTGCAAAGGTACAAAAAAAACTTCAAATAGGGGCATTTTTTCTCCGAAATTCATTATTTTCGGCAATAATTCGCATATTTTTAGGTTTTTTCTTTCTCATTTGAGAAAAAAGTTGTTATTTTGCACCCGAAAACAGATTATGACGATGAAAGTATTCAATAAGATTGTTGACCTCCAGAACGAACTCTTCATGTGTCGTAAGGAGGGAAAGGAAATCGGCCTTGTGCCAACTATGGGTGCGCTGCATGAGGGTCACGCCTCTCTTGTTAAGCGCAGTGTGAAGGAAAATGGCGTGACTGTGGTTTCTGTGTTCCTGAATCCTACACAGTTTAATGATCAGGGTGACTTGGATCGCTATCCTCGTACCCTCGATGCTGACTGCAAGCTCTTGGAGGCTTGTGGTGCTGACTATGTGTTTGCACCATCGGTGAAGGAGATGTATCCTACACCAGATACACGCCACTTTGAGTTCCCACCTGTTTCTACCGTGATGGAGGGTGCCAAGCGCCCGGGTCATTTCAATGGTGTATGTCAGGTAGTGAGCCGTCTTTTCTATATCGTTCGACCAACTCGTGCTTATTTCGGTGAGAAGGATTGGCAGCAGATTGCTGTCATCAAGCAGCTCGTGAAGTACATCAACAGCGATGTGCAGATTGTGGAGTGCCCTATTGTCCGTGATGAGGACGGTTTGGCTAAGAGCAGCCGTAATACTTTGCTGGCTCCTGATGAGCGTGCCATTGCGCCAAACATCTATAAGGCCCTGAAGGAGAGTGTGGAGTATGCCAAGACTCATACTGTACAGGAAACTCATGATAAGGTGGTTGCCGACATCAATGCTGTAGAGGGTCTGGAGGTAGAGTATTTCCAGATTGTGGATGGCGACAGCCTGCAGGATGTTTCTTCATGGGAGGATAGTGCCTATGTGGTAGGGTGCATCACCGTTTATTGCGGTAAGACTCCTATCCGTCTCATCGACCATATCAAGTATAAGGGATAATTCCTCGATAGATATTCTTTATTAAGTTTAATCCGTAACAGATCAAGTAATAACAGAACAATGCAGATAGAAGTATTGAAGAGTAAGCTCCATTGTGTGACCGTAACTGAGGCTAACCTGAATTATATGGGTAGCATCACCATCGATGAGGACTTGATGGACGCTGCTAATCTGATAGCAGGCGAGAAGGTTCAGATTGTAGACAACAACAATGGTGAGCGCTTGGAGACCTATATTATCAAGGGTGAGCGTGGCAGCGGTTGTATCTGCCTGAACGGTGCTGCAGCCCGCAAGGTGCAGGTGGGCGATACCGTCATCATCATCGCTTATGCCCTGATGGACTTTGAGGAGGCTAAGACCTTCAAGCCAACCGTAGTATTCCCAAAAGAGGGAAACAGGGTTTAATATTCAATGGAAACAAAAGAAAGGGTGTGTCATGGACTTATGGCACACCCTTTCTTTTGTTATGGTGAGGACGAATCACATCGCTCTTGTTCACCACGTTGTCGCCATCCTTGGCGCTGATAGGGATAAATAAGGTGTAATTACTATATAATTTAAGGTGTAATTGCGATGGGTTAAGGATAGATCTCGATATGGCTGCTGCCGGAGTTGCCATTCTTGATAATCCTTATCTGGGTGGTGATGCGCTCGCTCATCGTGTCGGTATGACTGATGACGCCCACCTTCTTGCCTTGCGAACTTTGCAGCATGGCGAGGGAGTCGATGACCGTGGCTAAGGTATCGGGGTCGAGGGTTCCGAAGCCTTCGTCGATGAACAGGTTCTCGAAGGAGATGTTGCGGGAGGACAACGCCGACAGGCCCAAGGCTAGACCCAGACTCACGATGAAGGTTTCGCCACCTGATAGGGAGGTGGTGTCTCGGATATCGTCGGCACGGTCGTGGTCGATGACTCGGATGCCCAGCGAATGCTTTACCTGCTGCAGTTCGTAACGGCTGTTGAACTTTCTGATTTCCTGGTTGGCGTGCGCTATCAGGAAACTGAGCGTATAGCATTGGGCTATCTTGCGCAGCGTCTTTCCGTCTGCTCCGATGGCATCCGTAATGGCTGTCCAGTCATCCTTTTCCTGTGTTACGAGATTCAGAGCCTCAGCCTTGTCACCCAACTGCTTCACGGCTTCCTGATGGTTCTGCATCCTGACGTTGGCAGCAATCAGTTCGTTGCGCTGGCTTCTTTCCTGATGCTCCTGCTGAATGGCTAGGAGAGCATCACGGGTTTGGGCAGGCTGATGTTCCAAGTGCTGCTGATGCGCCTTTTCTGCACTCTGGTAAAGAGCAGTTGTTGAAGCCACGGCTTTCTCCTTTTCGTCCTTTTCCCGTCGGATAGTGTTCCAGTCTTCGGTAGAGTGAAGCATCTCTCGGATGGTATTTCGGTCGATTAGGCTTGGTTCGATACTTCTTTTCTCGATGCCTTCCTCTTCGGAGTCTTTTCCTTCGATGCTCTTTTCTTCAAGCTGCTTGTTATATTCCTCAATCCAAAGGTCGAGTTCCTTTTCCTTCGTTTGCAGATTCTCTTTCATCGTCTTGTTCTGAGACAGCATGGTTTGATGCGAACCTTTACTGTTGGCGAGTTCCGCCTTCAGTTTGTTAATATTCTCGTTCTGAGTATCTGCTGCTTTCGTTGCTTCATCCTTAGCTGTAGTCAGTCTTTGTTCAGCCGCATTTGGTTCTTCGCCATTCAGAATCTGCTTGTATTTCTCCTGCCATTCCTCCATTTCCTTCTTGGTACTATTCCATGCCTGAAGGGCTTTCCCGTAAGCCTCCTCCTTGCTCTTCTGCTGTGAGATGAGGTTGGTGGTAAGTGCTTTCTGCTCAGCCAGTTTTGTGGCGCAGATTGAAGTGTTTTCTTGGGCTTTGTTCTGTATAGTTGAAGCCTTGCTTTCATACGCAGCTTCATCCTTTACAGCCTTATCCTTGAGTTGGGTCAGCCGTTCTATCTCTTTCTGAATCTTGTTAAAGAGGCTCAGTTTGCTGCTCGCATCTTTCGCCTTGTTTTCATAGATAGGCAAGAGCGATTTCAGTTCTGCCTCTGCTTTCGGAATCTTTGGATACTGGGCGATGAGCGCCTTCCAATCCTCTTCGTAAGTTGCTATTTCTCCCAAGAGCTTTTCCTGTTGTTTCTGGAGCGTCTGTACTTCGCCGTCGTTCTGTTTTCTCTCGCCGGAAAGGTTCTTCTCCTCTTTCTGCTGCAGTTTCAGCAGATTCTCCTTGACTTTCAGAAGTTGAGAGAGTTCCGTGGTGGCTTCCTCAAACTGTCTGTTGTCGGTATGATAAGGATGGGTCGTGCTGCCGCAGAGCGGACAAGGTTTGCCTTCGGTCAGGTTGGCACGATGAATCTCCCATTTCTCGCTCACCATGAGGGTATAGGCATTTCTCAGCGTCAGGGTCTCTTGGGTCAGCGCCTCGATGGTCAACTTGCCCAGCGCTTCATCTATCTCTGCGTTTCTCTTGCCCAAGACCTGGATTCGCTCCTCATTCTTTTGCTTTTCTGTTGTGGCAGCATCGAGATGAGCCACAACCTTGATGGCTTGCTGGACATCCTGTAGTTTCCTGTCAGCTACAGTCTTGCTGTTCTGCAGTTCCTCTATATTCTGTCCGGCAGTCTTGTTTCTTTCCGTCTCCCAAGCCTGTTCTGCGGCTTGCGTCGCTTCGTGCAGAACCTGTTTCTGCTTGGCAATCTCTTCCTTTGTCGTTTTGAGGGCAAGGTTTGCTTTCTCCGTTTCTGCTTCCCATTTTTGGATGTTTCGGGTGTTTTCCTCCACGTCTTTCTGGGCAGTTAGATTCTCTTTCTGCGCCAACTCCAAAGCCTCTTTCTTTTCTTTCAGATTCGGCATTGCCGCTTCCATTTTGGTTTTCAGCGCTCTTGCTTCAGCGATGACCGGCAGGGCCTTTTCCAGCTGTTCCTGTGCCTTGCTTACTGCTTCCTTCAGACTGGCGAGAGTTTTCTCGCTTTCGCTGATGGCAGACTCTTGACTTTTGATGTTTCCTTCCGCTTTCAGGATGTTTTCTTCCTGTTCGTGGATGCTTTGCGTCTGTCGCTCTACTTCCTGCAGCAGGTTGACAGCTGGCTGTACTTCATCGTGCAACTGCAGACGGAGAATCTGGGCTTGCATCGCTTTAATGGCATCTGCCGCTTGCTCCATATCAGTCTGGTAGATAGTAATTTGCTTGATTTGCTTATCGTTTTCCTCAAACCATTGCAGGTCTTTTGAGATGGCTTGCAACTGGCTGTCGAGTTCCTTCTCAGCCTTTTCCAAGCGGTCGATTTCCTCCTTCAGTTGGGCGAGTTCTTCATCGTTCAGCAGGTTCTGTTTTACGGCTTCCACCGATGCCGCCATTTGGTTGTAGGCATCCGTCGCCTGGTCTTTCGCCTTCTTGATTTCAGTAGCGATGTTCGTATAAGTTTCCTCGCATCCGATGAGTTTTTCCAGGAGTTCGTACCGTTCGTTTTCCTTTGCTGTCAGGAAGTTGGCAAACGAGCCTTGGGCGATGAGTACGGTACGGAGAAACTGGTCGTAGTCGAGTCCGATGATGTTCGGCAGCTCGTTCCAGTCGGCAGTTTCCTCTGTTATCTCTTCTCCGTTTCTCGTGATTTTATAGAGCGCAGTCTTGGCGTTCTCGTAGCGCACTCTCTGGAATCTGACGTGCCATTCTGCGCGGTAGATGCTGCCGTTGTTGGCAAGGAAGGTGAGTTTGCTGTAGCCTTCCTTCTTGCCACGTGTCAGGATGTTTCTACTGTCGGTAGGTGCCAGACGGTTGTTTTCGCTGGCATCGGCAGCTCCGAAAATCTCGATGCTCTGGTTCTTGTCGCCTTTCTTCCTGGGGTAGCGAGGGGCGCGGTTGTAGAGAGCCAGACAGATAGCATCGAGTAGGGTAGACTTGCCACTTCCCGTCGGACCTACGATGCTGAAGATAGTACTCTCGCCTAAGGCACCTTCTTCAAAGTTGATGACCTCGCCTCCCTGTTTGTCAAGCGATGCGAGGTTGAGTATTTCGAGTTGTAGGAATTTCATAATGATGATGTCGTTAATAAATCGGATAACATTTTCTCCTGTCTTTCGTTCATCGGAGCGTTGTGTCTGATGGCGAAGGCTTCTTTCAGCGTGTCGAGCGGAGGACGGTTGATGATGTCTTCTATGCTGGTGATGTGCTGGGAACCCTGGATGGTGGAGAGGTCCAGTTGCGGGATGATGCGCTGGATTTTGCAGAGCACGGCATCCTTTTCGTTGACGAGTTTCTCCAGTTCCTTGATGTCATCGCTGGTCAGTTTCTCCTGTTTCACCTTCAGCATCACGTAGTCGAAATGGTCGCTCAGTTCGCCGTCTGTTCTCTCCGAGAGTTCAGAATTGATGAGCTTCTGCCATTTCTTGAAGGTCAGCTCTTCCTCATCTTCGGGCAGGATGCGGAGGGAATGCTGAGGCTTGTATTCCAGGAAATCTACTTTCCATTCCTTATTCTTGCCGGTTTTCTTTCCTTCCTCCTCTTCTCCGTGTTCTATGGTGATGAGGTCGATGCCGTGGGTGTAGTCTTTCTCGGCAAACGACATCGGGAGGATACTTCCCGTATATCTTGCCCAGTCGGTGTTCCAGATATGTTGCCGCTTGTGGATGTGTCCGCAAGTCATATAGTCGGGATGGTCGTTCCATCCTTCCAGGTCCACTTCCTCCTGTCCGCCGATGATGATTTTCTCGCTCGCATCCTTTTTGGCGATATCCGAACCCTTGGCGTACATGTGTGCCATCATGATGCATTTCCTGCCCGGGTATTTCTTTCGAGCCTCAGCTGTCAGTTCTCTCAGAAAGTCGTTGACTCCCTGCGAGTAACTGGCGTTCTGTACCACATCGCTTCTTAGGAAAGGTACGGCGAGAATGATGACTTCTTCTCCTTCCTCATTGGTTACGGGGATGATGAGGTCATCGAAGGAATAGATCCAATGTCCGCCGGTTTTATCATCGTCCCCGCTTTCTCCTTGCTGCCAGATTTTCCTTACGTTTCCTCTTATTTCCACGTGGTATCGGGTGAGCAGCGGACGGGGAGCCTCCAGTCGGCTGGCGGAATCGTGGTTGCCAGCGGTAATGATGATCTGCATGTTCGGGCACAGTTGGGTAGCATCGGCAAGAAACTCGTAATAAACGGTCTGTGCCGCTGCCGATGGATTTCCGTTATCAAAGATGTCTCCTGCGATGAGGAGAGCATCGGGCTTTTGTTCAGCGATTTGTTCCAGGAGCCATTTTAGGAAATGCTTGTGTTCCGGCAGACGGTCGTTGCCGTGAAACAGGTTGCCCAGATGCCAGTCGCTGGTTGCTAATATCTTCATACTCATAAGAATGTCTAATCTTAGTCTTTTTCTTTGTCTTTGGTTTGCAATCCTTTGACCTTTGGTTTGCAATCTGACTACAAAGTTAACACAATTATTTGGGATACGCAAAGAAATAAGCTCAAAAAACGAAGAATTATGGCCGGAAAAGTAAAGATATTCAGGAAAAGTCTTGTTTTATATCTGATAAAGTTGTATCTTTGCAAGGTAGAAATCTTCGTTCACCGACGTTGAACCGACATTCATCGACGTTGAACCGCCGTTCATCGACGCTGAACGGACATTCGGCGTCGGTGAACGGAGATTTCTCCTAGGATTAAATACTTTTCTTCCTAGGTTTGTGGTCTTTTCTTCTTAGGTATGATCATAAATACTGTAGGATGCAAAGGCTGCTGCAATAAGGAGTGATAACCATCTTAATAAGAAAGGAAACTGATATGGCTAAGTACAAGTTGCAAGAGTTGAATGATTTGCGTGATGAAGGCAAGCGCAGAGTTTATCCCAAGATGGTGACCAACCGGACACTATCCCGAAAAGAGTTCGTCAAGATGATGCAGAACTACCATCGCGGTATTTCGGAAAGTACCACGGAGGCTGTATTGACCGATGTGGTTGATATGCTGACAGATATGCTCTCCATGGGGTACAATGTGAATCTGGAAGGTTTCGGCACCTTCTCCCTCTCCCTCGCTTTCGAGGATGAGAAGCCTAGGGAAATTCTGAATCCAGATGATAAGATGACGTATCGCAAGGTGGGAGTGAAGGACATCAACTTCAAGGCGTCTCCTGAGTTTATCAAGGATGTGAAGCGTGAAACCGACCGTGACCTGGAGCGTGATATGGGTGGTGTAAAGGTTATCCGTAAGCAGCTCTATTCCAAGGAAGAGCGCATCGCCCGAGCCCTGGAGGTGATAGAGAAGAACGGAGTTCTCACCCTAGGCGATTATGCCTCCATCAACAACCTGAGCCGTACTGCCGCCTCTATGGAACTGAAGGAGCTGACAAATGACAAGACTTCGCCGATAGATTCACTAGGCCACGGCAGCCATAAGGTTTGGGTAAAGAGAAAAGAATAAATGCAACGATAGTATTAAAATAGATGTTTAATTTAAAGTCCAAATAATTATGAAGCAGATTACTATAGATTTTAAGAACGCTTTTGATTGTTCCAAGAAGGAAAAGTCGAAGGTTTGTCGCTCTGGCTATGTACGTTTGGTTCGTTTTATGGATGATAAGAAGCATACTAGACCACAAGTGTATGAGGGCGATTTGTTGGAGGCTATTATGGATGTAAAGAGGGGGAATGTCAAGAACTTCGATACATTGGAGGATATGATGAACTATCTGGAAGCTTAGACATGAGTATAAAATGCCTGGTTAAGAAGTAAATCATTGAACTTTTGCATGTGGTTCAAGCACGGGCTGAAGGCCCAAAAGCTCCTAGCCCAGGGCAACACCCTGGGTATTAGGGCGTTGTCCCCCCCTGCGCCCTGTAAGGGCAAAAGCCTTGAATATATGCTGCTTTATAACCAATTCTTTTTCGTACTTTTGCAGTTGTATGGAAGTTTAGATACTCAGAGATATGTAGTTTTACCATATGAGAGAAATAGTGGCAATATGACTCTTATTAAAGAGAATGACTTATCTGAAAAGTATCCTATGACTTATAGTTATTTAAAAAAATGTGAAACGATTCTTAGAAGAAGAGAAAAAGGTCGTTTTGATATTGATAATGAATGGTTTCAATTAAGTAGAAAACAGGGGTTAGCTTATGCGACTTCACCAAAACTTATCGCTCCAGATATTTCTATGGGGGGTAACTTTTCCTTTGATGAACAAGGTGTGTTTTATCAAACTGCTACTCTTTATGGTTACGTTAAAAAGGACGATGTACTGGTGTCATACAAGGTCTTAATGGCTGTTTTAAATTCTCGTTTATGTTGGTGGTTTATGCAAAATACTGGAACAGTTATGTCTGGTGGATTCTATCGCTATAAACCTGCTTATATAAAACCATTTCCGATTCCTTCTGATATGGTGTTAAGTAAAAGTAGTTTAGAAATAGAGAATTTGGTAAAGGCAATAGAACAAAAAAACGAAAATGACACTTCTGCTTTGGAGAATCAAATCGACTTCCTCGTCTATCACCTCTATGGCTTGACCTATGATGAAGTTTTGATTGTTGACCCGGAGACTCCAATCTCTCGTGAGGAGTATGAGGCATATAAAGAGGAATAAAGACGGAATTTGGAAGTGAGATTGGTTTATTACGAGATTGATATTCTATATTTAGTTCTAGCGCCCCCGTGAAACGCGGGGTCGCTAGAATCCTATTCCGAGTGTCAGAGGTGGGGAACATATTATAGGTGGAACTCTTTTTAAAGCTTTTGCCCTTGCAGGGCGCAATGCTGATTGCTAGCATACCCAGGGCGTTGCCCTGGGCTAAGAGCTTTTGGGCTTTCAGCCCGTTCTTGAACCATCTGCAAAAAATCAGAAAGAATCTTTATCCTCGAAGTGCATTATATGTTAAATTCCATTCTTTGTCAAGAACAGTGATTTCAGCTTCTTCTTGCAGTTCTTTCTAAAATCTTCTATACTGATAGAACGCTTCCAATCTTCTAGCCACGGGTATTGTGCTGTTAGTTTTTTTTCAAAGTCATCTGCATCAATATATTGCCCATTCTCATACTCTTCCTCAATAGCTTCAATTCTAGCCACGGCTTCTTCTTCATTGGCCGGATGCCAGCCAATTGGAATCGGCTGCTCTTCTTGTAATGTATATCTTTTCTCCTTCATAAGCTCTTTCCTTTATAGTTTTCTTTTGAATTGTCTAATCAGATATCTAGGGCTTCTTCTCATATCCCATAAATCTACGAAAATGACGAGGTCGTTGGCTTCATCGTAGCGATAGATAATCTTCCAATTCTCCTTGATAATCGCACTATGGTAAGGGCGGTGGAATCGCTTAAGCATTGGCTCTCTGGGTGAAGAAAGAGGATGAAGCATCAGGCGATGCTTGATGTCATCAAGCTCTTTATTAAACCGTTTTACTGAAGTAGCTCCAAATTCGGCTAGTGTGTAAACCACCATATCTCGAAGTTCCTTCTTGAAAGGGTCTAGTAATTTTATATGAGCCATAATCCTTCAGATTTAAGTTCTGCTAT
>ERZ772821.2259-NODE-2259-length-10093-cov-15.469317_pt1 | contig 10093 bp, 9 predicted proteins | sample MGYA00580859_ERZ772821 | MGnify/ENA primary metagenome ERZ772821 (study PRJEB29015, sample SAMEA2737674) | human gut metagenome | biome: human gut; feature: human-associated habitat; material: faeces | place: China | collected 2012 ...
GCCGCAAACTTTTTGTGCAGTTCTTCCTCGCTCAGGGTTGGGCTGTCCACCGTCAGTTCGCGCGCCAGGTTCAGGGCAAAAATACCCATGATGGATTTTGCATCCACGCAGTAGCGCCCGGAATGCAGGTCCACATCTCCGGGCACAGTGGCCGCAATGCGGTTAAACTCTTTCACTTCACCAATGCTGTTCAGCCGGATGGTAACACTTGCCATTGCCAGTTTGCTCTCCTTTTTGCCGCGGGCATCTGCGGTGTTCTGCCGCCAAAAGCCCGGCTAAAATGTAATGTTCAGCTGCTTGATGCAGGCAGCATCCCCTTTGGTGCCGCCGCGGGCGTACAGGGCCAGGCGCGCGCCAGTCCAGGTTGCCTTGGCAACGGGTTGGGCTCCCCCCAGCGGCACTGCAGTGCCATCTGCTGCCAGCAGGGCATACTGCACCTGCTTGGCAGCCGTTATTTTCATTGTAACGGTTATTTCATCCGTGTCAACCATTTTTTCGGCAAGGATCGTCTCTTCTGCATCGCCGGTGGAGGCAAGGTCTTTCACCATGCCCTGTACCAACTGCACAGTGCAGCCCTGCGCGGTGCGGCAGAGCTCAATGGCGGAATATTTCTGCCCCATCACGCTAAGCCCTACTTTAGCTCCGGCGCCGCACCCGGCCAGGCCAAGGGTAACGTTTGCGGTAAAATCCGCTGCAGGCAGCATCTGACTGAGCACATTGGGCTGCCGCCACAAACTTCCGCTGGCCCCGCAGACCAGATGCAGTGCATCCCCCGCCACCGGGCGCAGCCAGGCTTCGGGCTGGGGGTTGGCCTGCCATTGCCATTGCAGGCCGGGCTTGCCGTTTGTAAAGCTGTCCCCTATTTGCAGGCCGGGACCAGCTTCGCCTTTGGGGCAGTCCCACTCGGTCACCGGCTCGCCGATGCCATCGCCGTTTTGTTCCAGGCCGATGAACGGCCAATCGCTGTGCCAGCACATAGGCTGCAGGTGTACCACGCGGCCCAGTTCAAACCGGTCCTGGAAATGCAGGAACCAATCGCTGCCGTCCGGCGCTGTGACCCACGCGCCCTGGTGGGGGCCGTTGATGGAGCTGGCCCCCTGGTGCATGACGATTTTTTCCTCATACGGGCCGTACACATTGCGGGCGCGCAGCACGGTCTGCCAGCCGTATTCCACACCGCCTGCCGGGATAAAGATGTAATACCAGCCGTTGCGCTTGTACATTTTGGGGCCTTCGGCGGTGGGCTGGCTCAGGGTGCCATCAAACACGATGGGGCCGTCCTCCACCACTTCCAGCGTTTCGGGATCCAGGCGGGAAAGCTGGATCTTGTGCTTAATGCCGCAGCGGCTTTTGGCAAAGGCGTGGGCCATATACACGCTGCCGTCATCGTCCCACAGGGGGCAGGGATCGATCCACCCGCTGGCGGATTTTACGCAGTGCAGCGCACTCCAGGGGCCGGCGGGGTCGGTGGCTTCGGTGTAAAAAATGCCCTCGTCCGGCAGGGGAATGAATGCATAGAACCTGCCCGCATGGTAGCGCAGCGCCGGGGCCCAGGTGCCGCAGCCATGGGCTGGCTGGGCATAGCGGTCAAACGGCAGACGCTCCACGCAGTTGCCGATGCGCTCCCAGTGGACAAGATCCTTGCTGTGCAGCACCGGCACGCCGGGCAGGTAGGTAAAGCTGGAAGAGATCAGGTAATAGTCCTCCCCCACGCGGATGGCGTCGGGGTCACTGAAATCCATGGGCAGCACCGGGTTCTGGTAGCAGCCATTTTTGATATCGGTCACATAACGGTCCATTGCTTTTATCCTTTCTTGTGTTCGATTTCCAGCAGCAGCTCACATGCAGCTTCCAGCACGCAGGCGGAAGCCCACAGATTGTGGCTGAACCAGCTGCTGAACGGTCTGCCATCACTGAAGCGCTCCACATCCAGCCCATCGCTGGGGCACCAGCGTTCCGACAAAATGCCGTAACGGCCATAGCCGGTGGCTGCGGGATACAGTTCCAGGCATTGCAGCATCCAGGCGGCAGAATCCGCCGCGCGGCTGGCGTAATAGCCGTCACCCGTCACCCGTGCCAGATAGCGCAGGTCCGTGTCAATAATAACCCCCATGGGGTGGATATGCGGGTTGGAAACCGAGGTAACGGCGCCGCCGCAGGCAGACCACCCCTGGTTCAGCGGGGTGTGCTCCGGGTAGGTCTTGTAGCCATAGCGCCACAGGAACTCGTACCCGGCGCTGTCTTTCATATATTGCAGGAATTCGGCCTTGCCGGTCTGCTCATACAGCAGGCGGCTGCCGCGCATGAAGGCCAGGTTGCCCTCCTCATCCACGGCTTTCCAGGTGTCCATGGGGGTACCGTAACAGTTCAGGTCCTTGACAAAGGTATGGTAGTAATCCAGCGCTTTTTCGGCGGAGTGCAGGCAACGTTCTTCGCCGGTCAGGCGGTAGAGGTAAACCAGCGCCGGGGCAAACCAGCAGCCCGCAAAACCGCTCCAATCCAGCACTTTGCGTTCCTGGGTGGAGTAAGTATAGCCGAAAGCGCCGTCTGCGCGCTGCAGATCCATGACGGTATGCAGCACCTTTTGGGCTGCATCCATCCATTTGGCCGGGCAGGGTTTGCCGTTTTGGTGCAGATAATCCATCGTTTTGGTCAGGTAGTGGACGGCGCTGCCCACTGTATAGGCACAGTGGCAGTCTTTGACCAGGCCGTACCCGGTCCACCAGCCGTTCACCTGGCTGCCCGCGGCATTGGGGACCATCAGGTCGTTCAGCAGGCCGGAATTTTCGTTATACGCATCGGCAATGCGGTCAAACAGCTGTTCGCCACTCATGGCCGCGGCCAGCGGCGCTTCGGCATCCGCGCCAAGGGCATCGCGGCAGAGCACCAGCGGAAGGAAAAAATAATTGCAAAAAAGGGAGATAATTTATTTAAAATAGAAGCATCTGCCACCAGCAGGTGATCAATCGCGTAGAAATTACAAAGAATTCCAAGTGTCCCAAATGCACAGCGTAAAAACAGTGAACCCCACTGTGTTTTTTCCACCTTAGGTGCTGTATGATTTTTGATAAGAATAATTGCCGCAAAAAATGCAGCTACCAGATTCCGAAAAAAACTTTTCTGTACGGACGACAGATCTCCCGCCAGCCGCACACTCACATTCATACACGCAAAAAAGAATGCCGACAAAATGATCATTATCATGCCACGTATATAATTTTCCTGTTTCATTGTACAATCACCTCAGATTTTTATTATAGAACCGGCATCCGTGATGCCAGTTTTATAATACCATACTTTTTCTTTTTTTGAAAATCCGAAATTTTACTTTGTACCGTTTACCGTCTCCTTCTGTTTCTTAAAATTATTTTTGCCGTTGCATACGGATGTGTAAACACTGTATCCGTCCGCCCCATTCACCGGAGCCGGTGTCACAGTTGAACTGTTGTCATTTTCTATATTGCTGCCGGATGAATTACCTGCCAAATGATTTTAGTTTTCCTGTTTCACTTGGTATCTTTGGGATGAAACTCCCATTTAAAAAGCACCAGCTTAACCTGCAGACATCTACAGGCCCAAGCTGGTGCTTATTCCCATATTATTTTTCTTTATGCGAACGGATTCTCCGTCGGATAAGGCAGAGATGCCGGCTGGTTGTAATTGATGTCCTCCATCGGAACCCCAATATACTTAAATACCTCAAACAGAGCCTTTCCGTAATGTCCGAATGCAACCGCTCCGTGATGCGGATAATTCTTCTCGATCAGAACGTGACGGTAGAAACGTCCCATCTCATGAATGGCAAATACGCCAATGCTTCCGAACGAACGGGTTGCAACCGGAAGGACTTCTCCCTGTGCCACATACGCGCGCAGCTTATTGTCGGAAGTGGACTGCAGGCGGTAGAATGTGATATCGCCCGGTGCAATATCTCCCTCAAGGGTACCGTTTGTTACTTCGACAGGAAGGCTTCTTGCCATGATCATCTGGTTTTTCATCTCACAGGATGCCAGCTTCTTTGAGCAGGTATTGCCACAATGGAATCCCATAAATGTATCTTTATGTGTATAGTCAAACTTGCCCTCGATCGACTCTTTGTACATATCCTTCGGAACGGAGTTATTGATGTCGAGCAGTGTGACAGCATCCTCGCTCACGCAGGTACCGATAAACTCACTCAGTGCGCCGTAAATATCTACCTCGCAGGATACCGGAATGCCTCTTCCGGTCAGACGGCTGTTGACATAGCACGGAACAAATCCAAACTGTGTCTGGAATGCCGGCCAGCATTTTCCTGCAATTGCAACATATTTACGGGAACCTTTGTGCGCCTCAATCCAGTCAAGCAGTGTCAGTTCATACTGTGCAAGTTTCTCTAAAATCTCCGGCTTTTTGTTTCCCTCACCGAGTTCTGCTTTCATATCTGCAACAACCTCCGGAATACGCTGATCTCCTGCGTGGTTGTTGAATGCCTCAAACAGATCCAGCTCTGAATTTTCCTCAATTTCCACACCCAGATTATAAAGCTGCTGGATTGGAGCATTGCATGCAAGGAAATTCATTGGTCTTGGTCCAAAGGAAATGATTTTTAAGTTTGCAAGTCCTTCTACTGCTCTTGCAATCGGTAAAAAGTCGTGAATCATATCTGCGCAATCCTCTGCATCTCCAACCGGATATTCCGGAATGTAAGCACCGACATTGCGAAGTTTTAAGTTGTAACTTGCATTTAACATACCGCAGTATGCATCTCCACGTCCCTGAACCAGATTGTTCTGGGACTCCTCTGCTGCTGCAACAAACATCTTTGGTCCATCAAAATATTTTGCAAGCATGGTCTCGGAAATTTCCGGTCCGAAGTTTCCAAGGTATACACACAGCGCATTGCATCCTGCTGCTTTAATATCTGCCAGCGCCTGCTCCATATGAATTTCACTCTCTACGATGCAGACCGGACACTCATAAATATCCTTTGCATCATACTTGTCTGTATATGCTTTGATCAGCGCCTTTCTGCGGTTTACGGAAAGAGACTCCGGGAAACAGTCACGGCTGACTGCAACGATACCTACTTTTACTTCTGGAATATTAATCATGATTTTGCCTCCTTGTTGTATGTAATCATTTTAAATTTTTGTTAGATACGATGATATGATTTTATTTTGCAAGTTCCAAAAACAGATCCCTGCATGCCGGATAAATCTTACGGAACTTCTGATAACGCTCTTCATATTTTGCTGCAAGCTCCGGTTCCGGTTCTACCGTATCGGTCAGTTTTACAATTGCCTCTGCTGCATCGCGGACGGTCGGGTATTCTCCACAAGCTACTGCTGCAAGCATTGCGCCACCCATTGACGGTCCCTGTTCATTTTCCGGAATATCTACCGGAATATTGAGCACATTTGCCACAATCTTTTTCCACAGCGGACTCTTTGCTCCTCCACCGCAAATACGGGTACGGGCAATATGAATGCCGAGTGAACGTGCCACCTCAAAAGAATCTCTTAAGGCAAATGCCACACCTTCGAGTACCGCCTGTGTCATATCCGCTCTGGTAGTATCCATGGTCAGACCGATAAAAGTACCTCTTGCATTCGGATCATTGTGCGGAGACCGCTCCCCCATCAGATATGGAAGGAAAAATACATGGTTTTCTCCAAGCTTCGTAATATTTTCCTGTTCTGCGCCATAATCCTTTGTGCCGATAATATCATCCATCCACCATTTATTACAGGATGCTGCGGAAAGCATGCAGCCCATCAGATGATAACTTCCATCCGCATGGTCGAACGAATGCAGTGCATTATTTTCGTCCACTCCGAATTTATCGGAAGAAATAAATACGGTTCCGCTCGTTCCCAAAGAAATGTTACATGCACCATCTCCAACGGTTCCGGTTCCCACAGCTGCTGCCGCATTGTCTCCGGCTCCGGCTACAATTTTTACCTGATCCGATACGCCGAGTTCCTTCGCCAGTTCCGGAAGCAGCGTTCCAACTTCCTCATAACTTTCGTATACTTTTGGAAGCCAGCTTGTTTTAATACTGCAGATCTCACACATTTCTTCTGACCAGCAGCGATTCTTTACATCAAAGAACAGTGTTCCGGACGCATCCGATACATCCGTACTGTAATTGCCGCTCAGGCGAAATGCCAGATAATCCTTTGGCAGCATAATTTTATGAATCTTTGCAAAATTCTCCGGTTCATTGTTTTTCATCCAGAGTACTTTCGGCGCAGTAAATCCGGTAAATGAAATATTGGCTGTGTATGCAGTAAGACGTTCCTTCCCAATTACCTGATTTAAATAATCGCACTCTTTTGTCGTCCTTCCGTCGTTCCAGAGAATTGCCGGACGAATCACTTCATCCTTATCGTCCAGTGCTACAAGTCCATGCATCTGTCCGCCAAAGCTGATGCCGGCTACCAGACTCCTGTCTGTACCATCCAGCAATTCCTTCAGTCCATCCATTGACTGTGTAAACCAGTCATACGGATTCTGCTCCGACCATCCCGGTTTTGGAAAACAGATTGGATATTCACGACTGACGATCTTTAAAATTTTTCCACTGCCCTCCATCAAAAGAAGTTTAACAGCAGAAGTTCCCAGATCAATTCCTATGTAATTCATGATAACCCTCAATTCTGAAATGTTAATTTTGTGCTCGTGCACGTTTCTACTCATATCCTACAACGATGCGCTGATATTTTCAACTGTTTTCCGAAATTTTTTCTCTTTTTCGTGATTTCTTCCAAACCGGTTGCACTTATTTTGTGGAAAGCGTACAGTAACTTTCCCCACTCTCGTCGTGCACGCACACATTTTCTGTATTTCAATTGACATTTTACCTTATCAATGCTACCCTTGTAAGAGTTATTCAGGAAAAATTCAACAAGGGGGAACGACATGGCCACTATAAAACAGATTGCTGAACTGGCAGGTGTTTCACGCGGTACGGTTGACCGTGTACTGAACAACCGCGGTTCCGTCAATGCCAATACTGCAGCCCGTGTACGTGAAATTGCAGAAAAATTAAACTATAAACCCAACAAAGCAGGACTGATGCTTGCTGCACAGAAAAAGAATCTGAAAATCGGTGTTATTTTATTTCCCGATTCCAATCCTTTTTTCAGTGAAGTCCTTGAAGGCGTAAATGCCAAGGCAAAAGAATTATCTGCCTATAATTTCACCGTTCTTATCCGTCAGGTTCCATTTGATGAGACCGAACAATTTAATACCATGGAAGCACTGCTTGCGGAAGGCATCAACGGATTAGTTATCGCACCATTCAATTCTTTATATATTGCCGCAGAAATCGACCGCCTCACAGAAATGAACATTCCGGTCATCACCGTAAACACCGATATTCTGTCCCGCAGGATCGCATATGTCGGAAGTAATTACCGCCTGTCCGGACAGACTGCTGCCGGACTGGTTTCTCTGATGACATTCGGGGAAATTCATATTGGTATTGTAACCGGTTCGTCACATGTACTCTGTCACTCCGATCGTATCGAGGGTTTTACTTCAACGCTTTCCGAAAAGGGCGAACGTATTCATATCGTGGAAACAATAGAAAATCATGATGATGATAATGAAAGTTATGAAAAAGTCAAAGAAATGCTGGCTTCACACCCCGAAATCAATGTGCTGTATTTTGCAGCCGGCGGTGTAGCAGGCGGATGCCGTGCCGCAGTCGAAAGCGGCCGGATCGATGCCATGCGTATCTTTACTTACGACTGTGTTCCTTCCACAAAAAAACTGCTCGATGATGGCATTATCACTGCTACCATCTGCCAGCAGCCATACAAGCAGGGATACCTTCCGGTAGAATTGCTCTCCCGTTATCTGATTGAGGGCATCTCCTGCGAAGAATTCCACTACACAGACATCGATATACGAATAAAGGAGAACCTGTAAAACAGGTTCTCCTTTTTAATAACTCCCGGCTAGAAAGAACTCTTTCCTTCTTCCAGTTTCTGCTCATACTCTTCAAAATACTGATAAAACGGACTGTCCGGGTCCTGCATTTTTTCCGCAATATTCACAGCATAAAGCGAAACGGCAATCCCAAGAACAATTGAAATCACTGCTGTAATAATTCCACCGATCGCCAGCCCCTTTTTCTCGTTCTTTACCATCTGCACAATACCGAAAATAATCGCAAGCACTGCCAGAATATAATTGATGCAGCATGCAAATGTAAAAACAGATAAAATTCCAAGAACCAGTGAGGCAATTCCAAATCCGGTTCCTGTTCCCTTTGCCTGTGTCTGTCCGTAATATGCCTGCTGATATGCATTCGGCTGTGACTGTTCACTCTGATATGCCTGCTGGTACGCAGTCTGTCCATACGCATATGCCGTATTGTCCGGCTGCGGATTTTCCTCTGCCGATGTTGCTCCATAAGAAGTCTCCGGCTGTTCCTGCGTCATCTGTGATGTTTCATTCTGTACGATCTCATTTTCCGGTGCCGTATAATCCTGAAAGTTTGTTTCCTCCGGTGTTTTTGAACCGTTTTCGTTTGTTGTAAACTCGTCGCTCATTCCATCCTTCTCCTTTTTATTCTTTCCCTGACTTCTTATCAATAATCACAATAGTAGTCATTTACTCATTATAATTATTCTGTCCCCAAAAATCAACAGGTTCATAGTCCTGTAGTTTTGCAAGGAGCCCCTTCTTCTGCAATTCCTCCTGAATCATATCCAGAATTTCCACGCGTTCCGCCCGGACCGTATGATAATGATATCCGGAAGTAACATTTTTCAGCAGACTAGATTTCCCGGAACGGATCTCCTCCATATAATTGCGGATATCCATACGGGATTTGATATTCATCTCTGCCCGAAGCACTCCGTATACCTTATGATATACAAATACATCCTCAACGGTTCCTCCGAGATCCACAATCGTTGTCAGCTCTTTTTCAACCTCATCATCTTCATGCTGTACCTTAAATACACGGGTTGTCTCCTCATCTTCCTGTATCAGATACCCCCGGTTGGTCGAAAATATATTTTTTCCATTTGCCCGAAGAAGTGCAACATCCTGCACAATGACCTGTCTGCTCACGTCAAATTCTTTTGCCAGTGTCGTGGCAGAAACTGCTTTGTCACTGTTTTTTAGTGCCTGTATAATTTTTCCACGCCTTTCTTCCCCGCTCATTTCTGGAATCCCACCTTCTTTAATTTTCTACCGGATGCAGATTTTTCAAAGAAATATCCAGAATCGGAGCCGAATGTGTCAGTGCTCCGCTGGAAACATAATCTACGCCAAGCCCGGTCAGTCTTGCAATATTTTCTTTCGTCACATTTCCGGAAACTTCAATCTCTGCCCGTCCGTCAATATAGGCGATGGCTTCTTTCAGCGCATCGGTGTCCATATTATCCAGCATGATAATATCCGCACCTGCCTCCACAGCTTCCTTTACCATATCCAGATTTTCTACTTCTACCTCAATCTTACGGACAAACGGTGCATACTTCTTTGCAGCAGCAATCGCTTCTTTTACTCCGCCTGCAGCTCCGATATGATTATCTTTCAGCAATACCCCGTCGGAAAGATTATATCTGTGGTTATTTCCACCACCGATTCTTACTGCATATTTTTCAAAAATACGATTGTTTGGTGTTGTCTTTCTGGTATCCAGAAGTTTGATTCCGGTTCCTTTTAATAATTCTGCCACGGAATGTGTGTAGGTTGCAATTCCGCTCATACGCTGCAGATAATTCAGTGCGGTACGCTCTCCGCATAAAAGGGTCCGGATATCGCCATGCACTTTTGCCATAAGCTGTCCCTTATGAACTTCTGCTCCATCCTGCACCAAAAATTCAACTGTTGTCTTTTCATCGAGAAGTGTAAACACTCTCTCGAATACCTGCAGCCCGCATATAATGCCATCTTCTTTGCAGATAAGATCCACTTCTCCTGCCTGTGGATGAGGCATGACACTGTTTGTGGAGACATCCTCACTTGTGATATCTTCTTTTAAAGCACTGAGAATCCATGGATCTACATTTAATTTTAAAGTTACCTGATCGTACATCTCTCTCTCCTGATTTTCTTATTTTATTTTATCCGACCTGTGCACACTGCT
>ERZ772821.2260-NODE-2260-length-10085-cov-5.716550_pt1 | contig 10085 bp, 10 predicted proteins | sample MGYA00580859_ERZ772821 | MGnify/ENA primary metagenome ERZ772821 (study PRJEB29015, sample SAMEA2737674) | human gut metagenome | biome: human gut; feature: human-associated habitat; material: faeces | place: China | collected 2012 ...
ATATCGTTGGTATGAGATTTGGTTCTCTGTTCGATGCTACTCAGACAATGGTTCTTCCACTTGAGAATGGCACAACAGAAGTACAGGTAGTTTCCTGGTATGACAACGAGAACTCCTACACAAGCCAGATGGTTCGTACAATCAAACACTTTGGTAAATTACTGAACGCTTAATTTTCAGTAAGTGTAAAGGAATAGACTCCAACGAAGGGTCCGGTCTGATTTGGACCGGACCTTTTTCGCGTGGTCTGGAATGACAGCAGGAAATCAATAAGTTACTGTTTACAGATATGCAGTAACTGTTAAAGAATATTATTAAGGAGGCACCACAAATGCTGAATAAAAAATCTGTTGATGATATCAATGTAAAAGGCAAAAAAGTTCTTGTAAGATGTGACTTCAATGTTCCTCTTCAGGATGGAAAGATCACAGATGAGAACCGTCTGGTTGCAGCTCTTCCTACAATCAAGAAGCTGATCGCTGACGGCGGAAAGGTTATTCTCTGCTCCCACCTTGGAAAACCGAAGGGAGAGCCGAAACCGGAATTATCTCTTGCACCGGTTGCAAAACGTCTTTCCGAATTATTAGGACAGGAAGTTAAGTTTGCAGCAGATCCTGAAGTAGTAGGACCTAACGCAAAAGCAGCAGTAGCTGAGATGAAAGACGGAGATGTTATCTTACTTGAAAACACACGTTATCGCGCAGAAGAAACAAAGAACGGAGACGAATTCAGCAAAGAACTTGCTTCTCTTTGTGATGTATTTGTTAATGATGCATTTGGTACAGCTCACAGAGCACACTGCTCTAATGTTGGTGTGACCAAATATGTTGATACAGCAGTTGTTGGTTACTTAATGCAGAAGGAAATCGATTTCCTTGGAAATGCAGTGAACAATCCTGAGAGACCGTTTGTTGCTATCCTTGGCGGAGCTAAGGTTTCCAGCAAGATTTCTGTAATCAATAACCTTCTTGATAAAGTAGATACTCTTATCATTGGTGGTGGTATGTCTTACACATTCTCAAAAGCTATGGGTGGACATATCGGAACATCTCTTTGTGAGGATGATTATCTTCAGTATGCATTGGACATGATGAAGAAAGCAGAAGACAAAGGTGTGAAACTTCTTCTTCCGGTAGATAACAGAATCGGTGATAACTTCTCTAATGACTGTAATATCCAGGTTGTTAAACGTGGTGAGATTCCGGACGGATGGGAAGGAATGGATATCGGACCGGAAACAGAGAAGCTTTTTGCTGATGCTGTAAAAGATGCTAAGACAGTTGTATGGAACGGACCGATGGGCTGCTTCGAAATGCCAAACTTCGCTCATGGTACAGAAGCTGTTGCAAAAGCACTTGCTGAAACAGATGCCACAACTATTATCGGTGGTGGTGATTCTGCAGCTGCAGTTAACATCCTTGGTTATGGCGACAAGATGACACACATCTCCACAGGTGGCGGTGCATCTCTTGAATTCCTGGAAGGAAAAGAACTCCCGGGTGTTGCAGCAGCAAACGATAAATAAGAATATAATAACATCCCACAGGGATACTAAGGAGATAAATCATCATGGCAAGAAAGAAAATTATCGCTGGTAACTGGAAAATGAACATGACACCAAGCGAAGCCGTTAAATTAGTAGAAACATTAAAACCATTAGTAGTTAACGATGAAGTAGACGTAGTATTCTGCGTACCTGCAATCGATATCATCCCGGTTGTAGAAGCTGCTAAGGGAACAAACATCCAGGTTGGTGCTGAGAACATGTACTTTGAAGAGAAAGGTGCATACACAGGAGAAATCTCCCCTGCAATGCTCGTAGATGCCGGAGTTAAATATGTTGTTCTTGGACATTCCGAAAGAAGAGAATACTTCGGAGAAACAAACGAAGATGTTAACAAGAAAGTTCTCAAAGCTTTCGAACATGGAATTACACCTATCATGTGCTGTGGCGAAACTCTTACTCAGAGAGAACAGGGCGTGACAATGGATTTCATCCGTCAGCAGGTTAAAGTTGGATTCCAGGGTGTTACAGCAGATCAGGCTAAGACAGCAGTTATCGCTTACGAGCCAATCTGGGCAATCGGAACAGGTAAAACAGCTACAACTGAGCAGGCTCAGGAAGTATGCGCAGGTATTCGTGCATGCATCGCTGAAATCTATGATGAAGCAACAGCAGAAGCAATCCGTATCCAGTATGGCGGATCTGTAAATCCTGCAACAGCACCTGACTTATTCGTTCAGAACGATATCGACGGCGGACTTGTAGGTGGCGCTTCTCTGAAAGCTGATTTCGGAAAGATCGTTAACTACAAATAATAAAATAATAGCTATTTTTTGGCTAATGTGTCCAAGCGAGAAGTAATTAAACGCTCCTAAACACAAGGATGATTGGTAAATATTACCAATTGAATTGTGGATAGGGGCGTTTTATAATTTACCTACTATCACCTTTTGGTATCACTTTTGGAAGGAAAAATCACTATCATTCAAAAAAGTGATAATTGCTACAGGGAAGGAAGTAAATGGCGAAGAACTATGAGGGTAGAAAAGAAAATGGCGAGGGCAATGTAAGAAAACTGCCAAGCGGAAAATATGAATGTGTAGTACAAAGCAAATACATTAATCCAAAGACCGGGAAACCCAAAAGAATTAAACGAGTGGGAGAAACAGAAAAGGCTGCCCGTGAAAAAGCAAAGCTGGATCTTGCCGCCTGGGAGAAGGAAATTGAGAGAGACAGAGATACAAAGATTAATAAAGCCAAGAACTTTGGCGAATATATGTCTGAATATATTGAGACAGAGGTAAATCCCTTATCCTCAGCAATCTGCTGCACCAGTTTCTTTAGTTATTCCTCAATTTCTGGGTTTTATATTCCGCCGGTATTTCACCGACCATACCATATGGTAGTTGATGTAACACATGCAAGTTCTATAATATATTAGACCGTCACTGCCTGTCTTATGCTTAAGCCGCTCGCCAAAGCGTTCAAATTGTGTATCCAGATCAATAATTTTTCCTGGCAATGCACCTAATGCCAACGATAAAATCATCACTATAGAGCCGTCGGTACTCAACATCCCGTCCTGTCCAACGGCTTATGATCATTACTTTACCGTATCAAAGTTTTTTCTATGAAATTTTAACAGCTATTTCTGACATTGTCCACGATTTTAGAAAGTGTTTCTTATTCCAGTTTTCATTCGATGTAACTTTTGTTTTATTGCCAGCTATAAATCTCTATTCGTTCGTGAAAAATTATAAGAAAATCCCCGGCATACTGCGGACGTTTCCTTGAAGTAAAATCTATTGTTGTCACACGTCCTTGCTATCTCTATAATAAGTTATGCCGGGGAAAATTATCTATCTTACTTGATTAAATTGTATTTTTTTTAATACGGGCTACGCCGGTTCTATTTGCTGCCTCCGCAACCGCTTTGGCTACCGCCGGTCCTACTCTCTTATCGAATGCCTTCGGAATGATATATTCCGGAGAAAGTTCCTCATCTGTGATCAGATTTGCAAGTGCTTCAGACGCTGCCAGTTTCATTTCATCATTGATCTCTTTTGCTCTCACATCAAATGCGCCACGAAAAATTCCCGGAAAAGCAAGTACGTTGTTGATCTGGTTCGGGAAATCACTTCTTCCTGTGGAAACAACTTTTGCTCCGCCTGCCTTTGCGTCATCCGGGAATATCTCCGGAGTCGGGTTTGCACATGCAAAAACAATTGCATCCTTATTCATGGTCTTAACCATCTCTGTTGTAACGGCACCCGGTGCGGAAACACCGATAAATACATCTGCGCCGACCAGCATATCTGCCAGAGAACCTGCTTTCTTATCCAGATTGGTCACCTTGCTCATTTCATCTTTGATTGGATTCATTCCTTCCGGACGTCCCTCAAAGATCGCACCCTTTCTGTCACAGAGTGTGATGTTCTTAAATCCGGCTGTGAGAAGCAGACGAGCGATAGAGATTGCTGCTGCTCCTGCTCCGTTCATTACAACATGGACATCCTCTTTCTTCTTGCCAACAACTTTAAGTGCATTGGTAAGACCTGCCAGTGTGATGATCGCAGTACCATGCTGGTCATCATGGAAGATCGGAATATCACATTTTTCTTTCAGTTTCTTTTCAATTTCGAAACATCTCGGTGCGGAAATATCTTCCAGGTTTACTCCACCAAAGGAACCGGAGATCATATAGATTGTATTTACAATTTCGTCCACATCGTTGCTTTTAATGCAGAGTGGAAATGCATCTACATCACCAAATGCCTTGAAAAGGACACATTTACCTTCCATAACCGGCATTCCGGCTTCCGGTCCAATGTTTCCAAGTCCAAGAACAGCAGAACCGTCTGTAACTACCAGACACATGTTCCATCTTCTTGTGAGTTCGTAGGATTTGTTTACATCCTTCTGGATTTCCAGACAAGGCTGTGCAACTCCAGGTGTATAAGCAAGTGACAGATCATCCTTATTTTCTACAGGTACTCTTGTTACAACTTCAATCTTACCTTTCCATTCTCCATGCAGTCTTAAAGATTCTTTTGCATAATCCATTTCTATTGTCCTCCCTGGTATCTTAAATTTTGTGAAGCCGTATGATTCGGTTGCCTCTATTGTTACTGTGAACAGTTGCCTTCTAATCTATTAATAATTTCCTGTAAAGAATTTGCTGTCTTTTGGAAGCTCATATCCGTCAAAATATTTATCAAAGTCAAGTTTGAGATATCCACACAGATTAGCAAGTTCGACCATCGTATTATCGTTTACAGGTAATCCATGCTCTCTTCTGTCTTTTTCTGCCAAAACTTCTTTTTCACCATGTGTATAAATACGATCTTTGCCTTCTGCCTTCGGACTTTCTCTCAAAGCTTCCAGGTATTCTGAAAAATGTCTGCGGATTGCCTGAGGATCACCAAATGCAGCCGGATCGATTGCCATAAATCCATGACAGATTCCTGTTTTATCCGGGAATGTGCAGCAATGATCCGAAGTAACACCCATGGAAAGAATGGAACTGAACAGTTCACATAACATACCATATCCATATCCCTTGTGGCTTCCTGTAACTTCTTCATTTCCACCAAGAGGCATGATTCCGCCCCCCTTCTTTGCAACAATATTGGCAAGGACATCCGGTGCGTCTGTGCTTGCATGACCATCTTTGTCCAACGCCCATCCATCAGGAAGCGGTTTCTCCATTTTGTTGTACATTTCTAGTTTTCCTCTTGTAACTACTGTGGTAGAACAGTCAAAGAAAAACGGATACGGGTCTGCCGGCATAGCTACTGCGATTGGGTTTGATCCAAGCATGGCTTTTTTGCCAAACGTAGGAACCATAATAGCCTCTGAATTGGTGCAAGCCATTCCCAGAAGTCCTTCATCGCACGCCATCTTTGCATAATATCCGGCAATACCGAAATGATTGGACTCACGGACGGTTACAATTCCAACTCCGGTTTTTTTGGCTTTTTCGATGGCTTTTTTCATTGCGTAAACGGAAATAAGCTGTCCCATTCCATTATGACCATCAATCACTGCAGATATCGGTGTTTCAAATACAACTTCAGGCTTTGCCTGCGGATGGATCGTTCCCTTTTCGATTCCCTTATGATAACGCACCATTCTCTGCATACCATGACTTTCTATTCCATAAAGGTCAGCCGTAAGAAGCACATCCTTGATCTGATTGCTTTCTTCCTCTGTAAATCCAAACGCCTTGAATACGTCTCCGCAAAAATGATTCAGTGTCTCATATGACCATTTCACATATCCCATTGTTTCGCACCTCTTTCTGGTATTGCCAGTTTTATTTATTGGTATTACCAATTTGCATTTTAATTATATCACTGCTATTACCAAAACACAATAGAGGTCATATCAATTAACTCTGTAAAAATGCCCAAAATTTCTTAGGATTTTTTTTGCATTTCTTCCATATAACGTTCAATCGTATCCATATGTTCGGACATACATCGTTCCGCCTGTTCTGCATCTCCGTTGATGATTGCCTCAACAAGCCGATGATGCTGGTCATCAACCTCTCTGGCAGAATTATTCTTTTTCATAATGTAGTCTCTCGTCCCGGAAACAATATTCTCCGTAAGCTGATCCGCTGCCGCAAGGACACTGTAAATCATCGGGTTATCTGCGATCTTTGCAATCTTCTGGTGAAGTTCGCGATCCAGTTTACCCCGTATCTTTTCATCTTCTGCGGCGTCCACCGTGCAAGAATCATCCATAATTCTGCTGCGTTCAGCGGTGTGCACTTCCTCGCTGCAAGAATTGCTGATTCTCTTTCCAGTGCCACACGAAACTGCTGATTCTGGCGCAGATATCCATTATTTAATTTGAGAAAAAGTATAATAGAAACACAGGAAAAAAGCGAACTACTGGAAAACGTCTTTTCGTCAATCTGACTGTGGATAAGTAATTACTTTTAAAATAAAAAAGCATTAATATAAGCCCCAAAACTTTAGGGATAAGCTGTAGAAACTAAATCCGGTGCATAACTTTCCTGAAAAAGAACGGCAGAAAAAACTACAAACACAGTTTTTTCTGCCGAAAATGATTATCCACAAAATAAAAAAATAAATTTCGTCATTTTTAACAACGACTTATGTATGCCTCTGAACAGTAACAAATCTAATAGTCAAAAGACAGAGTAGTCAATATCTGGCTTGAATAATGGACAGAACTATGCTACACTGACTAAAGAACAGCTGATGGCGGTATGCATTGACAAGGATGCGATAATAGAGTCCTGTGTTAAGTCACTTAAGGCTCAGTGTCCTAAGATGCTCGGCAAGAAAGAAATTATGGATGTCTACCATTGTGAGAGTGATAAAGCACTTCGGATTTTGAAGCTGATGTTCCAGATGGGTTACGGAAACAAGATCGGAAAAGAGTATTATGTGTCCAAGAAAGCGCAGGAAGATTTCTTGAAAAATATGGTCGGCAAAGAGGTCTATATATAACATTTGAAAGCGTTTGGAACTGGTGTAACTATCACGAATAATTATCACTTTTTGAATATGATGTCCATAACATCAGTAAAATCAATGGTTTCACGCATGACTTATGTGGAGTCATAAACTACAAATAAGAATAAAATTCAAAACTGGTTATATAGAGATAATCATTATGTTCAAGCATAAGGCACTCTGCCGGGTTACCGGCGGGTGCCTCTTTTTAATGCCATATAATATCATAGGAATATAAAAGCCCTACGGGCGGGAGCTCACTGAGGCGAAGAGGGTATTCAGTAACATAAAAAATAATAAAGGACAGTTCCGCTAGGAAACTGTCCTCTTTATCGTTAGGTATAGTTATATATGACCTGCAGATCATATATTTCATCTGGTGTACTGAACCTGTTCTGGTGTTCTTTACTCATGTTATCTTCTGTAAGTATCTTTGGTACTTTATGCGTTCAGCTCTTTTGTATATACGGAGTATATCATATTTTTCTACATTCGTCTACAGATTTCAACATAAATCTTCGGAAAACATTTCGACAAGAATACGTAATATTCGACAAATTCATAAAACCATACCGATCCACCAATATTTAACAGCTATTTTACATAAACAAGATAGAGGGGATATATGGTATATGATATTCTGTTATCAATTTGAAGACCAGATGTTTAAAAGCAGATTTAAGGATAATAATGGACGGTGAAAACAGTGAAAAAAGAGATAGAGAAAATACGTAATGAAATGAATCAGGATCAGTATTACCTTCATTGTCAGTACATAATGGGAATACTGGCTGTGAAGATAAAGATTATCGGAGAACAGCTGGTTCTCAGGAATAAAAGAGATGTAATCCAAAATGTTTCCCAGAGAATAAAAACTCCGGAAAGTATTTATGCAAAAATGCTCCGTAAAAATCTGGAACCGGAGTTTTCCCTGGCAAAAGAGAAATTAAATGATCTGATCGGTATTCGTATAGTATGTCTTTTTCTTGATGATGTATATGAAATCGCAGAAATGCTGAAGAAACAGAAAGATATTAAAGTGATCAAAGAAAAAGATTATATTGTGAAACCCAAAAAGAACGGATATATGAGTTTACACCTTATCGTGGAGATCCCCGTATGTATGGGGGACAAGGTCGAGATGAAAAAAGTAGAGATACAGATACGTACTACAGCGATGGATTTCTGGTCTGTGCTGGAATATCAGCTTCTATACAAAAAAAATGTAAAAGGGGCAGATAAAGTGGGAAAAGAGCTGAAAAGTTATTCCGATGAGATCGCTGCACTGGATCAGAAAATGCTGAAATTAAGAAACAGAATTGAATCTATCTAATTGCATGAAAAGGCATTGACTGCTATAATGAAAAAAGTATGTAAACAGAAAGCAGGTCAGTGACTCATGGAAGAAAAATTAAAAAAATGTACAGTATCAAAAAAATGTGGAAGTTGCCAGTATCAGGGGATTTCCTATAAAGAACAGCTTGCAGTCAAGCAGAAAAAAATGAATAAACTTTTGAAGAAATTTGCAAATGTAAAACCGATCATTGGCATGGAAAACCCTTTCTATTACAGGAATAAAGTCCATGCTGTTTTTGACCGGGACAGAAAAGGAAATATTATATGTGGTACTTATGAAGCGAAGACTCACAAGGTGGTTCCGGTAGAAGAATGTCTGATCGAGGATAAGATCAGTCAGGAGATAATCCGTACCATCAGAGATATGCTGAAATCTTTTAAGATCAAAACTTACGACGAAGATACAGGATATGGATTATTGCGTCATGTACTGGTGAGAAGAGGATTTTCTACAGGAGAGATCATGGTAGTTCTGGTAGCTGCGTCTCCCATTTTCCCTTCGAAGAACAATTTTGTGAAAGCTTTGAGAAAAAAATATCCGCAGATTACAACAGTAGTGCTGAATGTAAATGACAAAAAAACCAGTATGGTTCTTGGAGAAAGGGACATTGTGCTCTATGGAAAGGGATTTATCAGAGATAATCTTTGCGGATGTTCGTTTAGAATATCTCCACAGTCATTTTATCAGGTAAATCCGGTGCAGACAGAAATTCTGTACAAAACGGCCATTGAGTATGCAGGACTTGGAAGGAAAGAAACCGTTATCGATGCATATTGCGGGATTGGAACGATCGGGCTTGTGGCTGCCGGCAAGGCGAAAAATGTGATTGGTGTGGAACTGAATCCTGATGCTGTTCATGATGCGAAAATCAATGCGAGGGAAAATAAGATAACCAATACACGTTTTTATCAGGGAGATGCAGGAGAATTTATGGAAAAAATGGCAGAAGAGGGTGAGCGTGCAGATGTAGTATTTATGGATCCTCCCCGTACTGGCAGTGATAAGAAATTCATGTCTTCAGTGATCAAACTGGCGCCTTCAAGAATTGTTTACATTTCCTGTGGCCCGGAATCTCTGGCAAGGGATCTGGAATATTTTACCGAACACGGCTATACAGTCAGGAAGATTCAGCCGGTAGATATGTTTAGTTTTACAGATCATTGTGAAAATGTAGTGTTACTTCGTCGTAAATAAACATAAGAAAAATAGTAACCATATCTGATTGAGACTGGATTCGGCAATATTTTAAAGGATTATTGATCCGGATAGGTCAGAGGTATGTTTTTGATAAGGAGCAATCTCTATGCATACATCAAAAGATTATTTGCATATTTTTCTCGATATGGGTGATGCACTGTTAAACAGTGGTGCGGAAATTTTTCGTGTGGAGGATACATTGAATCGAATGGGTTATGCCTGTGGTGCTGCTCAGATGAATGTTTTTGTGATCACTTCAAGCATTGTTATTACTATGGAATTTCCAGGAGAGGGAGCACGGACGCAGACCCGCAGGATTCGGGAAGGTGGCGGAAATGATTTCACGAAACTGGAGCAGCTGAATGACCTGAGCCGTCGTTTCTGTAAGCATCCTGTTTCAGCGGCAGAGCTTCGGGAAGAATTTGATAAAATCAATACAAATAAACCACATCCCTTCTGTAAACTTCTCGGAAGTCTTCTGGCGGCCTGCAGTTTTGCACTTTTCTATCGCTCCAACAGCCGCCGGGTTTCCCGCTGC
>ERZ772821.2262-NODE-2262-length-10068-cov-3.603216_pt1 | contig 10068 bp, 5 predicted proteins | sample MGYA00580859_ERZ772821 | MGnify/ENA primary metagenome ERZ772821 (study PRJEB29015, sample SAMEA2737674) | human gut metagenome | biome: human gut; feature: human-associated habitat; material: faeces | place: China | collected 2012 ...
ATTTAAATAAGGCACGTCTGATCGAGAAGATTGCAGATCTTGTCCGGGACAAAAAAATCGATGGAATCACAGACCTGAATGATCATTCCAGCCGTGAGGGGATGCGCATCTGTATTGATCTCCGTAAGGATGCCAATGCCAACGTGGTCCTGAATCTGCTTTATAAACATACACAGCTGCAGGATACTTTTGGTGTGATCATGCTTTCGCTTGTTCCGAATCATGGAAGCATGGAACCAAAGGTTCTGAATCTGAAAGAGATGCTGGAGTATTATCTTGAGCATCAGGAGAACGTAGTTCGCAGAAGGACACAGTATGATCTGAATAAAGCTCAGGAGAGAGCTCATATTTTGGAAGGTCTGCTGAAAGCACTGGATAATATCGATGAGGTAATCCGGATTATCCGTGGTTCCCGCAACGTACAGATCGCGAAACAGGAACTGATCGATCGTTTTGAGCTGACAGATGTTCAGGCTCAGGCTATCGTGGATATGCGTCTCCGTGCACTGACAGGTCTGGAAAGAGAGAAGCTGGAAGCTGAGTATGCAGAGCTTATGGAGAAAATCCGGAAGTTCCAGGCAATCCTTGCTGACCGTAAGCTTCTTCTCCGTGTGATCCGTGAGGAAATCCTGGCTATTGCTGAGAAATACGGCGATGACAGAAAGACTTCCATCGGATACGATGTATATGATATTTCCACAGAGGATCTGATCCCGAGAGAGAATACAGTTATCACAATGACAAAGCTTGGTTATATCAAGCGTATGACTGTAGATAATTTCCGTAGCCAGAACCGCGGCGGCAGAGGAATCAAGGGAATGCAGACTATTGATGATGACTATATTGAAGAGCTTCTGATGACAACAACTCATCATTATCTGATGTTCTTTACCAATACCGGTCGTGTTTACAGATTGAAGGCATATGAGATTCCGGAAGCCGGTCGTACAGCGAGAGGAACAGCAATCATCAATCTTCTGCAGCTTGCCCCGGGTGAGAAGATCACTGCAGTGATCCCTCTTCGTAAGTATGAAGAAGGTCATTATCTGATGATGGCAACCAAGAAGGGTCTTGTGAAGAAAACTCCGATCAAGGATTACGAGAATGTCCGTAAGACAGGTCTTACAGCGATTGTTCTCCGTGATGATGACGAACTGATCGAGGTTAAGTCAACAGATAATAATAAAGATATCATTCTTGTTACCAAGGATGGACAGTGCATCCGCTTTAAGGAGACCGATGTCCGCAGTACAGGCCGTGCATCTATGGGTGTAAGAGGTATGAATCTTGGTGATGGTGATGAAGTTGTTGCAATGCAGCTGAATACACAGGGTGATTATCTGCTGGTAGCATCTGAGAACGGAATGGGCAAACGTACAGCAATGAACGAATTTGTTGTCCAGAACCGTGGCGGAAAAGGTGTGAAGTGCTACAAGATCACAGAGAAGACAGGAAATGTAGTCGGTGCCAAGGCTGTTAATGAAGAGAATGAGATCATGATGATCACAACAGAAGGTATCATTATCCGTCTGCAGTGTGCAGATATCTCCATTCTCGGCAGAATTACATCTGGCGTGAAGATGATCAATCTTACAGATGGCGTGACAGTTGCAAGCATTGCAAAAGTAAGAGATAAAGATCCGGAAGCAGATACGAAGGATAATATCGAAGCAGCAGATAATGAAGAATCCGCAGATGAAGCTGTATCAGGCAGCGAGGAAGAATAAGGTCGAGGATGAGTCATGGCGACAACAACAAAGAAAAAACGCAGAAAAAAATCTGTGAAAAAACTGAGATATTCTAATAAGAATCTGAATTTTGTCCATATCGTAACGCTGGCAGGAATCATTTTGATCCTGCTGGTGATCATCCTTGCAGCGCGGAGCTGCGGTGGCATCAGCCACAGAAGCCCTGAGGGAGTTGTGAAAGGTTACATTAAAGCGGCTGTTGCAGGTAAGGATAAAAAGATGCAGGAATGCTACAGTGCGGATAAAGTGTCAGATGAGGCAAAAACAGAGATTTCATCCACGATCAAATATTTCCAGGCTCACGGAGCGAAAGATGTAAATATTGAAAGTTGTGAGACAATCTCTGAGAGTAAGAATTATTCTTATGTATATATTCGCTATAATCTTGTTTTGCAGAATGATCAGGAATATCCGTGTATCAGTACTTATCTTGTAAAAGTACAGGATAAGAAATATTATCTGTATTCACCGTCCGATATTTCCGATAAGATCAGCAAGCAGGCAGCGGCTGATTATCAGAAATTTATGACAACGAAGACTTATACAGATTATACCAAGGCTTATGAAGTCTTTCTGAAAAAGAATCCGGGTTATGAGGATAAGATCGCATCGAAACTCAATGGATAAAATGGCAGGAGGACATAAGTTATGAATAGAATTTTGCTGATGGTATTCAGAAATCTTATTTTTGTTCCCTACTGGTGGATCAGGCTTTGCTGGTATGCAGCGCATACAGATGATTATCCGGAAAAGAAAAAATATGCGTTTCTGAAACATGTAGATGATTATGCGATTAAGGGCGGCAACATTCACATTGATGTGCATGGTGCGGAGAACATCCCCAGGGAAAACGGATTTATGTTTTTTCCGAATCATCAGGGGTTGTTTGATGTACTTGCGATCATCAAAGCCTGCCCGGTTCCTTTCTCAGTGGTAGCTAAGAAAGAAGTAGCGGATATTCCGTTCCTGAAGCAGGTTTTTGCCTGTATGAAGGCTTTTATCATTGACAGAGAAGACCTGAAGCAGTCCATGCAGGTGATTGTCAATGTGATCCGTGAGGTGAAGGCAGGACGGAATTATCTGATTTTCCCGGAGGGAACACGAAGCAAGAATGGAAATCATCCCGGAACATTTAAAGGCGGCAGCTTTAAGACAGCTACCAAGACCAAATGCCCGATTGTTCCTGTTGCGTTGATCGATTCCTTTAAAGCTTTTGATACCGGCTCCACTGAACATATCACTGTGCAGGTGCATATCCTTCCTCCTATGTATTATGAGGAATATAAAGATATGCATACGACAGAGATCGCTGAGGAAGTGAAGAGACGGATCGAGAAGACTATCGAAGAGAATATTTAACCGAATGCGGATTGCAAATATCCGCTTAATAAAAAGCTCTTATTAAAACTGGTATTTTTGAACCAGGGATAATAAGAGCTTTTTTCGTGGAATAAATAGTTTTTATAAATAAAAGAGTAGAGTATAATAGGAAAATAAAGAGACAGACCGTAAAGCAAATAAAAAGTTGGTCTGTGCAATAAATAAAAAGGCAGGAAAGAGAAATGACAAAGAAAAATAAAAAAATTCAGTGGGATCTTTTGCCAGGAATGTTTATGATGATTTTTCTGCCATTGGTGGCAAAAGGACAGAAAGTACAGGTGGATCTGGGAAAATATTCATGGTTTCCGGATGGAGATTTTCAGTATGATTTCTTTATGTATTGGAAAAGTATTGTATTTTTGATCCTGACAGCAGGGATGATTCTGGTGCTGATCGACAGATGTGTGATTCGGGGGTTTTCTGTAAAACAATGGAAATATTTTATGCCGTTGTTGGTGCATGCAGGCCTGGTGATCTTGTCAGTTGCTTTATCTGTCGACAAAACATTGTCCTTAAAAGGAATGTGGCAGCAGTATGAGTCAATGTGGATTCTTCTGGGGTACATAGTGGTAGTTTTTTACTGTGCACAGGTGGTAGAAGCTATGAAGGATGTGAGAACTATGTTGTGGTCGGCAGCAGTCGGTGCAGTGCTGCCTGGTATCATAGGCCTTACCCAGATTGCAGGAAAAGACTTTTTTTATACAGGAATTGGAAAATGGATTTTGTCAGCAGGAATGGATACTGATGCAAAAGAGGCTATGCAGTATCTGTATTCAGGAAGTGGAAATACAAAAGCTTATATGACACTTTATGCACCCAATTATGCAGGAGTATATATTGTACTGATTTTACCGGTAATAGTGGTTTTAACAGTTACAGCAGCTTCGAAGGCAGGAAAAATATTTGGATGTATTCTAAGTGTGATTCTTTGTATTTGTTTATACGGAAGCGGCTCGAAGACTGGATTGATAGTAAGCGGAATAATAGCAATTACAGCAGCTGTTTTTCAGCAGATGAGAAAAAATAAGAAGAGATTTTATACAGGGTTGGGTTTTACTTTTGTAATAGTATTTCTGATAATTACCGGATGTGATTTTGCCAGTGGACATACTGTGATAAACAGCATAAAGGAGAGCTTTCACAGAGAAACTTATGATCTGGAGGCCATTCAGCCGGGAAAAAATGGCGTTACAGTAAACTATAAGAACAACACCCTGGAATTGATACCGGAAACAACAGAAATGGGGCAAACACTTACAGGTATTTTAAATCAAAAAGACAATTTGCTGGCTGTATGGGACACAGACAGCAAATGTTTCCGGTTCAGAGATACAGTTTATGAAGATCTGGAATTTGATGCCTATGCTCAGGATCAGACAGATTATCTTATCATTCGGCAGGGCGAAATTACATGGAATTTTTTGAAAGAGCAGGATTCTGAAAAATATGTTTATCTTAATCAGTATGGCAAAGAAGATGAAATTGTGAATGCGCCAGCTATATTAAAAGGATATGAGAGAGTGTTTTCTGACAGAGGATATATCTGGGGAAGAACTATCCCTTTGATTGCAAAACATCTGTTATGGGGAAGCGGCCCGGATACTTTTGCAGTGGAATTTCCGCAGACAGATTATGTGATGAAAGCAAATACCAGCCTGAATATGTATCAGCAACTTCCAACAAAAGCACATAATATGTATTTTCAGTCAGCATTGCAGACAGGTGTGCTTTCTGCTTTATGTCTGATCGTGTTCTGGATGCGTTATATGATCCGTTTTATAAAAAAATTCCGTAAAAATTTCAGACAGGAAAAAAATCGATTCTGTAATCTTGCAGGTTTGGGTATTTTTCTGGGAATTACAGGGTTCCTGTTAATGGGAATCATGAACGATTCAAACCTTGCCACAGCACCTGTTTTCTGGTGTTTGCTGGGTACGGGAATCGCTGTGGATTTAGCTACATAATTAGTAGAAAATCCGGCATAACTTGCACAGTGCGTCAATAAAGGAAAGGGTATAATTATACATATAATTACAAAAGCAGGGAGGAAAAATGGTATGAAAAGAAAACGTCTGGCATTGTTACTGGCAGCTGCATTAACGATTACCAGTGCAGATGGAACAGCATTGATGGTAAGAGGCGCAGATTTTTCATCAGAACCTGTGCAGGAAGAAATGGAAGTGCAGTCTGATGAGAGTGCAGCAGAAGTAAGCGGAGAAAGCTCTGGAGATAATTCAGAAGAAGTATTTGAATCGGAATCAGTGGATGGAACGGAGCAGGGCGCAGAAGATCTGGAGATTGGTACTGAAGAGACTGATAATGCATCGGTTGATAAGGGAGAGACGGAACCTGAGGAACTTTTGCAGCAGGATATGGAAGGTGATGCTGAGAACGGAAATGTAGCTGAAGAAGAATTTAATGCAGGCGAAGAATCAGAGTTTAGTTCTGGAGAAGATTCGGCAGCAGAAGCATCTGCATCTAAATCGATTATTCCTGGTAATGTGAAGAAGATAGCGTTGAATAAGAGCTATTCAGTGAAAATCACTAAAAAGACCAAAGATGTATGGTTTGCGTATACAGCTGCTGCAGACGGGGATTATGCGTTTTCTTCGGATGGAAATGGTGAGTATGGATATGTAGGGTATTGCTATGATAATTCCAAGGTGACGAATAAAGAAAAGTATCTTATAGGTGGAGACGAATATTTTTTAGATTCTGGTAAAAATTTTTGGTTCAGAATCCGAATGAAAAAAGGGAAAACCTATTATTTACGGGCATGTATGTATAATTCAGATGAAACTGGCACTTTTAAGGTGAAGCTGGTGAAATCTTCAACTCCTGTATCTGTAAAAGTAAATACATCAGTTGTACAAAAAAAATTCATGGCAGGTGTTGAGTATTGTTCAATGAATGGCTTGAAATTAAATATAAAATATGGAAAGGGAAAAGCTGATCAAACGCTTACATTTAATGACAGTAGGTGGTGGAAACAGGTTCAGGTTGCCATAGATTCTTATGGAAATGAATTTACATATAAATTTGCGAAATTAGAAGATGGTCAGGAAGCAAAAATTTATGATGGCGGAAAAGAAATAGATTATGCAGGAAGCTATAAGCTGGTTATTTTCCGTAATGGTGAAAGAGTTAATATAGATACAGATTGTATTATTAAAGTTGTTGACTCCAGGAAGCTTCCAACGCTACATGTTGGAAAAAACAATCAGATAGAGAGTCCAGAGAATATGTTTAAGTGGTATGCTTTTACACCTACAAAAACAGCGAGTTATCGTTTTTCACCAGTAATGGTTGTTGAAGTAAAAAGGAAAAGCCCAAATGGTAATTATTATGATAATGAATTTGGAGATACTGATAAACCCGGTGAATATTCAATGTTTATGGAAAAAGGCGTGACTTATTATCTGGGACTTAGAGGGGCTCGTACGACAAAGGGTAATAAAAAAATTACAAAGTGGAATTTATCCATTGAAGCAAAAGTTAATGTCTCATCTCTTAAGTTATCGCAAAAATCCATGGTATTTACTGAGGGACTGGACATTGTCAATTATTTTACCCCGGCAGGAAAACTGACAATTAATCATGATGATGGAAGAAAGGCAGAAACTCATGAGGTGATTATTGGAAGACGTTGTCTGGATAATGACAGGCATGGTATGTGGCCTAAAATCATAGATAGTTCAGGTAAGGAAATTTCCCTGGAAGCCTGGGAAAAATTATCACCAGGAACATATAAATTAAGTTATGTTTGGCAGCTTGGGAATACCAGTCTTGTTATTGAAAGTAATGCTATTACAATAACAATACAGAAAAAGGTAAACTTTGATAGTTATCCAAAACTTAAAGTTGGAAAGAATACTGTAGCGATGACTCATGAGGAGTATATTTCGGATTATGAAGGTGGATTTATAAGGAATTGGTATGCTTTTAAGGTTGATAAAAAAGATCTTTATGATATTGAATATAGCGGATCAATGCATTGGAAAAAAATTGATGCTAATGGAAAGGCAAAAGATTACAATCCGAAATGGAAAGGAAAAGGTTTTGAATTTGAAGCCGGAAATTATCTTGCGTACTGGGGCAGATATGAAAAAACTACAAATATAACTGTAAATATCAAACGAATACACACTTGGGATAAAGGAAAGATAACAAAGAAAGCCACTTGTAAAGAGAACGGTGTAAAAACTTTTACCTGCCAAACCTGTGGAGGAAAGAAAACTCAGTCTATTCCAAAGACAACAACTCACAAATTTGGAAAATGGACAAAAGTTTCCAATGCGACAGTATTTGCGAAGCAAAAACAGAAACGTACCTGTTCTGTCTGCGGCAAAGCAGAAACCAGGGAATATGGAAACAAACTGAAAGCGACAATTAAATTAAATGTAAAATCAATCACCCTTCAGCAGGGCCAGACAACAAAAGCTGTTAAAGTTACAATGGCTAAAGGGGATTCTGTAAAATCCTGGATATCTTCAAACAAAAATATCGTGACCGTTGATAAGGATGGAACGATCAAGGCACAGAAGAAAAATGGAACAGCAAAGATTACAGTTACATTAAAGAGTGGTAAAAAAGCAACAGTAACTGTTAAAGTCCAGAGCAAAAAGATCACTACTTCAAAGATCACTGGCCTGAAATCCAAGGTAACTTTGAAGAAGGGAAAGAAACTTACTCTGAAACCAGTAATCAGTCCTGCTACCAGCCAGGATAAGATTACTTACACAACATCTAAAAATTCTGTTGCAACAGTAAGCAGCAAAGGTGTAATTACAGCAAAGAAAAAAGGTACAGCAAAAATTACTGTAAAATCAGGTAAGAAATCTTATGTGGTTACTGTAACTGTAAAATAAAGGATCTAAAAATAAAATATTAGATACCGAGCAGGGGACTGTCATTTGACAGCCCCCTGTTTTCTTTTTTTAGATTCTTTTATTTGGTGATGATATGGACTTAATTTGGCTAATCATATTTATGATGGAGAAAGAAACGTGAAAAGAAGAACTGAGCAGTGAAACGTTTTCACAAAATATCATTGACATTTTATACGATACTTATTATCATATAAATCATATTTACTTACTATGGAATGAGAAAATATCAAGCAACACTTAAAATTGCTGTGAAATTATGTACAGTGATATATGAAAGAAATCTGCAACAGAAGAATCATTTTTGGCAGGTCAGGAGAATTTTTTCAGAGAGGGGAATGGAACATGTCGATCAAGAAAATAGCAGAAAAAGCAGGGGTTTCGCCGGCTACAGTTTCCAGGGTTCTGAATAATCCCGATTATAAGTGTTCCGTTTCAGGGCTTCGGGATAAGATATGGAAAACAGCTATTGAGATGAATTACGTGCCAAATGAGGCCGCCAGAAATCTGAAACGGGGCGTTTCTGCAAAACAGGAGAAGACATGGTATATCAATATTCTGATGACAAGAACCGATTCCTCACAGACCGATCCTTTTTTTTCGGAGCTGCTGCGGGTAATTGAGAGTGAAATCCATGATAAGAACTGTATTCTTTCAAAAGTGTGGTACATGTCGGTGTTCTCCGATGACCGTAAGTGCCGCAGAGAGAATCTGGATCGTCTGATTGACGAAATGTATGGTGAAGTGGAGAGGAAGAGGGACGGTCTGATCATTATCGGAAGATGTAATAAGGAAGCTTTGAAGAAGCTGAATAAAAAATATAAAAGTGTAGTTTCGGTAAACCGCAATTCTACGAATTATGAGGTGGATGAAGTTCTCTGTGATGGAAAAAAGATTGCATCAGCTGCAGTTGAATATCTTATATCTCTTGGACATAAGAATATCGGGTATGTCGGACAGTGCCACAGCGAAGACCGCTACAATGGATATCTGGAGACTTTGAAACGGCATGATTTGGATGTGATCCCGGAGTATGTGATCGAGACGAAACAGACTGAGGCCGAGGGTTATGAAGCTATGGAAAAATTTCTCCAGTCAGATGATATGCCTACGGGAATCTACTGTGCCAATGATATTTTGGCTATTGGAATGCTGAAGTGTTTAAATAAATTCCGGAACCGGTATTATATGCCTTCTATTATATCCAGTGATGATATCCAGGAAGCGCAGTTTACAAAGCCAATGCTCACAACAGTAAGTCTGCCAAAGGAAGATATGGGAAAATTTGCTTTGTATCTGCTGCTGGACAGACTGAAAGGCGAACATTCCGGCGTGGTCCGGATGGAGCTGGAAGGCAGACTGGTAATCCGAAACAGCTGCAGTAGTGTGGAAGACAGTATGTGGAGCGATTATTGCATCTGATAAATAAGGTGAAAACGTTTTCAGATATTCCTATTTAAATAATAGGAATAATATGGTTTAATGTATTCAATTCAAATAAAGGAGTACATAGATCATGAAAAGAAGACGGATCGCAGGAGTCTGTATCGCACTGGCAGCAGTTGTGCTTGCAGGAACTATTGCAGTATCAGGTAATAATACAAAAGATAAAAATCATGTGGAGATCATTAATGTGTCATATGACCCGACAAGAGAATTTTATGAGTCATATAATAGGATCTTTTCAGAATACTGGAAGGAAAAAACAGGCAAGACAGTTGATGTGATCCAGTCTCATGGCGGTTCCGGCAAGCAGGCACTTGAGATTGCCAACGGACTTCCGGCAGACGTGGCAACACTTGCCCTGGAATATGATATTGATGCGATCCAAAATGCCGGCATGATCGACAGTGGATGGATCAATGAATATCCGGATGACAGTGCTCCGTACACTTCAACCATTGTATTTCTGGTGCGAAAAGGCAATCCAAAGAACATCCATGACTGGGATGATCTGACAAAGGATGGTGTGGGAGTGATTACACCGAATCCGAAAACTTCAGGTGGTGCCCGCTGGAACTACATGGCAGCATGGGCTTATGCCAATGCAAAAT
>ERZ772821.2263-NODE-2263-length-10067-cov-5.694966_pt1 | contig 10067 bp, 10 predicted proteins | sample MGYA00580859_ERZ772821 | MGnify/ENA primary metagenome ERZ772821 (study PRJEB29015, sample SAMEA2737674) | human gut metagenome | biome: human gut; feature: human-associated habitat; material: faeces | place: China | collected 2012 ...
TGAACAATTTTTACTTCAGAATATTGTCTAACTTTTTGGGGTCACTTCAGTCACACCACAGAAGGGATTTTCTTTTATTTTGCTTTTTCAGCGGCTTTTTTTGCTTTTCGCTTTTTGCGCTTGCGGGCGATGAACAAAATCACCAGCAGCAGTGCGGCTGCGGCGCCGCAAGCCGCCGCGAGCAGGGGCACCTTGCTGGCGGGCATCTGCACAGCGGCGAAGGCCGTCGTACCGGCGGGGGCGGTGCAGGTCAGATAGCTGCCGTCCACGCTTGTGTCGGCCTGCTGCCAGCCTGCGTCGGTTCTGACCCACAGCACGGTGTTGTCCGTCGTCTCCGGCGGCATATAGCGCAGCGTGTGGCCGGTGTCGGCGGGCAGCTCCAGGCCCCACGCCTCCACCAGCGTGCCGGGGGTCTCGGGCGCGTCGTCCACCTCATAGAGCATCAGCTCGTCGGTGGTGTCGAAGCTGCCCTCCACCAGCACAAGGGAGCGTTCACCGCGCTTTTCCTGGCTCTGGCGGACCGTGTTTATGTCGCTGTACTCGGCGTGGATCGTCGCGTCAAACGTCATGCCGATCAGATCCACATCCTCCCAGCTGCCGTACTGGCCCTGGTGGTTGGGAACCGGCGGCAGCTGATCCGTCGGGAAGTCGCTGCCGTACGGGATGTGGTATTCCTGGACCAGCGAATCCTCGTCGGTCACAAAGCGGACACAGATGCTGCCGAAATCGCCGGGCAGATTTTCCTGCGCGACGAAATCCTCGTAGGCCAGCGGTTCGGCAATGCCCTGGTAGCTGACGCTGTCGATGCCCGCGACACCCCCGTCCACGAAGGTGTTGCCGGTCACGCTGCCGTCCAGCGGGTCGTCCACGATACCGGCAATCGCACCGATCTGTTCGGCAGCGTTGTCGATCATGACCATGGCGCGGCAGTTTTCGATGGTGGCACCGCTGCCGACAATGCCGCCGACCTGCTTTGCACCGGACAGGCGGCCCTTGGCGCAGCTCTCGCGGATCGTGGACTTGCTGATACCGGCCACGCCGCCGACGCCGGTGGCGTCCTCGGCATCGAGGGTGCCAAAGCCCCTGCAGTCGATGACAGAGCCCATCTCGGCGTCGCCGACGATGCCGCCCGCGTTCTGCTTTTTGGCGCTGACCGTGCCGTAGTTTGTGCAGTCACGGGTGACGACGCGGGTCTTGAAGGTAAAGTTCAGCGACTCGCTGCCCGCGGTGGTGTAGTCGTCCTCGGGGTCCAGATCGTTCTCGCGGGCCATGGCACCGGTAATGCCGCCGGCGTTGAGGTCAGCATTGACCGTGCCGCTGTTGATGCAGTTCGTGACCTTGGCCTCGACGTCGTCATCGGTGTCGTCATCGGAAACATCGTCCACGATGTCGTCTGCATCCCGGTTGACATTCTCGCTGGCACCGGACAGCGTCTGGCCGATCTTGTTGATCTGCTTCGAGATCGCCTTCACGTCGTTGATCAGCGCCTGGCTGTTGCTGCTGGCGTTGTTGTTCAGGCTGCTGACGATGTCGCCCATGCTGGTCAGGCTGCTGCTCAGATCATTGCGGCTGGCCGTGATGGCGTCGCGGTTCGTCAGCTCGACCTTTGGAATTTCGACGTCCACGGAGTCCGGCAATGCATCCGAAATGTCATTGAGCACATCCTTTGTGTCGGGCAGGTCGTCAAGACCCTCGGTGATGAGCGTATAGTTCGGGTCGATCGGATAGCGCTCGTCCGGCTTTGCGGCAGTGCCGTCGTCCTCGCTGACAACGGTGCTGTCAGCGGAATCGTCAACGGCTTCGGGGCCGGGCTGCCCGTGGGAGGTGCGGTCCGCCTCGCCGCCCTCTGCAGCGGGCTCCTGTGCGGGGGATGTCTCCTCACTCTGTGCCGCGGCGGACTCCTGTGCGGGGGCAGTGTCCTGCGCTGCCGTACTGCTTTCGTCAGGCGTGGAGAGGTCAGCACTCTGCGCGAGCTCCTCCGAGGGGGACAGCGTGTAATTCGGATCGACAGGGTCGGTGTCAGACGGAGGCGTCGCTTCGCTGTAGTCGATGACTGTGTCCGAGTCCGCGGCATTGTCTCCGTCGTCCGCGCCGGGCAGGTTGGTATTCTTGAGGTCCTGCTTGAACTGACTCAAGTCGGTCTTGACGGTCTGGGAACCGATGGACACGCCGTTTTGGGCCTGCTTCAGCAGATTCTCAATGGCATTGCGGGAGCTGGTCACGTTGTTCTTCAGCGCTTCGAGCTGGTTGGAAAGGTCACTGCTGGCGGCGCTGGCGTCATCGCAGGCGCGGTTGACCAGCGTCTGCAGCGTGCTCATCTCGTCGGAAAGCTCCTGCAGCGTGTCCTTTGTGTATTCCAGCGTGCTGCTCGGCTCCATTTGGCCGACGATGCCGCCGCCCTCCTTGCGGGCGTAGACAGTGCCGTAGTTGACGCAGCCCTCAATGTAGCCGGTCTGGCTGCCCGCGATGCCGCCGACGTTGTAGCCCATGTGCTGGTAGCCCACGGTGCCGCGGTTCATGCAGGCGCGGATGACACCGCCGGACTGGCCCGCAATGCCGCCGATGTCGGTGATGTCGGCGGCGTTCTCGGTGCCGATCAGGTCGTTCAGCGTCAGCGAGGAAAGGTCGATGTCGTTCTGCTCCACCGTCGTGTTGACGCTGGAGGTGTTCGTGCAGTTGGCAATGATGCCGTGATTTTCACCGGCGATACCGCCGATGAAGTGCGCACCGTAGACACTGCCCGTGGTCGTGCAGCTTTCGATGACGCCGGCGGCCAGATTTGTGCCAGCGATGCCGCCGACAACGGACGCGCCGGAGGACACGCCCTCAAAGCGGCAGTTGTGCAGCGTACCGGCGTTGCTGCCCGCAATGCCGCCCACGGTGGAGCGGCTGCCGGTGGGCATCGAGCGGCCCCGGATGACGAGGTCGCGGACGTTGGCCCCCTGCTGCACATAGCGGAAGAAGCCGATGACCGAGCCGTCATCTACAAGGCTCAGGCCGGAGATCGTGTGGCCCTGCCCCTCAAATACGCCGCTGAAGGACGGGATGCCCGCAAAGCCGCTGCCGGTCAGTTCCAGATCGGCGTCCAGATAGACGGTGCGGTTTTTGCTCCAGCTGTCCAGGCGGCAGGAATCGGCCAGCTGCAAAAGGTCATCGACGGTGCCGATGTGGAAGGTCTCCTTTTCGGCAGTGTCGGCGGTCTCGCTCTCCCCTTCCGCAAAAACGGGCAGGGTCAGCGCCAGCACAAGGCAGAGCGCCAGCAGCGCAGCCCAGAGGCGGCGCGTCAGGTCAGAAATGCGGTTCATTCAGCGTCGCCTCCCTTCGTGTCAGTGTCGGGCGTATCGGGTGTGCCTGGTTCGGGGACACCGTCCTCGGATTCGTGGATGTTCTTCTCCGACAGGTACATGTCAGGCTTGTCAACGGTAAATTCGGTGCCGGTGGCAATGTTCGCACTGAACTGGCCGTGCAGCACGCCCTTGATGTCAGCATCTACGACGCCGTTGATGTAGCCGCGCACGCGGCCATTGACGTGCATTGTGCCGCTGGCCGTGCGGGCCATACCGGCAACGCCCTTCATCTCAAAGCTCGTGCGCTCGATGATGGTGTCGCCCAGGATCAGGATCTGCGGCAGGACGAACAGAACCAGAAGGATGGAAACGATCGTGCCGCGGCCCAGGCAGGTACCGATGGCGGAGATAACGGGGTTCGTGGTCAGCACGCTGATCAGAATACCCGCGGATGCCAGAATGGAGCCGGAGGTGAAGATGGTCGGGAACGACTCGTTCAGGGCTGTGACGATGGCCTCCCGCGGGCGCATGACCTTCTTCAGGTCGGTGTAGTGGCTGGAGATAACGATGGCGTAGTCGATGTTTGCACCCATCTGAATGGAGTTGACGATCAGGTAGCCGAGGAAGTACAGCGGGGTGTGCTGCAGGTACGGCACCGAGAAGTTGATCCAGATACTGCCCTGAATGACGATGATCAGCAGCACGGGCAGACCCGCTGACTTGAATGTGAACAGCAGGACCAGGATAACGAACAGCGCGGACAGCACACTGATCAGCAGGTTATCCTCACCGAAGGAGCTGGACAGGTCCATGGCGCTCGTCGTATTGCCGACAACGTAGAACGAATCGGTGGCGTAGTATTTGCCGATGATGTCGTGCATCTTGTTGACGAAGGCGAACGTCTCGTCGGTCTCCTCGGGCAGGTTCAGATAGACGACCATACGGCTGTAATCATCGCTCTGCAGCTGCTTCTGGGCTTCATCGAGCTGGTCGAACAGGTCGTCCAGCGTGTCCTGCACATCGCCCGAGAGCGTGATGTTGCCGTCGTGCATCTCCTGTTCCAGGAACCTGAACATGTCGTAGATCGGCACTTTATAATCGTCCAGGCCGTTGATGATCTCGCCGTACTCGTCATGGTCGACGGCGTAGGCGCCGTACAGTGCCTTGGCAACCTCGTAGTCGAGGTTGGCCATCTCGGCCAGCTGGCGCGGGGTCACAGCGTCGGTCAGCATATAGCCGTCCATCGCTTCAATGTTGGCCAGACCCATCGTGGATTTGACCTCGGCGCAGGCGTCCAGCTCGTCGAGGATCCTGCCCTCGGACTCATAGTCGCCCGACGGCACAATGACGGCCACCATGTTGCTGGAACCGAAGGTGTTTTTGATTTTCTGGTAGGCGATCTGGCGCTCGCTCTGCTTGGCGGTGACCAGGTCAGTGTAGGTGTAGCAGTAGGGGCACAGGTTGGCAAAGACCGCCGCCGCCACGATGATGACGCCGAAGATCGGCGGGATGATAAAGCGGGTCTTGATGTCGAACTTGCCGACGGCGGTGATCTTGGGAATCAGGTTTTTGTGGCGGGTCTTGTCGATCAGCTTGCTGAACAGCACCAGCAGGCCGGGCATCAGCGTAAAGACACAGAGCATACTGAACAGGATAGCCTTGATCAGGACCGTAGCCAGGTCGCGGCCAATGCCGAAGTGCATGAACGCCAGCGCGGCCAGGCCGCTGATCGTCGTGAGCGAGGAGGAAGAAATCTCCGGGATAGCCTTGGAAAGCGCGGCAATGCAGGCCTCGCGGGTGGGCAGCGTCTCATGCTCATCGCTGAAACGGTGGCACAGAATGATGGCGTAGTCGATGGCCAGCGCCAGCTGCAGTATGACGGTGACTGAGTTGGAGATGAAGCTGATCGTGCCGCACAGGAAGTTTGTGCCCATGTTCAGCAGCGCCGCCGCGCCGAAGGTCATGATGAGGACCGGGACCTCGGCGTAGGAGCGGGAGGTCAGCGTCAGAACGACGACGATGATGATGGCCGCAATGATGACGATGACGACCATTTCCGATTGCAGGTCCGCGGAGGAATCGTAGCCGACCTCGGAATAGATCGAGGTGTCGTAGCTGCCCTCAAGCTCGTCGCGGATCTCCTGCAGGGCGTTCTCGGCGCGCTCGTCCCCTACTTCTGCGTCAAAGCTGACGGAGAACAGCGCCGACGCATTCGTGTAATGCTCGTCGGTGTCGTCAAATTCGACGGTGGTGACACCCTCGATGTCCTCAAGCCGGGACTGGATGTCCAGCGCAGTATCGTAGGTGATGTTGGATACCATGACGTTGGCCGTGCCGTAGGTGACGAAGTTGTCATTCATCACGGTCAGGCCCTGGCGGGTCTCGGTGGTGTCGGGCAGGTAGGTCGTGATGTCGTCCTCGACCTTGACCCAGCCCGTGGCGATGGCACTGAAAATCAGCGCAAATATGTATAACAGGAAGAACAGGTTGCGTTTATCAACGATAAACGAAGCCAGCTTTTCCATCCCGCCGCCTTTTGGCTTTTCGTTCTCCAAGAGTATACAGCCTCACTTTCCCATTTTATTCGATACAAAAAGGATACATCAATATTATACGAAATGCAAGGCCTATGCAACACGGTCAAATTCAGAGGAATGTACAAAGAAGCAAGGAAGTTTTTGTTAAGGTACACAAAAAAACACCGTGCGGTGTTAAACCACACGGTGTTGAAAGCTATTTGGTAAGCTAAATTACTTCAGCTCGACCTTAGCGCCGACCTCGGCCAGCTTCTTCTGGATGTCCTCGGCGTCAGCCTTGGAAGCCTGCTCCTTCAGCTTGGCGTTCGGGGTCTCAACCAGCTTCTTGGCCTCCATCAGGGAAGCGCCGGTCAGCTCCTTAACGGTCTTGATGACCTGCATCTTGTTGGCGCCAACGTCAGCCAGGATGACGTCAAACTCGGTCTTCTCCTCCTCAGCGGGAGCAGCAGCGCCGGCGGCAGCGGGAGCGGCAGCAGCAACAGCAGAAACGCCGAACTCCTCGCAGATGGTGTCAACGAGCTCTTTCAGCTCCAGAACAGTCATAGTCTTGACAGACTCGACAATGGCAGTGATCTTCTCAGAAGCCATGGTAGTTACCTCCATAAATTTTATAGTTTTAAGCGGCGCGGTTTGTATTCAAGGAGCGCTGCGCCGGTGCGCTCAACCTGCTAAACCTAAACTCAGGCAGCAGTCTCGTCCTGCTTGTCGACGATACCCTGCAGGGCAACAGCCAGACCGCCAACGATACCGTTGAGGGAGCCAGCCAGCATGGAGAGCAGGCCTTCGCGGTTGGGCATGGTAGACAGGCTCTTGATACCTGCAGCGTCCATGACCTGACCATCGCAGAAGCCGCCCTTGACGACGAAGCGCTTGGACTTGTCGGCGTCAGCAAACTTGCACAGGATGCGAGCAGCAGCAGCCGGATCCTCCGGAGACAGAGCGATAGCCGTGTCACCCTTGAAGTACTCGGTCAGACCCTCGTACTGGGTGCCCTTGACGGCCAGGCGCAGCATGGTGTTCTTGACGACCATGTAGTGCACGCCAGCCTCACGCAGCTCCTTACGCAGCTTGGTGTCATCAGCAACGCTGATGCCGTTGTAAGCAACGACAACACCGGCCAGAGAGCCTGCGATCTTCTCGTTCAGATCAGCAACAAGAGCCTTCTTAGCTTCCAGAATCTTTGCACTGGGCATTTGAAATTCACCTCATTCCACTTACAGATTGGTTTCGGTAAGCGGCTTTTTATGTGATATACAGAAAAAAGCCCCTTCCCGTCGCCGGGAAAGGGCTTGAAAGCATTGCAATCAAACGCACGTTTCTCGGCAGGTGGGTAAAACCCGTTATGCCTTGCGGCACCTGCTGTCTCAAAAACAGCTTAATTAGTATAGCACGCGAACGTGCGTTTGTCAAGCGCTTTTCAGCTCAAAGCTGAAAAACTTATACGCCGTACTTATTGGTAGCAACGCGGACGCCGGGGCCCATGGTGGTGGCGATGGTAGCGCTCTTGAAGTACTGGCCCTTGGCAGCGGCGGGCTTAGCCTTGGCGATGGCATCCAGGACGGTGTCCAGGTTGGTCATCAGCTTCTCGGCGCCGAAAGAGGCCTTGCCGATGGGCACATGGATGATGTTCTGCTTGTCCAGACGGTACTCGATCTTACCGGCCTTAGCGTCGGTAACAGCCTTGCCGACGTCGGGGGTAACGGTGCCGGCCTTCGGGTTGGGCATCAGACCACGGGGGCCCAGGACCTTACCGAGACGGCCAACGCGGCCCATCATGTCGGGGGTGGTGACCAGAACGTCGAAGTCCAGGTAGCCGCCGGCGATCTTGGCGATCAGATCGTCATCACCGACCTCCTGCGCACCGGCAGCCTCAGCGGCCTTGGCGGCGTCGCCCTTGGCGATGGCGATAACGCGGACGTTCTTACCGGTGCCGTTGGGCAGGACAACAGCGCCGCGGACCTGCTGGTCGGCGTGACGGCTGTCAACGCCCAGGCGGACGTGCAGCTCAACGGTCTCGTCGAACTTAGCGGTAGCGGTCTTGCAGCACAGCTCCAGGGCCTCGGTGGGATCGTAAGTCTTGTTATTCTCGATCAGCTTAGCAGCGTCGATATACTTCTTGCCGTGTTTCATTGCGTATTACCCTCCTATTCAGCCCTCAACGGTAACGCCCATGCTGCGGGCGGTGCCCTTGATCATGCTGACAGCGGCCTCCAGGGAAGCAGCGTTCAGGTCGGGCATCTTGGTCTTGGCGATCTCCTCGGCCTGAGCCAGCGTGATGGAGCCAACCTTGTTCTTGTTGGGCACGCCGGAAGCAGTGTCGATGCCGGCAGCCTTCTTGATCAGAACGGGCGCCGGAGGAGTCTTGGTGATGAAGGAGAAGGAGCGGTCAGCGTAGACCGTGATGACGACGGGGATGATCATGCCCATCTGGTTCTTGGTACGCTCGTTGAACTCCTTGGTGAACGCCATGATGTTGACGCCCTTCTGACCCAGAGCAGGACCAACAGGGGGAGCCGGAGTTGCCTTGCCGGCGGGGATTTGCAGCTTGATGTAGCCAGTGATTTTCTGTGCCATAATACTTGCACCTCCAAATTTTGTGGTGAGTTGCGGCCTGCGGTGCAGACCTCCCACGGGCGCACGACCTCCGCGCGCCCTATAAAAACCGTACCCTGGGCACTGGCCCGTTCGCGGTCTTTACCGGAAACTAGGGTGTCCTGAGAAAAACTCAGAACAGCTTGACCTGATGCAGCTCCAGCTCTGCCGGAAGCTCGCGGCCAAACATGGTGATCCTTACGCGCACCTTGCGCGCAGGAATGTCGATCTCGTCGACGGTGCCGACGGAGCCTTCCATCGGACCGGCGGTGATCTCAACCGTATCACCGACCTTGTACTCGACCTCAAGGTCAACGGTGGTTTCGACGCCCATCTTGGCAACCTCCGCCTCGGTCAGGGGCTCGGGCTTGGACTCCGGGCCGACAAAGCCGGTGCAGCCGCGCGTGTTGCGCACGATGTACCAGGTGTTGTCGTTCATGACCATTTTGATAAAGACGTAGCCGGGGTAGAGCTTCGACTGAACCTCTTTCTCGCCGGTCTTGTTGCCGCGCTTGTCAAAAACTTCTTCAATGCGGGTCTCGGTGGGAACCTTGACGTCGCAGATCAGATCCTGCAGGTGGCGGTTCTCCACCATCGTCATCAGATCGGTTGCGACCTTGTTCTCATAGCCGGAATAGGTATGTGCCACATACCAATTTGCTTGCTCAGCCATTGTCTTTGCCTCCGCTCAACGCGCTCAGGCGCCGATCAACAGGTGGATGGCGCCGCCAAAGATGAGGTCCAGCAGGATCAGCACGACAGCTGCGACCAGCACGACCACGATAACGGTGATCGTATTAGTTTTGACGTCGTTCTTGCTGGGCCACACGACCTTTTTCAGCTCGCTCTTCGTATCTTTGAAATACTTGCCGATCCCTTTGAAAAAGTTCTTGACCTTGTCGAAGAAGGAGACCTTCTTCTTGCCGTCGTTCTTTTTGGGCTTGTCGCTTTGAGTCTGGGCTGCAGCGGTGGCTGCTTTATTGTCTGCCATCTCTAAGCTCCTATCCTCACTTGGTTTCGCGGTGAAGGGTATGCTTCTTGCAGAAACGGCAATACTTCTTCATCTCAAGACGGTCCGGAGAGTTCTTCTTGTTCTTCTCCTTGTTGTAGTTGCGCTGCTTGCACTCCGTGCAGGCCAGGGTGATCTTGACAGTCATTGTTCGGCACCTCCATTATCGGTTAATAAGCCTCCCTCGCGCTTGCAGGCGCCCTTGAAAAAGGGCATAAAAAATAAACCCGCAAAAGAGGTGCTATCATAATAACACGACTGCGGGTCTACGTCAAGCGGTTTTGCAAAAATTCTTGTAAAATTTTGACGGCCTTGCGCCGAACGCAGAAGCGGAAGCTCCGCGGGCGGGCATAGCCGCGGTCCCCGTCACAGCAGGAGGGCGCAAACGGCTGCCATCCCCTCCTCCGTCAGCTGCACGCCGCCCCGGGCAGCGGCCACGGCGGCGGTGGTGTAGTCAATCGTCAGGGCGGTGCGGGCACTTAAATAGGCCAGTGTCTCGCCCAGGGCGTTCAGGTCTGCGGCCAGCAGGTCGGTCAGCAGCCGGGCACTGCGGCTGCGCAGACCGTCGGGCAGACCGGCCAGCAGCGCCGGTGCGGGCAAAATCGTCGATGTTTTCGCCCGGCAGACCGGCAATCACGTCCA
>ERZ772821.2265-NODE-2265-length-10061-cov-3.814911_pt1 | contig 10061 bp, 5 predicted proteins | sample MGYA00580859_ERZ772821 | MGnify/ENA primary metagenome ERZ772821 (study PRJEB29015, sample SAMEA2737674) | human gut metagenome | biome: human gut; feature: human-associated habitat; material: faeces | place: China | collected 2012 ...
GAGCTACCTCCCCCTTGCTCAGCACAACGTCGATACCGGCATGGGGCTCGACCGCCTCGTGCTTAACGTCTTTCAGAGCACCCCTGACCTCGATGGCAGGACGTCCGGCAGCGCGCTCGGAGCGGCCCCTGCCGACAGGCCCCTCGTCGTTCGCGAACTCCATGACGATAGGGTATTCGTCGACGAGGTCCAGGGGAATCAGCGTGCGCCGCACGCCCTCGAGGCGGACGGCGTGCGTCTCGTACACGACGGTCACGCCGCCGTCGGCGTGCTCGTAGACCTCCCGGGCCTCCTCCTTGGAGCGCTCCGCCCTCCTCGAGGCGGAGTTGCGCGCCCCCTCGAGCGACTTCTCATGCGGAAAGCGCCCGTCCCTGCGTTCGTTCATGATTGCACCTGAGCTTCCTTCGAGCCCAGGCGGGGCGGCCCTTTTTCCCGAGACGGCAGGCGCGCACGGCGCATTATCCCGAGCCCAGCCTGGCGGTGGACGCAACGGCCGCAAGCGGCCGACGGGGCCTCCCCTGCGGAGACCGCACGCACCTGCCTTGGCTAGATCCCGGGCTCTCGAGCGCTCGAGCGCTAGCTTTCCATCAATCTCTTAAGGTCCCATCGCTTCCTCCCATCCGATTCCCCGTCGCTGGCGGACCGTCAGCCGTTACCGCGCCGACGCCTCCGGACAAACCTTCCGCTCTTCCGAACTGGGGAAGCTCGTCCTTCGTTGCTACAATTGAACCATCCGAGAAGGGCGCTGGGCGTCGGGCGCCGCCCCCGTTACTCGACTTAACTCGACCATCTCGACTCGCATCTCAGGAGGAGAGCATGCCGCACGAAACAGATGCGCAGTCCATATCCCATGCAGGGTTCCTGAGCTCCCTGACGGCTGGGGTGTTCGGAGCCGTATACATCCGCTGGAGCCCGAGCGACAAACCGAAGCCCTGGCCCGGCAGGACCTTCTACCGAGACGCATGCGCGCATCCGGAGCCCCTTCTTTCGAGGCTGATGGTGCCCAAGACGCTCAACCTGTTCCGAACCGCCTTGACTTACGGATACGACGATACGAGAAAGACGACCGTCCGGCACATCCCCCCTGACGCTGTTTCAGCGGGACTCGTGTCCGCGCTAGGGAAGACGCCGATGGGAGAGCTTCCGTTACTCGACCTGAGCAGGCTCGCAATCGGAAAGCACGACGAGCACCGCTCCGAGAAGGTCGACGAGCTCGTTTTGCTGCTCGACCTCGCACTGCGTGCTCTCGTCGAGGACCGCGGAGAGAGCGATCGGCAAACTGTCTACCACAGAATGGAGGCAAGCGTCTTCGCATTTCGAGACAGCCTACCCATCTCTACGAGTCAAGACGGCCCATCGATCCTGGCAGGTGCGTTGGCGGAGCACAACGATGCCGCCGCCAGGAGAAGCGGCACCTACCAGCTCGGCGAAATCGCGCGAGAGCTCGTACCGGGAATATCCCTCGATGCCGGAAAGGCGCTCTTCGAGTACCGCAACAAGCAGTTCCCCCTGCTCCAGTGCCTGAAAATGAGCTGGCGAGAGAGCGACAGGCCGAACCTCATGCTCGTGGGCGAAGGGGGCATCGGCAAAACCGTGTCCATGCTCGCAGCAGCGAAGGAGCTGTGCGGCACCGGGGTGCCAGCTGTCTACATCCCGCTTCACTCGCTCCCGTTCCTGAACTCCCCGGGCAACTTCATACGCAGCTACATCGAAAGAATCGCCCTGCGATCATCTGAATCGGCCTTGGCGGCAATCGGGGCCTCGCGCCCTCAGAGGACATCAAAGCGCCCCTCTCTCGTGATCCTCCTCGACGGATGGAACGAGATCAGTGAACGCCAGGTGATGGGCAACTGGCTTACCGATGTCATCCAGGAGGAGATAGAGTCCCATTGGCTCTCATCGACCAACGCGCAGATCGTGATCGCCGGCAGGGCGCGCATGGACTCTTCCCGCAGATGGCACCACCGCTGGAGCTATCTGAAGGTGCAGAGGCTCAGAAAGACCAACATAAGGGCTTTCCTCGAAGGCGCCGAGGTGTCCTGCCCACCGGAAGACCACCCGATTTGGGAGACCCTCGGCAACCCGCTGATGCTGACGCTGTACACATGCAGCGAATCCCAGAAGGACAATTGCCGCGGCAATGCTTGCTGCCGCTTCATTGTCGACGACCGCGCCGGCACCCAACCCGCCGTCATTTGGAATTATCTCCAATGCCAGGTCAACAAGGCGTGCCTCATCAGCAAAGACGGCGACGCAGCGCTCTCCAAGATCATCGCGATCCAATACGCCGCCGCATACATAGGGTGGAGAATGGTGAGCGAGGGGGTGTTCAGAATCACCAGAGGACGCCTCGCGACACTGCTCGCCGAGGCGGGAAGCCACTTCGAGCTCGTCTGGAAAGAAAGCCCCTACGTTGAACGGGCAAGCGCGACCTGCGGCACGATCGAGCGCGCCTGGGATGCCGTCGCGCTCTCGGACGCTCTTCTCGACACGGTCAAGCTCCTCATCGACGAGGCACCGCCCAACGCCTCCGGCCAGTCAGGCGACGATGGGGCAGAGTACCGCATCGGCTTCCTTCACCAGAACTTCAGGGACTTCTACGCCGCTCTTTTCATGCGTAGCGAGTTCACACCGTTCGGAACGATCCGTTCCCCGGAAGACAGCGCCGCATGGGTCGAGACGCCGCAAACGACCGAAATCCTAGACATGCTCGGGATCCTTTTCGACGACGGCGAGCTCGACAGCCTCTGGAAGTCAACGGAAGGAGTGGCCGCGAAAGACGGCAGCAACGCCATGTTCCATGTCCTGGAGGTGATGCAAAGGCGCGTAGCGCTGTCAGGCCTTTCGTTCGAGAACCGGGATCTCAGGTTCGTCAGCCTCCAGGACAGGGGTTTCACCGGTTCGGGTGCAAAGTTCAACGGTTCGGTGATCAGCAACAGGACCTTCCTTCCGTTTGGCCACTCCGAAGAGGTGAGCGAGGCGGTGTGGCTGCCCGGCATGGACGGGCGGGACGGCGACTGCGTCATGACCCTCGGCAAGACCGCGATACTCTGGGACGTCAGAACGGGTCTCCCAAGAAGCGAGCTCGCAGAAAAGCGGCAGAGATACTATTCAGCCGCGGCGCCAAGCAGGGACGGATCGATTATCGCCCTCGCCGTCGAGAACTGCGGCATCGACATCTACGATGTCGCCACCCGGAAGACCACTCGTCACAACCCCCAAAACGAATCCCATCTCTACGCCATCGCGCCTCTGCCCGGCACAAGCCTGATCGCCTGCGGCGGCGAGGATGCCTGCGCCTTCCTATACGACACCGTCACAGGCGCGACCACTCCGCTGCCGATTCCGAAGGACGTCGGCATAGAGTTCGGATACAGAAACGTGAAGCAGATCACCTGTTCGGCAGACGGGAAGAGGGCGGCCTTCCTGTACGAGTCGGGGGGAATCGCCCTCTGGGCCGTCAACGCGAGAAGCCTCGGAAGCCCCGCCAGCTTCGTGGCGGCATACGAACTCGGCTCCGAAGTGAATATCCTGCAGATGGATCGGGACGGCTCGAGGATGCTCGCGGTCACATCCGAGGCAGATTTGTACGTCAGCGAACGCGAGGACATTACGAGCTGGGATGCTCTCAACCTCGAAATCGAGGAGTGCGACGCCGTTGGAGTATCCCTCGAGCACGGCCTCTTGGCAGTCGCGCTCGACAACAAGCTGTGCATACGCCCGCTCCGAGACGAAGGGCAACGCAAGTCCATAACCATGGCCACAGACCTGAACTCAGTCCCTGACATGGTTTACACGATCACCTTCTCCCCGAGCGGAGACAAGGTCGTATGCGTCCATGAAAACAACACCGTGACCGCGTGGGACACGCGCCCAAGCAACTCCGGGCTGGATGAGAGACCGTTGTTTGCAACTGAGAACAAGAAGGCCGCGTTTGGAGGCGCCCGTTCCCAGCGGAACGGGACCTTCCTGACGTCAACGGGCCTGGGTCGCCTCCTCGTATGGGACGCTTCAGACCTCCGCTGCATCGGCGACCTCTCACTCGGGGGGACCAACCCAGACCACTGGGACTCGTCCTCCGACGGCAGCGGGTACTACACTTCAAAGAGCAACCTCGTCCGCGTCTACGATGCGAGTGGCCGCCTGGTCAACTCGCGCAACCTCAAGAACAGGGTGCAGGACATCCGCTTGGACGAGCGAAACGATCTGGCAATCATCGTCGAGAACACCCCGAACATCATCTGTCTTGACGCGAAGACTTTGAACGCCGTGTCGAGCATAGGCCTGGAGAACCGCGGCGAGTTCACCATAGCCCCGCTTGACGGCAAGGCGATCGTCGGACTCGACGAGCAGTGCCGGCTGACCGTCCGCAGGCTCCCGGGCTTGGAGCCGATCGGCGCCATCGACGTCTGGGATGCCATGGCCCGCTCCGGAGATGAGGAGATTCGCCGTATTGGCGCAGCGGGAATAGAGGGGGCACCTTACATCATGTCGCCAGAATTCGCCCAACTGGAAACGTTCGAAGTGCCTGGCGAGAGCGGAAGCTATGCAGCCTTGATTATCGCCGAGATCGCGGGCTTGGACGAGGAGTGCTTCTCGTTGACCGCAGCCATCGACCTTTCCGAAGGAGTGGCGACGATGGCGTTCCGCGACGACTTGGGCGACGAGATAACAGGGGTTGCCGTGGCACCGCAGATGGACCGGTTCTTCCAGAGCTCGCTGAAAGGGAGCGTTGACTCAAGGAGGCTATCGACCGGGGAATACGTCGAATCGGCAGAACCCATCCCGAACATCATGCTCGTTGGCGCGGATTTCAGAGGAGCGCAGTTCAATCCGGACACTTTGAAGAATATGGTTCGAGCTAGCGGGGCCATCGTGGGGAATTGACATCGATCACGTCCATGAAGACAAGAGCCTCCGATCCATTTGGAACAAAGGCCCATAGATTCGCGCAAACAAGATGCCCTCCTCGACGAACCTGCACGCTCAAGCCGCATCAATCATAGGCGCGCCGCCCCTCGCGGATGGCATCCGTGACCTCGCCGCCGGCTGCAAGCGTGCAAGAAAAAAGCCCGTACCCCATCAGGTGGGTGCGGGCTAGAAACGTACCGCAAGAAAGCACTCGACCAGTTAACCTCAGTGCGCGAGACGCCTGTCGACCTCGCGTAAGAATCTCCTCACATGGGCGCGGTTGAGCAGGTTGAGGCCCTCGCAGCGGTCGCGATCGCCTATCAGCCGCCTGAGCTCGTCAAGGTAACGGCGATGATCCTCCGACAAGCCGGAACCGCCGTCCTCGCCGAGCGCGCGGCTCACGATGGTGACAAGCGATTTCAGGTCCCCAAGGGTGTTCCCGCACACCCTCGAAATCCTATATGCGCCGATCGCCTCATCAAGCCCGCCCTTTCTGCGATCCATGTTCGCCTTCTGGCTCGCATCCGGGAACACGCCGTAGATTACGTTGTACATGTCGTAGAAGCCCTCAAGGCCCCTCCTGACATCGTCAACGGAGGCGTCTTCCGCCAAGCCCCGCCGGACATCCTCGGCAGAGTCGGCATCGTCGTCGGAGTCTTTGGCGAGCCCGATCCTGTCGATCCTCCTGACGACGCCCTTCACCGTCGCGTGGAGGCCCTTCTTCCGCGCGACATTGCCTAGCACCAGCAACCTCTTTTCCAGGGACTCCCTGAGGCGTTCCTTGCGCCGCGCGGAGACCGGGAGGGCGTCCACCATCCTGAACTCCAGCGCGAGGTGGCGGTTCTCCAGCTCGCCGACGGCCGAGATACCGGCGACGGCGCTGCACTCGTCCAGAAGGCCCCGGCCGATAACGCGGCGCCGAAGGAGCCAGAACGCCGCCTCGGTGACCAGGGCGAGCGGCGCCATTAGGGCGGCCTCCCACCAGGCGTACTTCACCACGCTCGTATCGAAGTTCGGAATCCTCATCTGAAGCGACGAGACAAGCTCGAGCCGGGCGTGAACGGAATCCTCGCTCCAGCCGTCGCGCTTCGGTGCTATCCGAACTAGTTCCCAAGCGCCCCTGGTGTACTCGCGCATGTTGCCGACCTCCCGGCAGATCCGAACCTCCTGCCTCTGGAGCCAGACGAGGTCGCCCTTCTCCCTTTGAACAGCCTCGGCAATCTGTTTCCCGTTCTCCTGGAGGAACCTTTTCGCGCTCAGGTTCCTCTGCCAGTGCACGAGCGTCTCGAGGTAGAGAACGTCCTCGTTGATCGGGGGAAGCGATTGCTCGCACTCCTCGAATACTGCTGTGCCATCGAGGTCCACGCGAGGAGACTTACCTTCCGCAAGGAGCACAGAGAGCTCTTGCGCCTGCGCGACGAGCTTGTTCCTCCTCGCGAGCAGGTTCTTATTCGCGCACGGGATGATCTCTGGGTCATCCAGAAGGCACACCGGCAGCACCTCGCTTGGATAACCGATAACCCTGTATGCATCGCAAGCATCGGCCTTTGTGGCCTCGTTTCCGCGCTCGTCCTCGAAGCGGTCGAACCAAAACAAGGGTGATTCGAAATCTGGCGAACCCTCGGCCTTCCTCGCAGCCTTCTCCCTGCGTGCCACTGCATGGATTGCCGGATAGAAATCGACGTCGCGGCCGCTGTACCCGGCGAACGCGAGGTCGTGGTCGCGCATCAGACCGGTAATCAGGTCTGCCCACCCATCGTCGTTGGAGATCGCCTCCGCCGTCGTCTTGATCATGCGGTGATCGGGGGGCGTTGCATCTGACAGGCCAACGCTCCCGTGCACCTTGCAGATCCGCACGGCCCCGCCCCCGCCTCCCGCGCAATCCTTTTCGTAGGCCTCCTTGTCGCGAAACGAGTACGCGCGATATGGAAGGCCTTGCTGCTCGCATGCGAGCTCGAACATGGGGTCGAAGTTCACCGTGAACACGGGGACGCCGTGGACGTACGAATAGAGCACGATGAAACGGTGGACGAAGTTGGGCTGAGGGTAATACTCATGGTTCTCGCTGGGGCGGAGGCAGCCGAACATACGCACGCAGTCCGCCTTCTTATCCTCTTCTGGGAGGTGCCCCAGAAGTATCGAATACAGCTCCTCGGGGAGGATGTCCCTCCCGAAAACCAGCGGGTTCTCCGTACCCGGCACGCCCTCGGGGTTCAGCGCAGGCTGCTCGTCCACCTCAACGATCTTGTTGGGGAAATAATGGCGAGCTACCGGCTCGATGAGCCCCATCGCCTCAGGAAGGCCGGAATCCATACTGATTCTGGCGCCGGCAAAGAAGACGATCCTCCCCGCACGCAGGCTTTTCATCAGCGCAGGGTCATCATATTTCTCGGATACCAAGAAAGCCACAACGCTCCCTCCATGTACACAGGAATTGTGAGAGGTTGCAGTAGTTGCCGATCTGCGCTGTCTCGTTGATGACGACGGGACCCATACCCTTATTGGGCCCGTACCCGACTTTGGTCTTAAGTCTGATATTCAGCCTGCCGCGGTCCCATCCGATTCCACCGGTGACAATCAAATTTCTTGCCCTACATCCTCCAGATTATACAACTTTATCGACAATGCTGCGGAGACCTGCTGTTCTCCGCAGGAACCAACCCTCTATCCTCTCTTTGTTAGCGCTCACTTTGGCGAACACGGGCTTCTCCACAAACCGTATCCTCAGCATGTCTATCGCGGAGCAGGCTGCAAACACCACGAGGGCCGTGAATACCGACTCGACGATGAGCAGGGGCAGAGGGCTCGTCAGATAGAGAGCCTGAACATCTACCACATATCCCCAAAGCCACTCCCTCATAGCGTCGGAATTGGCGTGTATCAGCAGCACCCCGAACACCGTGGCGGACACCTTATTGATGACCTTGCTTTGACCAAGATCCAGGTTCTTGAAGAACAGGAAGATCGCCGCACCCGTCAGGAACGCCATCAGCTTTCCCGAGTCGCTCACGAACCAGTACGCGTGGTTTGCCTCGATACCAAGCGCGGAGCTAGCGGCCATCACGACGATGACGCTCAGGTAGCTGAGCGCAATGCATGCCGTAAGGAAGCACCCCGTCGCCCTGGTGCTTCCGAACCACCTTGCAGGATAAAGCCGGATGTATGCAGCGATGAGGTACAGGGTTATATACCATCCGACCTCCGAGAATGCCGTCGACGATGCGAAGAATGTCGTGCAGATCGTGAACACTGAAAGCAGGAGGGCAAGGAGCTTCCTCAGCTGAGCCTTCGACAAAGCCCCGAGTAAGGTGTTGAGGAAGGGTATCGTCAGATACATCACCATGAAGGAGGCCGTGAAGCCACCGTCGATCATCCTGAAGGGAGTCATGAGCAATTTTGCAAAATCCACAATGCCCATCCAGCCCGTTGCCAGGAACACAGCGCCCAGCACCACCTTGTAGAAGTAGATCATCCCGAACAGCTTCGCAACCTTCACCCAGGTGAGCCGGGAGGTGCACATGAAGTACCCTGTTATCATCACGAAGGCGTTGATGCACACCTTCCCCCACATTCCCCATAGCTCCAGGAACACGGCGTTGGGGGTGAGGGTCTGCATGTCCCACAGATCCATAACCCCCGAGTTCACGACGTAGTGGTGGGCGATGATGAGCAGCATGAGGACGATGCGCATGAGCTCCAGGTTGCTGTCGCGCTCCTTCCGCGCGCTCCCGGAGCGACCCCCCCCCGCAAGCGATTCTTTGAGAGGGGCCGAGCCTGCCGTCGCCATCACCGGAGATCCTCGTCGGCGACCGACACGAGGTATCTGCCGTAGTCGGTCTTACCCAGCGCCTCGCCAAGCCACCTGAGACGATCGGCGCCTATGAATCCGCGCCGGTAAGCTATCTCCTTCAGACATGCCACGCAGCAGCCCTGACGGGACTGCACCGCCCCCACGTACTCGGCGGCCTCCAAGAGCCCCTCCGGGGTGCCTGCGTCCAGCCAAGCCCTGCTGTAGGCCATGAACTCGACAGACGACTGCTCCCTCTCAAGGTAGGCGTTGCTCATGAAGGTGATCTCGAGATCGCCACTAGCGGAGGGCTCAACATCTGCCGCGATGCCGCGCTCAGCGTCGAAATTTACTACAACGAAGGTGCGCGGGTCCTTCACCGGGTGACCGAGCACGACAGACCCGCCCACGAGAATAATGCCCTTCACGCCTCGCGCCTCGCATTTCCCTCTATGTCCCTCGAACCGTCTTCTGAATTCCGATCTGCTATCGGGTTTGCAACCACCCTGCGGTTCTGGTTCAGAGAGACCACGCTAATGTCCTTTGCGTAGCACCCGAATCTCTTCGCCTCGAGATCGGCAAAATCGCATTCCTCGCCTCTCAGCCAAGAAACCGTCGCCGCGGGGAGATCGACACCCGCGGCATGCGAAAACGGGTATCCTCCGCCGAAGCGCGCGTTCATTTCCAGCACCATAAGATCACCCTCGACATCGAACAGGTCGACGTCCATGTTGCCGGGATGATGAGAGATTTCCGCCAACCTTCGCGCAAGCGCCACGAATCGCTCATCGGGCTCGATGACCTCGGCGGCGTCCGTCTCGCCGGCTCGCATCGCGAGCTTCCTGCGGACGACGCACGCGCGGTAGCTCCCGTCGAGATCGCAGATCACGTCCATCCCGTACTCGTCGCCGTTCACGGCCGGCTGAACCACCACCGTCCGAGATGGTTCCGCTGCCGACTCGTACTTCAGGTAGGTCGCCGCAACCTTGCGTTCGGCCACGGCGCATTGGGCGCGCAGCTCGGCTTCGTCCGACGCGGTTGCTATGCCGATGGACCCCATGCCCCATCTCGGCTTCACGAATGCGGGGAACGCGGACTCCCCACATCGAACCGCCTGCATGAAGCCGTCCGCCCCGTCATATGTCGCTGGATGGAGAATCCCCGCCGATGCCAGCAGCTGCGCCGTTGCCAGCTTGTCTGCGCACGCCCTGGCGAACCCCTCGGGCGCCACCACGGGAAACACTCCCGCCCTGACGAACTCGCTCCTGTGCGCGGCAAGCACAGGGATGTCTATGTCGAAAAGTGGGATGACGGCCCCCACCCGATGACGGTTGCAGAAGTCGAGCAGGAACGGGACGTACTC
>ERZ772821.2271-NODE-2271-length-10037-cov-3.367261_pt1 | contig 10037 bp, 9 predicted proteins | sample MGYA00580859_ERZ772821 | MGnify/ENA primary metagenome ERZ772821 (study PRJEB29015, sample SAMEA2737674) | human gut metagenome | biome: human gut; feature: human-associated habitat; material: faeces | place: China | collected 2012 ...
GCAACCAAGCTGCTCAAACCCATTCGTCAGCTGATCGGGCATGTCGGGCTACAAAATGGCCGAGAAGCTCCGTCACGACGGCAACCGGATACCCATCATCTTCCTGACAGCCAAGGATACGGAGAACGACATGCTGACGGGCTTCTCCGTAGGGGGTGACGACTACATTCCCAAACCCTTCTCCATCAAGGAGGTGGTGGCCCGTGTCAAAGCAGTGCTCAAACGCAGTGCAGGACAGTCGGCCGGCCCCGGACAGCGCGAAGGCCGGCTCGTCTTCGGCGACGTCACGATAGATTTCGACACCAAAGAGGTAATCATCGGCCCCCATGCCATTCCGCTGACGCGCACCGAATTCGACATCCTCACGACGCTCGCCTCCAATCCCGCCCGCGTCTTCAGCCGCGAGGACCTGATAGACCGCATCTGGAAGGATGCGCCCTTCGTGACGGAACGCACCGTGGACGTCCACATCACGCGGCTGCGCAAGAAACTGGGAGCCAAGGCGTCGCTCATATCGAGCAGGCCGGGATACGGATACCGTTTTAACTACACAGAAGAATGAAACTGACATTCCAGCGGAGGCTCACGCTCAGCTTCCTCATCATATTCGTCATCTTTACCGCCGGAGTGGTGGTATTCGAGCAGGGCCAGGCACGGCGCTACCGTACCGAAGCGCTGGAGGAGCGGCTCGACGCCTATGCGGAGATGATACACGCGTGCGTGGCCGGCGACACCCCCGACAGCATCGACCTGAAGGTACTGCTTCCCCTGCTGCCGCAGGAACTGCGCCTCACGGTCATCGGAGCCTCCGGAGAGGTGGTATACGACAACCTGTTCGCCGAACCGGGCGAACTCGACAACCACGCCGGGCGGCCGGAAGTGGCGAACGCACGGAAGCAGGGTGCCTCCTACGACATCCGCACCTCGGCCTCAAACCACATCCCGTACATCTACTACGCCAAATACTTCGGCAACGACTTCGTTCGCGTGGCGCTGCCCTACGACGTAAAGGTAAAACACTTCCTCCAGCCCGACAACGGATTCCTCTACTTCATCGTCATCCTTTTCGCCGTAGGCCTGCTCTTCATCCACTATGTGGGGAGCCTTTTCGGCCGGTCGGTCAAACGGCTCCGCGACTTCGCCTCCACAGCGGACGACGCCGATGCCGACCTCGGCACGGCGCACTTTCCCCACGACGAGCTCGGGGAGATAGGCCAGCGCATAGCCGGCAGCTACAAAAGCTTGAAGGAGAGTGAACGGACACTCGTTCGCGAACGCGAAAAACTGCTCCAGCACGTACACAGTTCGGCCGAGGGGGTATGCTTCTTTCGACCGGACGGCTCAGTGGAATTCTACAACGGCCTGTTCCTGCAATACATGAATACCATCAGCGACGTAGTGGTAAGCGACAACCCCGCCCTCCTGACGCTCGACGTATTCGAACCCGTCCGACGTTTCCTCGCGTCCGGGTCTGGAGAACAGTATTTCGAAACGCACCTTCAGGACCAGGGCAGGGAGTTCCTGCTGCGCGTGAACGTTTTCGACGACAAAAGTTTCGAGGTGGTGTTCAACGACATCACCCGACAGGAGAAGACGCGCCGCCTGAAACAGGAGATGACCGGCAACATCGCCCACGAACTCCGCACACCGGTAACGAGCATCCGGGGCTACCTCGAAACGGTGCTCGAAACGCCGATGCCGCCCGAAAAGGAGCGGGACTTCATCACCAAAGCCTACCGGCAGACGCTCGCTCTATCGGAACTCATCCGCGACATGAGCCTGCTCACGAAGATAGAGGACACGCCAGGTTCCTTCAATTTCGGCAAAATAGACCTCGGCGCGGTGATAAACCGGGTGACGGCCGAACTCGAACCGGCCCTGCAGGCAAAACGCATCACCGTGGAGAACACCCTGCCGGCGGGCCTCACGGTGAACGGAAACGAAAGCCTCGTCTACTCGATATTCCGCAACCTGACCGACAACGTGATAAACCACGCGGGCGAAGGGGTACACGTCACCATCGGGAAACGCGCCGAACGCAACGGGTATGTCTACATCTCCTTCGCCGACGACGGCTGCGGCATCGGCGACCGCAGCAAGCTCAACCGGCTCTTCGAACGTTTCTACCGTCTCGACGAGGGACGCACGAGGGACGCGGGAGGTTCCGGGCTCGGACTGTCGATAGTGAAGAACATCGTCAGCCTCCACGGCGGAACCATAACAGCCAAAGAGCGCCGTGAAGGCGGGCTCGAATTCCTCTTCAGCCTCCCCACCGGCGACACTTCCCGGAAATAACCCGAGGGGGGATACGGTTCGCCCGCTGCAGCCGAAGCCGCAGGTCCGGCCTGACCGCTGCAAATCCGACGGGCGCGTGTTTGTCACGCGCCCGTTCTTCTCTTTTCCGGCATGGGGATGCCGTAACGGCAGGCCCCGCAAAGGGCCCGTCAGTCGTCGCCGCGCACCCCCGCCTCATCATAAACAGGCCGGTGCCCTACCCCGGCTTCATCCAGGGCTTCCGGTATCTCTTCGTCTACGGAGACCTCCTCCGTCAGGTCGGCGGCAATGGCCGTCTCGTCCCGCGTACCGTCCGCAAATCCGTTGTTGTCGGTGGAGTCCACCCTCCTGTCCGAACGTATCCTTATCTCTGCCATAGTCATGCGTTTTAATCGAACATCCCCGCCCCTAATCCGGACAGGCATAAACACAAACGAGCATGGGCAAAAACAGTACCACGCTGCGAAGCGTTCCGACAGGAAAGACAAAAGGATAACAGCAAAGAGGCGGAAGGAAAGCGAAACCGGCGGAAAGCTCAACGCGTCTTCTGCGAGAAAAATTTCGTCACCCTATAGGTATAAGGCTCGTCCTTCCGAAGGACACGCCGCAGCCAAAGTCCGTAGAGATAGCCTGCTCCGTAGCCGTAAAGTTGTATGAACGATGTCCATACAGCGAGCCACCCTATCGCAACGCTCCGGTTACGCACCGAGGCGTCCGCGAACCACAGCAGCATGAGCGCCCCGAAAGGAAGGCTGAACCACCAGGGCGCATAGACGGCACCAAAGAGGACCAGCAGCAGGCCGCCCCACTGAACGGGAGTGCCGAGAGCCCAAAGGGCCGCCACTCCGACAACGGCGAGCAGGAACCAGGGGCTCGTGCATAACGCGGCAAGCAGCAGTGCCGCCGAACCAATCGTAAAGAGCGAAGGCAGCATGAAGAGCGCCCTGCGCGACTCCGGATGGCGGATATCGAGGTTCACCCGCGCCGTACCGAACACGAAAACCTGTTTGAAAAAGAGCCGTATGCTCGTCCGCCGCTTGTGGCACACCTTCGCATCGGGCAGGAACCAGGCCTGTGCCCCGGCCGCCTTGACACGCATGCTGAAGTCGATATCCTCGCCGATGCGCATGTCGCTGAAGCCCCCCACCTGTTCGAAGAGCGGACGCGAGATGCCGAGATTGAAACTCCGAGGAGAGAATTTACCGATGCTGCGCCTGTTTCCCCGGATACCGCCGGTGGTGAAAACCGAGGTCATGGAGTAGCTGACCGCCTTTTGCAAAGGGCTGAAATCGGGAGCCGCCATATCGGGACCGCCGTAAAAGGCGATGCCGCGGGCTTCCACCTCCGCATAGACGGTTTCGAAATAACCCGGCGGAACGATGCAGTCGGAATCCATAATGACCAGAAAATCGCCGTGCGCATGGGCCGCACCGGTATTGCGGGCCGCCGCCGGACCGCCGTTGGGCTGGCGGACATAACAGATATCCAGCCGGTCGGCATACTCCCGCACCACCCCGTCCGAGGAGAGTTCCGGCGCGGAACCGTCCTCGACCACGACCGTCTCAAAGTCGCGCCGCGTCTGGTGCGTCAGCGATTCGAGGAGCTCGCGCACCTCCTGCGGCCGGTTATATACCGGTATGACAAGCGATATGAACATATCTTTCCGAATTCAACTGCCCTGCAAAGATAAGTTTATATTCGATGAAAAAGAACGGTTTCCACCGAATGCCATCCCATCGTGAAGCGGCAAGGCAATGCAGCCGAAACGAAGAAACGGCACATCCGCATCGAAACGCGGCGACACGAAACAGGTATCGGCTCATGCTCCGGGAAGCACGGCCGTTTTCCCTACTGCTGTTGCGGCAGCAAGCTCCCTCATCCAGCCGCTCCCGAATGCAGACGGACATAACGGTCACCAACTGACGCCGGGAAGCATGGCCGGGCGGAGGAACGCCGCCGGCTCCGTACAGCGGGAGATATTCGGCATACAAAGACGACATCCGTAAACCGCGCTCCGGATTCCGGCTGCGCATCCGATTGCCTGACACAGCAAGGGACGACCGAAACGGCAGCCACCCCGTTTCCGGTTCTCCTGCCGGCCGCGGCGCACCATCATCTGCCTCCAGAGACCGTGTGCCCGCTCCTATACGCAAAAAGGCGGCCCGAAGACCGCCCTCCTTTCCATAAGCCGCAGCGTCTCCCTACTCCGCGTTCTTGAGGTTGTCCACCACCTGCAGCGCAAGGTACTCCTTGCCGTACTCCTTCGAGTTCTCCATCTCCAGACGGAATTGGTCCATATGCCCCTCCTCCACCACGAGGATGTCCTGGAACAACTTGTGGGAACCCGCATCGCCGAGCGCAGCCGTCTCTTTCGACCACGCATTGTAATCCTCTATCGTCCCCTTTTCGAGCTCACGCGCATAGTCGAGCATCTCCGGGACCTCCGTAATGTGCTTTACGCCTTTCGCGAGCACCATCTTCACCTCGCCTTCGAGGAACAGGATACGTTCGGCGAACTCCTCGGCATGTTTCATCTCCTGAATGGCCGTCCTCTTGAAATACTGCGCCAACGGACGGTACCCCTTGTCCTCGCAGATGAAGTGGAAATACATGTACTGCAACGATGCCGTGTTCTCCTCCGCGAGCGCATTGTTCAGCAGTTCGATGCTGCGCTCATACTTTTTTTCGTTTGCCATAGTCTTTAAAGTTTATAAGTTATGTCTTAAAATCACAGTCTCCGTATTCCCTCTGTTCAGCAAAATCCGTACCCGCCATGCTTTCCGGCAGGAAATAATCGTTTTCCGGCAGGCAAAATTCTGTACGCGAACAGCATCTGGCACCGAAAGTCACTCCATCCGGAAAGCGATACGGCATACGGCCTCTCTCTCCGGGTTCCGTATCTCGAAAGCGAGGGCTTCCTCCGCCGCCACGATGCGCAGCCGCTCCCCGTAACGCGCCTCCCGAATGAAATTGATGTCCGTCCGGGCGAAGCGCTTTTGCTGCAACAGCTCCAGCGGCAGCGTATCGACCGCCCACTGGATATACTTCACGCTGTTGGCATGGCAGTTGAAATCGAGGTCGCTGTAAACCACCGCATGTTCGTACTCCCGGCCGCCGGAGAGCGGAGCCAGACGGCACGGCAGTGCGGCCGGCAGCGGAAAATCCTGCGTCATGGAGTCGTAGGCCGGCAGCAGGTGCAGGTCGAGCATACGCCGGGCCGACAGGTCGAGCATAGCCCAATTGGTAACGGCGCACGCTATCCTGACGCCTTTCTCGTCGAACACTTCGAAGTTGCGGGTGGTCATGGCACGGGTCACGGCGCTCACCCACGTCGTAACCCGGATACGTTCGTACTCGGCAGGCATGCGCTCCACCTCCAGCGCCATGCGCGTCAATACCCACGAAGCGTTATGCAGGTTGAGGTCGCGCACGCCGAACCCGCCCCGGTCCGCATCCTCCCCCGCCGTGTGCAGGATGTAATCGGCGAGCGACATGAGCGTAGCCCGTTTCATGAAATCGGCATCTCCCGGTTCTATTCTGTAAATATATTCCCTTTTATTGTCCATAAGCCGGTAATAATTATTAACTTGCCACAGTTTTACCTCCTGCGGCACGCCATGTACGGCCACTACCAAGATACGCATAATCCCGCGAAACGGCAAGCGCCTGCCGGCATGACAAAGGGCTAAGAATAAAAATATATCGAAAAACAATAAAAAACTATTGTTTTTCCGGAAAACAGCCGTATATTTGCATATCGAATTACGATAAATTGTTATTGAATCATGAAGTCCAAAAAGACCATACTGCGCCGCATCACCACGCTGTACGTCGTGTTCTTCGTCGTGATAGCCTTCGGCATCGTGCGGACGGTTTCCCGGTTTTCCGGCGAAGACTTCAATACGGGGCGGAACGACGCCCGCCGCATGGTGGCCGCCGCACGGATGGCCGACGGCCGCAACGTCGAACTCATGTACGACCTGCGGGTAGCCACCAGCACCACGGGTTTCGACATACCGATATACCGCAATGCCGCCGACAGCGTCACGATGTATGCCCGGCCGTCGCTCCTCGACCTGGAGGCCGTCATGCCGGCGGGAAGTTCCTCCGGCACCTCCGCCTTCAACTCCTACAGCATCGTTTACGGTCTGCTGGCCATGATGACCTATGCCGCGATATTCGTGATACTGTTCGTCATCATCGGTTCCCTGCGGAAAAGCATCCGCAATGACGACGTGTTCCGCAAATCGAACATCGCTCTTACGCGGGCCATCGGCATCCTGCTGATAGCCGCTTCGCTGCTCTTCTCGCTGATGAGCTGGCTCGAAGCGCGGGCCGCCGCACCCTATTTCGCAGGAAGTCCCTATGCGATAAATACGGCTTTCCCGTTCAACTTCGGAGAGATAATCATGGGCGTACTCATCTTCATCATCGCGGAGATATTCTCCATCAGTTCCACGCTGAGCGAAGAACAGAAACTCACCATCTGACCGGGAACCTATGACACGCATGAAAGCATACAAGAAAGACTGAGAGGCATGGCGATTATAATCAACATAGATGTTATGATGGCCAAAAGGAAGATGTCGCTGAACGAACTCTCCGAACGCGTCAATATCACACAGGCCAACATGTCGATACTCAAGACGGGCAAAGCCAAGGCCATCCGGATATCGACGCTCGATGCGATATGCCGCGTTCTGGAGTGCCAGCCCGGCGACATCATCGAATACCGCCCGGACGAACCGGACCCGGAGTAACCGGAGGAGGGGCTCCGCCCCGGCAGACAGCAGTGACACGCGATGAAAGACAATTACACATAAGTTCAATCAACTCTTAAAGTTAATGTTATGATTAGGAAAATCTTTTTAACGGTAGCCGCGACACTCGTAGCTGTTACGGGGCTGTTCGCACAGGAGCTTCCCGATGACCCCGAGGTACGCAAGGGCGTGCTCGACAACGGGATGACTTACTACATCCGCCACAACGACAAACCCGCCAATCAGGCAGAATTCTGGATTTTCGACAATGTGGGCGCACTGCAGGAGGAGGACTCCCAGCAGGGACTCGCACACTTCCTCGAACACATGGCCTTCAACGGGACCGAGAACTTCCCGGGCAAGAACATGATTAACTACCTGGAGAGCATCGGCGTGAAATTCGGTGCCAACCTGAACGCCTTCACCGCACAGGAGATGACCTGCTACAACATGTCCAACGTGCCTGTCACCCGCGAAGGCGTCATCGACTCCGCCCTGCTCATCCTCCACGACTGGGCGTACTACATCACGCTCGACGGCGACGAGATTGACAACGAGCGCGGTGTCATCGTCGAGGAGCTCCGCACCCGTCAGAACGCAAGCTGGCGGACCAATGAGAAACTCAGGCCCTATCTCTACGGCGATACGCGCTACACGACCCGCAACATCATCGGCAGTGAAGAGGGCCTCCGCAGCTTCGACCACAAGGAACTCCGCGACTTCTACCACCGCTGGTACCGCACCGACATGCAGGCGCTCTTCATCGTCGGCGATTTCGACGTGGACATGATGGAACAGAAGGTCATCGCCCTGATGTCCGACATTCCCGCCGTAGAGAACCCGGAACCCAAGCAGACAATCGTGATTGCCCCGAACGACGAACCCATCGTAGGCATCATCACCGACCCGGAACTCACCGGGACCAACGTGACGCTCTATATCAAGAGGGAACCGATACCCACCGAATACAACAAGACACCGGATGTCGCCATGCTCGACATGCTCGACCGCTTCATGATGACCATCGCCGACGAACGCTTCAGCGACATCGCCCAGAAACCCGACGCACCGTTCATCTCCGGAGGAATGTACAGCGGTTATATGGTCAACGCCATGGATGTGACGCTCGTGCAGGCCAACGCCCGTGACGGCGAAGCCCTGAGGGCATTCGACGCCATGTACACCGAAGTGGAGAAGATGATACGCTTCGGCTTCACGCAGTCGGAATTCGACCGCGCCAAGACCGAAATCGAACGCCAGATACAGCAGGAGTACGACCGCCGCGACGACCGCCGCAGCGATGAGTTCATGTGGCCGTTCATCTACAACTACATGCTCAACGCACCGATGATGAGCGCCGAGGATGAATACGAATTCAACAACTACCTGCTGCAGGTAATCAACCTCGACCTGCTCAACCAATTCGTACAGCAGATGCGCCTCACCCCGACCAACCAGGTAATCATCGTAATGGCTCCGGAGAAAGCGGATGCCGTCGTACCCACCGCGGAACAGATAGAGGAGACCATCGGCAAGGTACGCGCAGCCGAACTCGAAGCGAACATCGAAGATTTCGTGATAGAGCCCCTCATTCCGGCCAAGACCAAACTCAAAGGCTCGAAGGTGAAGACGACCGAAACCGACCGGTTCGGCGCAACGATATGGACCCTCAAGAACGGCGCTAAAATCGTCGTACTGCCTACCGACTTCAAGGCCGACGAGGTGACCATGCAGGTTATCTCCAAGGGCGGTAAATCGGTACTCGCCGACGACGAGATTCTTTCGGCTACCGTGCTGCCCGACTACACCGCAATGGCCGGTCTGGGCAAGTTCAATGCCAGCGACCTGCGCAAGCAGCTTACCGGCAAGATGGCCAGCGTCAGCCCCTTCATCGGTAACTACAGCAACGGTTTCTATGCTTCGGCTTCGCCCAAGGACCTCGAAACCATGCTCCAGCTCCTCTACCTGTCGTTCACCTCTCCGAGGTTCGACGAGAGCGACTTCAACGTACTGATGGACAAACTCCAGTCGGCTTACCAGAACATGGCCAGCAACCCGATGTTCCAGTTGCAGGACACGCTGACCAGCACGCTCTACAACCACAGCCCGCGCCGTGAAATGCTCACTTACGACAATCTCTCCCAGATAGATTTCGCCAAGATGCAGCAGATTTACGACAAGCTCTACCGGAATGCCGACGACTTCACCTATACCATCGTGGGCAACGTAGACCTCGAAACGCTGAAACCGCTCGTAGAGAAGTACATCGGCTCGCTGCCCAGCACCAAACAGGGCTATTCGTGGGAAGACGACGGCGTACGGTATCCGCAGGGCAAGGTGACGAACCACTTCTCGACCGCCATGGAGATGCCCAAGACCAGCGTCCTGACCATCTTCACCGGCGAAATGCCCTACACGTTGGAGAACATTCTCGCCATGGACTTCCTCTCGCAGATACTCGATATCCGCTACACGGCTACCCTGCGTGAGGAGAAGGGCGGTACCTACGGCGTACAGACCATCGGCGACGCATCGTTCGCTCCGGTACAGACCTACATGCTCTTCACCATCTTCGACACCGACCCGGCTATGACCGACGAGCTCAAGCAGGATATCGTGAACGAGATTCAGAAACTCTCCGAGGAGGGCGTGAAAGAGGAAGACCTCAGCAAGATTAAGGAGTACTTCACCAAACAGTATCCCGACCAAATCAAACAGAACGGTTACTGGCTGGGTACCCTCGTGAACTACCACCTCTACGGTTACGACCTCGATACGAACTACATGGAGACCGTGAACGGCTTTACGTCCGACTACTTCAAACAGTTGGCCGCCAAGATTCTCGCCGATGGCAACGTCATCGAGATTCTCATGACGCCCGAAACCGCAGCGGAATAAACCCTGTCGTTCCGAAACGATACGGGCCCCTTGAAGGGGCCCGTATTATTTTGTCCCATATCCGTCCGGTATCTCTGCTCTCCCACGGGTAAAAGCGTGTTTGAA
>ERZ772821.2278-NODE-2278-length-10012-cov-2.867530_pt1 | contig 10012 bp, 20 predicted proteins | sample MGYA00580859_ERZ772821 | MGnify/ENA primary metagenome ERZ772821 (study PRJEB29015, sample SAMEA2737674) | human gut metagenome | biome: human gut; feature: human-associated habitat; material: faeces | place: China | collected 2012 ...
TTTCATAAAAGCGGCGGGCGGCAGATGTACCAGTCCGCCGCCCGCTCATTCAGGAAGGAATCAACGGCAAGCTGCCGTTTTTTGCAGGAATTCATATGGGCGCAGGCTGCGCGAGCCGCTTTGCGTCGTTTGCCGCGGCCAGTCAGCGGGTCTCGGCGGAGACGGTGCATTCTATCCGCGAGGTGGAAGCGCCCGACCAGCTGGCGGACGTGATCGAGGCGGTGAACGCCTACGCGGACGATCTCAAGAATGATCGGGCGCTCCTGTGCGAAATGCCGCGCGTCGATCATGAGACAACCGACGAACTGCTCAAACAGGAGACGCGGCTGCAAAAGCTGGCGTACTGGCTCCTGTGCGTGCAGGACGAAGCGCTATGACGGCGCAGATCTACGCGCCGCGCCTGCGGCAGATCCCGTCGCCGTGCGGGAAGGACTGCCCCGGCCGGGAGCCGGGATGCAGCGCGCGGTGCTGCAGCTGGACGCTCTATGAGAGCATCCGGAATTACATTTACGACGTCAATCACAAGGACAAACTCAGTCTGGAACCAGACAGAGCCGCCGCCCGGCAGTTTGAGCGGGCGGCAAACAAAGACAGGAGGGGCAAGATCTATGCGGCAAAATAGTATCAATTACCCCGGCGAGCGGGCCGCGAAGCGCGCGGATATCGTCGAGCAGCCGGGATATACCGGCAAGCACTATTTTGTGGTGAACTACGCAGGGCGGCAGCTGACCGTCCACGCAGCGGATGAAACGGCGGCCCTGTTCTGGGCGGCCAAGCGCTGGGGCTACAGCTTCAAGCGGCCGGAATACCATCAGACGGCAAGTGTGGCCAAGCTCGGCTATCAGCCGGACAGGATGTTCGGATAAAAAATGCCCTCGACCGGTTCCAGCCGGACGAGGGCAGAGAAGCCTGCGCTTCTCTGTGAAAATCAAGTACAAGGAGAGTATACCATGAAAAATCCATATTTGCAAGAGGCAACGGAGATCATCCGCAAGCAGCAGGGGCCGCGCGGCCCGGTGTGGATGTGCGGCGAGCAGCTGCTGGAGATGATCACGCCGGATGAGGCGGCGGCAAAGCTGGTGCTGGACGATCTGAAGCACGGCGGCATGAGCCTCAAGGGCTGCGAGGCCGAAATCAGAGCGTTCGCGCAAAAAAACGGCAGCTGCTGCACCGGGGCGGAGGCCGAGAAGATCATCCGCAAATACTTCGGTCTGCCGGAGCAGACGGCCGCGCCGAAGCCGGAACCGGAACCGGAGCCCGCCGCGCCTCCCGCGCTGGCCGGAAACATCGTGAATCTGGAGGATTTCTTCGGATGAGCGAACAGATCGATTATGAGGAGCGGCTGCCGAGGCAGCCGTCCGAGGGTGCGCTGGACTGGTGCATAAAAACAAAATTCAAGTCCGAATACGCGATCTACCGGGATACATATTACCGCGATCCGCTGACCGGCATGCGCGAAAACGCAGTCTCCGTGACCTGCACGGCCTGCGGCGACAGCTGGATCGCAGAGAAGGTCAGAGCGGCGGACTGCAGAAAAGGCTGGGCGCCGTTCGGATTTATAAACGGCGTCATGCAGATCGACCCGGAAGACAAGCTTCAGTGCCCGCAGTGCGGCGCGGAGCTCCGGGCAAAGCACGTCGAGCAGCTCTCACGGGGCGGGATCGACGATAACGTCTATTTCTGCGAACCGTGGCAGCTGGGGGAGAAATTCGTCCTGCTAGGCTGGCGGGCGGAGCGGAACATCGGCAAGGACGCGCAGAAAGTTTACCGGATGTGGCCGTATGAGGCGTATGTATTTGAGCAGAAAAAGGCCGTCCGGCTGACAGGCTATCAGAAGTGCCTGAGCTCGATCCGTTATTTTGACAGCTGGCGGCAGGTGAAGCGCTGCGACGATAGATGGGGAAAGACGCTGGATGAAAACTGGTTCCGCAAGCCGGAAGATCTCTCCGGCACGACCATCGAAAATTCGGCTCTGCTCCAATACCTGAAAGCGGCCGGAGACGAGGCGCGGCCCGTCGCGTATCTGCGCCTCTGGCAGAAGCACCGGAACATCGAGAATCTGATCGTGCAGGGCTGCGGGGGCATGGTAGCAAAGGCAATCACGCGGGATACGCAGAGGTATGGCTTATATGGCGGGCCCAGCGCGAAGCTGGAATGGATCGACTGGAAGCAGAAGCGCCCGGCCCGGATGCTGGGCCTCGACAAGCAGGAATTTGCGTTCTGCGTCCGGGAGAAATGGACGCAGGATGATCTTGCAAAATACAAGATAGTGCGGGCGTTTGAGCCGGTAAAGCTGCCGGAGGACTGGAAGCTGCTGAAAAAGCTGCAGATCTACGATCTGAACAAGCTGTGCAGCGAAAAGGCACTGCTTCCGGACGCCGCAGGCGGAAAAAGCATGCAGCTCTGGCGCGGCCGGCTGACCGTCATGCGCTGCCTGCGGTATCTGGAACGGCAAAAGTCCGACATCACAACGCTGCTGGACTACTGGAACATGGCCCGGCGCGCCGAGCTTGACCTGCGGGACGAGCACGTCCAGCTCCCGAAAAGCCTCAAGCGCGAGCACGACCGGCTGGTGGAAGCGGAGCGCATCGCTCGAAACGAAGAAGAAAAGCGCAGGAAGCAGGCAGAGATCGAAAAGCGCCGCCCGGCATTTGAGAAGGTCGTTGCGTCGCTGGAGGCGTGGGCGTGGGAAGACGCTGGGATCTGCATCCGGCCGGTGCGCACCGAGGAAGAGCTGATCGACGAGGGCAGTGCCCTTCAGCACTGCGTCGGCACCTACGGCGCGACTGTGGCGCGCGGAGACAGCTGCATTTTCTTCATTCGCCGCGCGGATGCGCCGGATACCCCGTGGTACACGCTGCAGGTGGAACTGAAAACAGTGAAAGAGCTTCAGAATCACGGCCTGCGGAACTGCCCGCCGACGAAAGAAGTGCAGGAATTTGTAGACAGATGGCTCGAACACGTCCGGCAGCTGAAACGAGCCGGAGCGAAAACGAAAAAGGAGACAGCGGCATGAGTGAACAGAATCTGATGGTATCCCCGGAAAAGCTGGGCGCGGAGATCCGCGAGCTGACCCGGCAGGCAAAGGCCATGACGCTTTACTATGGCGTCGAGATCGGACGGCGGCTGGAGGCCGCAAAGAGCATGGTCCCGTATGGCGGCTGGGGCGCGTGGCTGAAGAATAACACGGAGTTTTCCCAGGCGACCGCGACCAGATTTATGCGGGTATTCAACGAGTACGGCGCGGCACAGATCGGCATTTTCGGAGCTGTGCCAGAATCGTCAACGTTGCAAAATCTCAGTATTTCCAATGCTTTGCGGCTTCTGGCCGTGCCAGAAGATGAGCGCGAGGAATTTGCAGAAGCAGTCGACGCGGAGAATCTTTCCGCCCGGGAACTGGAAAAAGCAATAAAGGAGAGGGACGCCGCCCGGCAGGAGCGCGAAAGCGCCCTGCGGCAGGCAAACAGCGATTCCCTCCGCGCCGAGAACGCGAAAAAAGAGGCCGAGGCGGCCTATGAGAAGCTGCGCGGCATGGAAGATGAGCTGACCGCCGCGAAGGACGAGGCCTGCCGCATGGCGGACGAGCTGGAGGCGCTCAAGAACCGGCCCGTCGAGGTAGCTGTCCAGCGCGACGAGCAGGCGATCAGGGATGCGGAGGCCAAGGTCCGGGCGCAGGCGGAAACGGAGCTGCGCAAGAAGACCGACGAATGGCGAAAGCAGACCACAAAGACCGAACAGGAGATCGAGCGCGTCCGCAAGGAGGCGGAGAGCCTGAAGCAGCAGCTGGCAGCGGCAAAGGCAATGGCGGAAGCCGCCTCTTCGGACGCGGAAAAGGAGCGTCTGACCGGAGAGATCGAGGATCTGCGCAGAAAGCTCGCCATGTCCGACAAGGACGTGACGGCCGCGCACCTGCATTTCAGCCAGTGGCAGGCGGCATTCAACCAACTGACGCAGGCTGTCAGCCGCATCGAGGACGAGGACAAGGTCGGAAAGCTCTGCGCAGCCATCCGCGCCCAACTGGCCGCGTGGGGGAAGGCAATGGAGGGCACAGCATGACAGGCAAGGAAATCGTGAAGGCGCTGCGGTGCTGCGCGAAGGGGCTTGGACACGACGACGCGTGCGAAAACTGCAAGGTCGGAGAAATCCAAGATCGGCGGGAATACATCGAGTTTGCGGCTGCTAACGTGATCGAGCGCCTGACCGCCGAGAACGCGGCGCTGCGGGAGAAGGTGCCGCAGTGGATCAGCGTGGAGGACAGGCTGCCAATAGACCGTCTCAGCAAATATCTCGTTGCTTTTCGGGACGCGGGCGGCTCGATTGTAGATATGGCCAGATACTTTCCAAGCGACGGATGGACGTGCGATAACTGGGAGGTTCCGCAGGGTTTGATTACCAACTGGATGCCACTGCCGGAAGCGCCGGAGGAACACAATGGAAAAGAAAATTCTTGATGTTACGTGCGGTTCTCGCACGATTTGGTTCAACAAAACACATCCGGCCGCAGTGTATTGCGATAGCAGGCGCGAATCATACACTGGGATCTGGAAAAGCACGAAGAATGATTCTGAACGGCAATGTGTGATAGACCCTGATATACAATGTGATTTCACGGATCTTCCGTTCGCAGATGATACATTCACGCTTGTGATATTCGATCCTCCACATTTGGAGCGTGCAGGTGAAAACTCGTGGATGCGGAAGAAATACGGTGTGCTAAGTGACAACTGGCCGCAGATGCTGCATGATGGTTTTCATGAGTGTATGCGTGTTTTGAAACCGGATGGGGTTTTGATCTTCAAGTGGTCGGAGGTGCAGATTGAGGCTAAAAAAGTGTGGGAAGCAATCGGAGAGAAGCCACTGTTCGGGCACAGAAGTGGAAAAAATGCAAAAACATTTTGGGGGTGTTTTATGAAATTAGGATTGCCGGAAGCGACGGAGGAAGGAGGCAAGGCATGAGTAAAGCTGTTTTGATCAGCATCCGCCCGAAGTGGTGCGGGAAGATCATCAGCGGAGAGAAAACGATCGAGGTGCGCAGGACGCGACCGAAGATGGATACGCCGTTTAAGTGCTATATCTACTGCACAAAACCGGAGGAAAAGCTACTCACCATTATGAAAGACGGCGATGAGAATTATGGAGAAACGTATCACGGCAAGCCGGTTTTCATAAAGACGGAAAAAGCGCCGACCACTGGCTTATGGGATAAGCGGCAAAAGGTTATCGGGGAATTTCTGTGCGATCAGATCATCAACATTAACGGCGCGGGAAGGATACCGTCGGATGCTGCGCGGCCAACCTGCCTAGAGCCTGCGGAGCTGCACCAGTATCTCGGAGCTGCCACAGGCTTCGGCTGGCACATCTCCAATCTCAAGATTTACGACACCCCGCGCGAACTGCGGGAATTTTACGCTGTGCCAAATGAGGTAGAGGTAGCGCTCAAGGCAAAACCCAAGCCGGTCACCCGCCCGCCGCAGAGCTGGCGGTATGTGGAGGAAGAACTATGGAACGACTGACTTATTTCAAAGACGGATACTGGCGGGTAAATTTCAGCGGAGTGCAGTACCAGGCGGATTTTGTTGATCGCCTCGCGGCCTACGAGGACACGGGCCTGACGCCGGAGGAAATCAAGGCTCCATTTACGGAGGACACGATGATAAATCTGGCAGCGCAGGCGCTGGGAGTGGAGCCTAGCCGCCTCCGCGAGCTTGCCGAGGCCGACAAGGACGGGCGCGTCATTATATTGCCGTGCAAGGTGTACGAGACTGACGGGGTGAGGGTGTATGAGCACACGGTGCGCGAGGTCATCTACGAGACGGCAGGCGGCCCGGCTTTCGATAAAAATGCAATCGGGAAGAGCATATTTTTAACCCGCGAAGAAGCCGAGAAGGCTTTGCGGGAAATGGAGGGCAGGCCATGACCAGAAAACGTGCAAGAAAGATCCTCATGTCTATCGGCACGAGCAGAAACCATGCAAACTGGGGGCTGACGGCAAAGCCGTGCTGGAAGACAAATGCCGGTGTGGTAGAGGACACGCTGACGATCACCCTGTACGCGAAGCTGCTGCGGGCAAGAATGGAGGGCAAGAAGGATGGCTAAGCACATAACAAGCGCACAACTGCAGGAGATAATGGACGCGGCGGAAAGAGGACTCGATGAATACAACGAGGTACTGCGGCGGATCGCCGGAATCGAGGCAAGAGAATATACCTCATACCAGTATTTTGATGAACGCGGCGAATACATAGGCGACGACAACGAGATGCTGCTTGAAGATATACTGGATAACGCAGGTGTGGAGGTACACGATGCCTGAAGAATACATCAGCCGCGAAGCGGCGCTGGAAGATTTTGAAGCCAGCAACGCTCACAATCCGAACTGGACACCTCAGCGTGTGAAAACGCTCCTGCTTCGTCAGCGCACTGCCGATGCTGCGCCGATTGTGTATGGCGTATGGCTGGAGGAAGACGGCATGCAAATCTGCTCAAATTGCGGTGAAGAACACGAATGGGATGACTACCGTGCATCTTACTGCGAGGACTGCGGAGCAAAAATGAGGAGGATGAACGATGCTTGAGGGCTATATCAGCCGCGAAGCGGCGCTGAAAGCAGCGAATGAATGGGTAAACGAGGCGTGCATGGCGCCCGTGATGAGGGTAAGCCGGTTGTTTGATAAGTTGCAAAAAGTGCCAGCCGCCGACGTTGCGGAGGTGGTGTATGGGCAGTGGGAAGGTGAGGGCGACGGATATGCAGACGGCGAGATTGTGCTTGATGTGTGGCATTGCTCTCAATGCGGATACTGCATCGACGACGGCACGGATAACCCGGATTGCCTGCCGAAATACTGCCCCGGCTGCGGGGCGAAGATGGATGGTGCAGCCGAATGAGCGGGCTGCGGTTTGAATCGATGGCGGACATGCCGCCGAGGATGCGGGAGCTGTATGCAAGGCAGAAGCTCGACCTCTCAGGCGCTGCGGCGCCAGCTCCCCTTCGCAAGGGGAGCCGAGGGAATGCGAAGTACCACAACGAGCGGGCGGAGCGGACCGGGGTCCGGTTCGACAGCCAGAAGGAGGCGCGGCGGTATGACGAGCTGATGGTGATGCTCCGGGCTGGCATTATCTCCGATCTGCGCCTGCAACCGCAGTTCACTTTGCAGGAGAGCTACATCACCGAAACCGGTGAGCGCATTCGCGCAGTGCGCTACACGGCGGACTTTTCGTACAAATTCGGCGGCAAGCTCGTCGTCGAAGATGTGAAGTCCAAGCCGACGCGGACAAAGGAGTATCTGCGCAACCGGAAATTCATGCGATCAAAATTTGGAATCGACATACAGGAGATTTAAACATGCCGGAAGAAAAAAACGAGAGCAGCCCGCACGCAGGGTGCGGCCTGCCGAAAGGCGGAAACGCCTGCCAGTACGCAAAACTCGCACCGGATTCCTGCGAACGGTGCGGCTGGAATCCGGAGGAGCAGGCGCGGCGCAAGGCGCTGCCGTTCAAAAAGAGCGAGGACGGCCTGCTGTACAAGGATATCAGCACCAAGGAATAGGCAATCAGCCGGGGAACCTTATTTTTTGGACATATGCCGCAGCCGCTTTGCCTTGAGACGGCTGCGGGGGGAACTTTCCTCGGCTTTGCACCCGGCGCACGGTAAAACCCTCAAGCCCGTGCGTCGGGGAAAAAAAAGCGCGTGTGGGACGTGCGCGCGAACGGAACCTGTCAACGTTACCCCACACGGGGGTCTCGCATAGCCTCCGTGCATCGCTTGCCTCCTTTTTTTATAAGCCGCCTGACGGCAGTCAAGGGCGGCTCGCCCGGAAATGCGCAGCGTTTGACAAGCGAGCGCGGCGCGCCGGTGCGCAGACGGTGAAAACCCGTCCTGCCTACGGGGGCCGGAATACCGGCCCCCAGACAAAAGGGATGTGAACGCATGAAACAGGAATTAATCAAGCTGACCTGCCCGCAGTGCGGGAAGGAATTTTACCGGACGCCGAGCTATCTGCGGCAGTACAGAACATACAAGCCGTGCTGCTCACCGAAATGCAGGAACGCAAACATCAAAGCAGCGCGGACCGAAGGACACATACAGCGCGGAGAGCGCATGCGCGCCGAAAACGGCGAGCTCCGCCTGCCGCACAGCCGGGTAAACATCCGCATCACAAAGCCGGTAGAAATCTACCCGGAGCTGAGCCCGGTCGTCGGGCAGATCTACCCGGCGGAAAGATACAGCCCGCCAACAAGCACAAAGCGGTACGGCTATGTGATCCAGTCCGGCGGCAAACGCATCAATATCCGCGCCAATGAGTGCGTGGAAGTGTGAAAGGAGTATCAAAAATGGGGAAAATCATGGAGCTTTTTTACGGAGAGCTCGGGGCGTTTCAGGCGAAAATGGAAGACGACAAGTGGGAGGTTGAATTTCGGGATGAAAAATACCCGCCGAGGATCACGATGGATCAGCTTGTACCGCCGCTTTTTGAGATGACACCAGACGGCCAGAAGACCGAAGACCCGGCGTGCATACAGGTGATCGGCACGCCGGACATGCGGATCATCACGACCGGAAGGCTGCTGATCAGCAAAAAAGAGCTGACCAAGTACGTAAATACTGCACAGGGCTTGCTGCAGCTTTACCTGCACGCATTTATGCAGGAGCGGAAGGAAATGGAGGCGGCGCAGGAATGAGCAGAAAAGAAAAACGCCGGGAAGCGCTGCTGCTCGGCAAAAAAGATATGAGTTTTACGGAGATCATGCAGGCGATAGAGGCGTGCAGGGCGGACGACTGCGACAAGTGCCGGTTGAGCGGCGGACCCATCGCAGGCTGGTTCCCGGAGGATGTACCGGACTGCTATACCGTGCTGCTTAAAAACGCGGCGAAGCAGTTGCGCCGCACCGGGAATTGGTGGCGCTGGGATGATATCTTCCACGTCTACCGCTGCCCGGCCTGCGGCAGGCCGCAGAAGCCGCACGTCGAAGTCTGGAAAAAGGGCGGCGTGAGGAAGAGCCTGCCGCGCCGCTGCCAATACTGCCAAGCAACACTGGAAGGGATAGAAGGAGAAGAAAATGATCATTGAGATTTTGGAGCTTGCTGCTGCGCTGGAGTGGATCGCGCTGGGTGTGCTGGTGTTTTTTAAGCTGCGAAGCCTGAAAAGCAGGATAGACGCGTTGCTTGACGAAATGTGGCCGAAGTCTCCGGCTACACTGCGAGACGAGACACAAAACGGACCGGGTCCAGATCCGGCCGGGAAAAAAGGCCCATGGCCAATCTGCCCGGAATGTTGGGCTGTGGGCTGCTGCCGCTGGGACGAAAAGACAGATACGTGTACGTGTACGGCGTGCGGGTACACAGAAGAAGGGACTGCCAGTTGAACGCATGGCCGGAATCTCCGGCCACGCTTTGAGCGGGCAGAAGACCTGTAGGGGCGGACGGCTCTGTCTGCCCGGGAGAAAGAGGTGTGAATGATGGCAAAGAGGCACAAGCGCCGCCTGTTTACAGGGGCGGTATGTACGCAGATCGTTTATACCGTGTCCGATGGCGCGGACCAAAAGACCAGCAAGCCGCGAAAGCCGCGGTTCCAGTCGCAGGAAGAACGCGAGGAATTCAACACCAGGATCTCGGCTGCAAAGTTCGCGGCGCTGGTCAACGCCAACTTCTCCCCGTCGAGCTATTACTCCACACTCACGCTCGACCCCGAACATGAGGTACATACCGCGCAGGAGATGCGCCGGATCCGGGATAATTTTTACCGACGCATGGCCTACAGCTACCCGGACGCGAAGATCGTCATCGTCTACGGCCGGGGCAAGTCGACCAACCGCTTCCACCTGCACCTGATCACGGACGGCATTCCTGCCGATGAGCTGGGTAGGCTCTGGGGCCTCGGCAGCGTCATCGACTGCAAGCCACTGCGGAAGCACAACTACTATCTGGATGAGAACGGAAATAAGGTTGACCACGGGCAGGACTACACGGCGTTGGCCAACTACCTGCACGGCCACTGGCGCAAGGAGTTCGGAG
>ERZ772821.2282-NODE-2282-length-10007-cov-2.771403_pt1 | contig 10007 bp, 8 predicted proteins | sample MGYA00580859_ERZ772821 | MGnify/ENA primary metagenome ERZ772821 (study PRJEB29015, sample SAMEA2737674) | human gut metagenome | biome: human gut; feature: human-associated habitat; material: faeces | place: China | collected 2012 ...
GTAAACAGCAGCACTGGCACTCATGATCGCAGCACCGCCAAAGTGGGCATTACCGCCAACAATCAGAATTTTGCCGAAACTGCCTTTATACGTATCACGGGCTCGTGGCCGGACCACACTTTGTGCAAATTGCTCTGTCAATTGTTTCATGACGGATTTGCCGCCTCCTTTAAAACTTCCCAATTAGAAAAAGTTTTGGTCGTCAATTCAGGCTGGCCGGTCGTTAAGAATGCTTTCGCAAACATGACAAGCGGCGATGCATTGGCCCATGTCAAAGTATCAAGTGGCAAGGCGCAGGCACCGAGCGAATCCTGACCCACAAATTGGGCAACGCTTGTTTCTAGTTTACCGCCGTTAATGGATAGCGCATAGAAAACGCAGATGTGCTGGTTGATGGTCCAGTGTTGGTACTTCCAAGGATAGATAAAACTGGTTGCCCCTAGTTGTTGATCAATCGTGGCTGTCAATCCGGTTTCTTCGGTGAATTCCCGCAAGACGTCATGTTCAAGCGGTTCAGGGCCATCAAGGCTACCCCCGGGAAGGTCGAAGCGATGACGATAAGGACCCCCATTTTTCTTAATCACGACAAGCTTGTCGTCAATCGTTGCAATTCCGTAACAACCAAATGCGCGATGAGTTTTATGTGTCATCAGGCCACCTCCATTGATCAAGGGTAGCACGCTGCTGCAGGGGGAACAAATTGTAAAAATAGTTCGTGATTTTGCTTGCGTGCCTTACCTGCTTCCGTTATAATCATTTATGTTGTTGCCGCGATGGCGGAACTGGCAGACGCGCAGTGTTCAGGTCGCTGTGGGATTTATCCCGTGCAGGTTCGATTCCTGTTCGCGGCATTCTCGTGATTTTTAACGGCGGTTAAAAATCGAAATGCCCGTGTAACAACGTTTTAGCCTTCCTAATTGATGTTAGGGGGGCTATTTTTGTGTGCAAAATGTGAACAAGCAATGACTTATGCCTTGATGCAAGTCATCAGGTCTGGAAGCTGTGTTATATTCGTCATGAGGCGACTGAGCAAGCAGCAAGGTGAACGAGGAGTATAAACATGATGTGGCCTGAAATGAAGCACGATCAATAGTTGAAAGGGATGATCGCTGGATGATTTATTTTCTTGATGAATACTTACTTGCAAAGAACTCAAGTGTTGAACATGCTGCGTTGAAACGACTGGCTTTGTTCAAACAATTTAAGCAACCAGTTAAGATTCTGACGCGTGATTACGATCGTTTGAGTGTCCAAACCTTGCGCGAGCTTGGCGTTGCTCAGACGGATGTGCGCAACATGTTCGACTATTTTCAGCATGTGCCCGCCGACCGACCGGAAAAAGCTGTGCATAATGATGAGATCAATTTGCCGACAATGGATGAAGTTTCAGTCGATGCTAACCAAAGTCAGGTGACGAACGGCGACCGGCTGCGACGGCAGGTCGGTTATATTCCAGGAACCGTCGGCCATGTTTATTATCAAAACTTTTTGGACGATCAAGGCAATCTTGTGGAATGCGATCTTTGGGACGCCCGAGGGTTTAAATCGGCCACTCAGTATTTTGGACAGGATGGCTTGTTAGCCTTTGAACGCTACTATGATCTTCGAGGTGTACCAGTGCTCGACATTTATTATGCTGGTGATCATGCTGGTCAGATTCAGATCAGCCGGATTGTTTTAAAAGGCCAAACCCTTAAAGAAGATCATGAGTTTGATACATTGGGAGAGTTGTTTAGCTATTTTCTTGATCAACTTGCGACTGAAGATTCAGAAACAACGATTTTTATCAGTGATCGTCCGGGGATTGGCGTTCAGCCGCTACTGACAATGCATGCAGCCGCAAAGAAGTTTGTTTACATACCCATTAATCATGTTTTAACACCTGACAAACCGCGGCAAGGCGAACTTGATGGTTTTATTCAACCTGTGCTGCAGCATCCCCAAAAAGTAGATGGCTTAATTGTACAAACGCCTCAGCAGCAACATGATCTTCATGATCGTTTTCCGAAAGTTCGGGTGGCGGCGATTCCAGCGGTGACATTTGATCCGGCTTTGACAGCGCGCTCGGCGGCCGCCGCTGCAAGCAAGAAAATCCTGTTTGTGGGTCGGCTGTCGCCTGATAAGCAACTTGATCAGCTACTTCGGGCAGTCGCTTTGGCGAGTCGGCAGGTGTCTGGCGTGACGCTTGATTTGTTTGGTTACGGTGATGAACAATATCAAACCGCGATGAGGCAGCTTGCGGATCGTTTAGAGATTGGCAGTCAAGTGACATTTAAGGGTTACCAGTCATCTCTGGCTGATCAGTACCCACAATATGCCTTGTTGGTCAATACGAATTTGACAGATGGTGGTCCGTTGGCGTTGGTTGAAGCACAAACCCATGGACTGCCAGTGGTGAGTTATCGCTTTTCCTATGGACCTAGTGCCTGTGTGATTGATCAGGAAACCGGTTATCTTATCAAGCAAGGACGCGTAAATGACCTTGCTGAAGCGATTGTGAGACTGCTAAAGCGGCCAGAGCAGTCACAACAATTCGGCGATCATGCCAGAGCACTGGCGCAAAAGCAGTTAGCGCCTGAAAAAGTCTACGCCCGCTGGCAAGCATTTCTTGGACTGGAGAGTTAACCCGACAAAACGGCAAGGAGGTTCAGGATGTATTATTTTTTAAATGATCAAATGGCCTATGCCAAGTCTGGTATTGAAGGCGCGGAAATTCAGCGGTTGCAGCTTTTCAAAGCGAACCAGACGCCAGCAAAGATTGTTACCCGGCAATTTGCTTTAGATCTACACGATGTTTTGAAAGATGCAGGCATTGACGATACTGATTTTATCAATCTGTTTGATTACTTTTGCGACCTGCTGAGCACACCGTGGCAGCAGGTAACGGTTGCAGACGTTTGCCAACCGACTGCGGGCGTGACCCGCCGGCGTGAAGGACGCCAGGTGATCTTCAGCCGCGGTTCCCGAGTCATTCGAATTGTTTATTTGCGCGAAAAGGCGGGGCGTGAGCAAGAGGTTAGCAATGTTCAATACTTTGACGTGACCGGCCGAACGATCAAAATGAGTTGGTGGGACACGCGAGGCAACCATTGTTTGGATCAGTATTTTGATCAAGGCGGCAAAATCTTCCAAGAACACTATTTGGATCGTCATGGTCGCACGCGGCTTGAAAAACTGCATTATTTAAATCATAGCCAGCAAGAAAAATTTTCGTGGAAATTGGTTGATTTTCATGGTGTGGATTATCTATTTGATGGGCTTCATGATTTGACAAGGTTCTTCTATGATCAACTGAATCAGGTAGATGGCGGCTATAATGTCTTCGTGTGCGATCGGACGACGGAAACTGGCTGGGGCTTGTTGCACATGACGACACCGGCGCTCAAAGTTTTACATCTGCATAATAACCATGTTGCCGGGAATGAGGACGTGCTGCATGCGAAGCTGAATAATTTTTATGCTAGTGCCTTGACCCATTTGAATCGCTGGGACGCTGTGATTGTGCCGACACCGCAGCAGGCGCAGGATATGGCTGCCCGGTTTGGCACAGCCACGCCGATTTTCACGATTCGAGTTGCTTTTGTTAAGGCGGCAGATGTAGCGGCTAATCGCCTCCCGTTTTCACAACGCGAACAACATCTGGTGGTGCATGTTGCGCGATTGGCACCGGAAAAACAGCAGGCAAGTTCAATTCGGGCATTTGCCCAAGTTGTGAAGGCCATTCCGGATGCTAAACTTGAACTCTGGGGTTATGCCAATGGTGACATGGCGCCGAAACTACATGCTCTGGTTGAAAAGCTGCATCTCGCGGATCACGTTTTCTTTAAGGGTTATACTCGCGACATAGCGGCCGTCTATAATCGCGCACAGTTAGGACTGTTGCCTTCCAGTGCCGAAGGATTTCCGCTAACCTTGATCGAAGCACAGGCACACGGATTACCGATGATCGCAAATGACATTCACTATGGGCCAGCCGATATTTTGGCCAACGGTAAAAGCGGGCTTTTGACGCAAAATGGTGACATTGATGGTTTAGCAAATGCGATCATTGGGTTATTGAATGATTCAACTAAGCTGGCCCAGTTTAGCGCGGCTGCCTATGACAATGCTTTGCGATTCACTGATACGAGCACATTTGTTCAGTGGCAGAAACTCATGGCGTTTGCGGCAAAGAAAAAGACAAGGCTGGCGGCCTTTGAGCATGTTGATTAGGCACCGGTCATGGCAATGAGTGGCGTTTTTACTGACAACTGTTCAAAAAATGGTAGGATGAGGCGTAAGCTTTTACCAAGAAATGGAGGCTAACCAATGTCAATTTATGATTATGAGGTCACATTAGAAGATGGCTCGCAATATGCTTTGAGCAAATACAAGGGTCGACCAATGTTGATCGTGAACACTGCCACTAAATGCGGCTTCGCGCCTCAGTTTGATGGTTTGGAGAAATTGTATGACAAGTTCAAGGATCAAGGTTTGGTAGTGCTAGGTTTTCCTTCTGATCAATTTAAACAGGAACTGGCTGATGGTCATGCAGCGGCCGAGGCTTGCCGGTTGAAATACGGTGTGAGTTTTCCAATGCATGATTTGATTAAGGTGAACGGCAAAGAAGCAGCTCCGCTGTTTCAATACCTTAAAACCCAAGCCCCTGGTGAACTAGGCAAGTCCATCAAATGGAACTTTACGAAGTTTTTGGTTGATCGTGATGGTCAAGTTGTCGCCCGCTTTGCACCAAAAACAAAACCAGAAGCGATTGAACCAGCAGTGGAGAAGCTTCTTGGCTAACTTTTGTCAGTTGCACGTGGGGCTGGTTCACGCTCTGTTCTAAACGCGTTTGCCAGCCCAGAGACCTGCGTGTAAGGACCTTGGGTGCAATGACCAAAGCCCGGCCATCACACCCAAGGCCGCTTACACTCCGGTCTCTCCCGGGCTGGCTCACGCTCTGTTTTAAACGCGTTCGCAGGCCCAGAAACCTGCACATAAGGACCTCGGACATAAATGGCCAAAGCCCAGCCATTTATGTCCGAGGCCACTTATGCTCCGGTTTCTAACCGGGCCTGCTCACGCTCTTTACTTTTCCAAGTGCCCAGCGTACAATTATCGACACCATTTTAAACACCGAAAGGAGCGCCGTTTCTATGGAAAATGCAACGAAGGCAGAAGAACAGGCTCGGGTCACGGCGGTCATTGAGAAGCTCAAGGCAAGGCTAGCGGCCATTCATGACCAGATCGAAGCGGCGCACAAAGAAACCAGCCGGATTGAACGATCTTACGGTGAAAATACCAAGGTCAACGTTACCGAAGTCGATGACCAAATGGAAACCAACGCTGCGGTTCAACAGCAGAAAGTCATGGTTGCCCGCGCCGTCGAAAATGAAACCATTCTCAAACACGAAGGTAATCGTCTCACCCTGCTAGCGGATAATCCTTATTTTGGCCGTATCGATATTGACGAAGATGGCGATCCCGACACGCTTTATATCGGTACTGCCACCTTCATTGACCAAGATGGCGAATTCTTGGTTTATGATTGGCGCGCGCCGGTAAGTTCTATTTATTACAACGGTACCCTTGGCGATGTCAGCTACGATACACCAGCAGGCGAACAACACGCCACTTTGAAAAACAAGCGTCAGTTCCAAATCGAACACGGCCACATCAAAACCATGTTCGACACCAATGAAACCGTTGGCGACGAAATCCTTCAATCCGTTTTAGGCGATCAATCAGACGAATACATGAAAAATATTGTCGCGACCATTCAGCGCGAACAAAACGACATTATTCGTGATACCACCAGCGACTTGCTTGTGGTTCAAGGGGTCGCCGGCTCCGGGAAAACCAGTGCGGTCCTGCAACGCATTGCTTACTTGCTATATCACAGCCGTAGCGATCTGGATGCTGACCAAATGGTACTTTTCTCACCTAACCGCTTGTTTGCCAATTACATCTCGCAAGTTTTGCCGAGCTTAGGCGAAAAGAATATGCGGCAGGCAACCTTGTTTGAATTCTTGGCAAACCGTTTCACCGGCTTACATGTTGAAACATTATTTGAACGTTATGAACATGATGCAGCTGGATTGCCGCCAGCTGCTGAGCATATCCGTCGCTTTAAAGAAGCGCCGCGCTATCTTGAAGCTATCTACGACTATGCTAAGCAACCGAAGCGGACACCGCATTTTATTGACGTTGAGTTCAACGGTGAGACTTTCTTCTCAGCCGCAACCATCGCGAAAATTTATCAAGCCCAGCCAGCATTGATGCAGCCAGTTGATAAGTTTACCGCCACTAAGAATGCTTTGATCAAACGTCTGAATACCCGAATTCATATGGAAGCCAAACGAGACTGGGCGCAGTTGCGCGTTTCCGATCTGTCACAAACTGAATTGGAAACCTTGACCGCCGATCACGAATTCGAAACCGGTGAAGATGAACAGCGATTTGTCTCGGAAGCTATTGTCTCAAAAGCATTTTCACCAATCTACGATGCACTGTACAACGATCATTTTTACGATGTGTTCCAAGACTATCAGCAATTCATGGCACAGGTGAAACCACCCGTTGCTCCGGCTATCTGGCACACAATGGTCAACGCCTTTTCAGACGGAATCGAAGCGCATCAATTACGCTTAGAAGATGCCGCCCCGCTGCTTTATCTTCGTGATCTCAGCACCGGCAGCGGTCAAAATAGCCTGATTCAGTATGTTTTCGTTGATGAGATGCAAGACTTCAGTATGGCGCAGTTGTTGTACTTGAAACACGCCTTTCCTAAAGCCAAGTTGACTTTGTTGGGCGATGCCAAGCAAGACGTGTTTACCAGTAATTACCAGCCTAGTGATTTCATTCATGAAATCGAGGACGTTTTTTCCGGCTATAAAATTCGACTCATTACGTTGAACAAAAGCTACCGATCCACGCAACCGATTACTAACTTTGCCAAAGCTTTATTACCAGAACACGACCATATTCAGGCGTTTAACCGTGCTGGTGATAAACCAGAAGTCTTGACGGTAGCGCGCACGGAAGCACCCGATGCTTTGTCAAAACTGGTGACGCAACTGCTGGCAACCGATACCACCGTGGCGATTCTAACCAAAGATGCCCAAACGGCTGATCAACTTTACGCCACTCTCAAACTTGATGCACCAGTAATCTTGCTATCGGCTAATGACCATAGCCTTAAAAACGGTTGTGTCATTTTGCCAGTCTATCTCGCGAAAGGTTTAGAGTTTGACGCAGTCATCGGTTGGGATATTTCTGCAACCACGTATCAAAATGAAGCCGACCGTGATATTCTCTACACACTTTGCTCCCGAGCCTTGCACCATCTCACACTCGTTGCTTTGGACGCCCCAAGTCCATTGATCACGGCACTGCCCGCTGATCTCTACACACATGCAGGGGATGCCTCTGAGGCGCGTGTCTAATGCCACCCATGCATCATCAACAAACGCCCGTGTCTTCGCTGACACGGGCGTTTGTTTGGCTTCTAGAATCATGATAAATTATCAATGGGACGATTTAATCAATTCTGTTTATTAAAAATTTGGAGGGTTTATTTTTGTTTAATCTACTCCGTACCTTCATGGCCGTTTACGAAACACGCAGCTTTTCCTTGGCAGCCACGCACTTATTCACCAGCCAGCCAACTGTGTCACACCATATTCATCAGCTGGAACATCAACTAAAAACAACCTTATTTGAACGAAACAAACGCAGTGCGACGATTCCCACAGCAGCTGCTGATATTTTGTATACCTTTAGTGGCAACATGCTGGCTGAGTGGGAAAAAACGCAGGAAGCGATTCAAAATAGTCAAAAGGATGCCATTGTTGACCTGCATATTGGCGTATCGCAAAGTGTCGCCGCTGTTCTATTTTCCCGAATCGCAGCGGCTTTAAAAAAGGCTTTTCCCTACTTGCAATATGATGTCGCCGTGCTCAATTCCTTGCAAGTTGTCAAACAGCTGGAAGGTCAACATTTAGATTTAGGCTTTATTGAACAACCTTTAACCTTAAAGGGCGCTGTCCGAACAACCCTTTGTACGGATCAACTGATCGCTGCAGGTTGGTCTACCGGCACTTGGATTACCCGCGAAGAAGGCTCTGGTATGCGCTATTACACCACCGCTTACCTGCAAGCAGCCGGTATTTCGCCGCAACACATGATGACCGTCAATAACAATGCCATGCTGCTGGCATTGGTACAACAAGGTGTCGGGCAGGCACTTTTGTCGGATCAAGTCGCACTCGGCAATGCTCCGGCACAAGCAATTGGGCCGCAATTTCAACGGCATTTTTACTTGCTGCAAAACCCAACCACCAATTGGCCCCACAAACAGGCCATGCTAGATAAAATTGTTGAAGCAGCTCGCGCTTCGGAAGTAACCCGCTGATGGCCAAGCTGCTTTGGATGACTATTAATCAGACAGTTCTTGAGTAGCAGTTGCTGTTTGCTTGACTGTTTTAGCTGTAAGCCGCAAAAAGTTTAGATAATGGCCGGTCACAAATATCAGCATCAAACTCGCTACAAGCCACTCACCCCACTGCAACACGCTCAACAAGTTATGCACCAACCCCTTGCTGGCAAAGATAGCAATAAAGCGGGTCAAAGCAGTTGCGGAAATGACGAGTGGAAAGGTGAAGGCGGCAAAACTCGGATAAAACGACAGCCGCGTATACTGTCGAATGCTGAAAAGGGTCAGAAAATACAGGCACTGTGCAAAAATCAACATGCCGGTTGCAAATGCCAAATTAGGATGCGTGAAGCTGGCCAGATAACCGGTCAGGCAAAGCGAAGCCGGTGCGGCGATGATCGTCAGTAAGGGCTGTGTTGCCTCAGGCAGCGGTATTGTCCTGACACGATGCAGCACAAACGGAAAAACTGCCACGTAGATCACAAATGCAAGCCAGAAAAGGGGCTGCCCAAGTGCTGGCACGAATTTTCCACTGGTCACGGGAATGACGCCGATACCGACAAAGGTGACAAACCAGCTCGGATAAATCATTTGCCATTCTTTTTGTTGCGGGAGCAAATGCCGTGAAACGAAAAAAATCATTAAGCCAAAATGGATAATCACCGCTAATACCCAGATGACAGTAGCGATCCCCACCGGCATTCCCCAAGCAGTTAAATAAGTGCACAAGATCATCAAGGTCATCGAAAATGTCGGCGACACCGATGCGATGATCGGATCCTGTAAACTTTTAGCTGCGTGTAAGGGAGTCAGGCAAATTTTCAGTAAAATCAGTCCAAACAGCAAAGCAGCTAAGCCTCCTGTTAGGTTCCCTACTAATTGCCAACCTGCCAGTTTGTATAGATTACCCAACGATGCCAATCCCAGTGTCAGTCCCGCCATCGGTAACGGCACTCGTTTCAAAAATGATCTCATAACTGCCTCCTTATATTCTTGCTATTAAGTGTAGCAAGAATCATCGTCATCGGCTAAATTGATCTTTTGCATGATTAACATTCACTTATTGAATCAATCATGGTGACGATCATGCGACCAATCTAGGCTAAAAGTTTCTTGCCATGCCAAACTCCGCAATCTCCGGCCAGATGAGGATGGAACGCGTGACGGCGCTTCGAGCCCAACAACATCAGCGACAAAGCCCGGTCGCTGTGTTGTTTGCACAGCTGATCCCCATCCGGCCTACGATTGCTTCGCCTTGGCACTGGGATCTTTAAAACCCCAATAAATCATTTATGAGAAAATAAAAAATGAACAACTTCCAATTGCGAAAATTGTTCATTCTTATTTGACGCTTATGAATGATGTCCTAACCTTAGTTTGGAAAATTCTACACGAGCAAAATTGTTGCATTGTTGAGCATATGCAACCCAATCGAATAACGCATGTCTCTTGTTCGCAAGTAAGTCCAAGCAAGGACGCCGCCAAGCGCGGCATAGATGAAGAAGTTATAATCCACTTTTCCGGCCACATGTGCAAAGCCGAAGACTGCAGCACTGATTAGCACACTCACCCATTGCCAGGATCGCCGCTTCAA
>ERZ772821.2284-NODE-2284-length-10003-cov-3.347205_pt1 | contig 10003 bp, 10 predicted proteins | sample MGYA00580859_ERZ772821 | MGnify/ENA primary metagenome ERZ772821 (study PRJEB29015, sample SAMEA2737674) | human gut metagenome | biome: human gut; feature: human-associated habitat; material: faeces | place: China | collected 2012 ...
TTTGATTTGTAAACCACTTATTAGCAGACGGATCCGCCAATGCTGAAAACGGATAAGCCGTTTTCCCTTCAGCTTTCAATTTGTCCAGTAAATAATCTCTCAATTTCCATACATCTGATGGATTTGCATTTTTCACCCTCAGTGTTCTTTGAAGCTGCTCTTCTGCAAAGCACAGATCGTGCAGTATTTTTTCGATTGAATATCCCAATATTTTATAATTTTCCTGTAGTTCCTTTGCCATAGCCTTTTTTGCATAATTGATAAACTCATCTGATTCCCTCACATATAAAGTCATAACTCAATTTTAAATTGCCGCCAAATAAACCAACAAATTTTTTCTTTAAATCCTTCTATAATTATAGTTGTTAGATATTAGACCGCTTCATCACAATTATAAACTGTTGATTTACCAAAATTATTTACATATACAGTAATCAAGTCACCTTTCTTAAACTCCGGCTTTTCCCATACCAAACGGCTTTTATGATAATACACTTTATCATGATATGTGAAGCTATATAAAATCCTGTATGGAGTCTGTCTTCTATATCTTGTGTATTTTTGCAAACATACTTTTTCTACCGTCCCCTTCACTCTTGTACCATTTTCAATTAATTCTAAATGTAATTTATCAAGCTTAGTAGTATAAATTCCCAGAACAGCACTTATTATACACAAAAGCACTCCAATTATAGAAAACACAGCTCCTAACATGTCTGAATCCTGAATGCCCGAGTTTACTGCTGGTTTTAATATCCCAAGAAAACTTAAGACACCTGAAACAATAAAGAATGTTCCTATCCAAAAGAAAATAACTCTCAATAAATCTTCTGTATAGTTAAGTTTTTTCATGTTTATTTTCTCCACAACCATTCCATCAAAATTTTTTATTCTGTCTCAATCATATCCAATTTTAAACATATTAATATACGCCGTTTGGAGAACTAAAAATAATCCTTCAATTTAGTTAAATCCTCTAAATACATTTCTGTATATCCACATTCTGGACAGACTGCAACTTTAACGGCATCTATAGTTGTCTTTTTTTGTTTTTCATCTACATGTACAACAATCCCATAACCGCCACCATTAACTTTACGTCTTAAATTCGCTCTCATGACTGTTCCACACTTTTCACATTTTTTCATTGCAGTCTCCCCAAATATATGTTTCGCTTCCCCATTTTTCTTACTATATAATAACAGACAAGAATATTAACCACTGAATGCTCTACCGTTCATACGATGCAATAATTTCCTTACTATCTGCTATTTTATAGTCAAGTGTTTCCAAATTGCCAATCAAATCAAATGTTATATCTGCATTAACTTGCAATTCATCTTCAAGCTTAGCTGCAGATGGCTCATCTTTTAGAAAAACTGTCAATCCATAAGGCTCCGTTTCAGACTGTATCTGTATGCTGTCATAAGAATATCCTTCTGGATATTCTTGACTACTTACAATATTTATAACATTCGAAGAATCTCCTACATAATCTGTCTTGTACTGCGACAAGTTAGGAATCTCGTACAATTCTTCTTTTCTGCCACACGCAGAAATCAATATTGCTGATAGCGTAAATAAAATAATTAGAATTACTTTTTTCATCATGAACCAGCTCCTCTTCAAACTTTAATATGAAACAGCCTGCCCAATGAAACAGAAGCTTCCATATATCTGTTTCTTTATTTATGAATCAGCCTTTAAAATCTTCTGATCACAAAGGTTTATATTTGCAGTAACAATGCTCCGTTTTCGCCTTTTCACGCAAATTCTACTGTTTTTGTAATATTTTGCGTGTTCCCTTTTTAGTCCTTGTTTTCGCTATCCCCAAGTAATTATTTAAATAAACGAAGCATAAATCATAAAAATTTCTGCAATCAATATAATTCCTAAAACACTATCGATCATCAGGTTATATTGACTATCTGTTAACCAAGTCTTTGAATGTATCAGAACATACTTTACACTTTTTATACCACTCAAAATTGTAACAGCCAGAAGAAGTATCGGCATCAAAAAAATTTCCACCTTATTGCCAAAGTCATCTGCTGCTCCGTTCCCAGCAAAGTGAACGGGAATAATCTCCGGTAAAAAAAGAAGCTTATTATTGCAATCGCAATTCCAACAATGCAAATTCCCCATGTTAATTTTCTGCTGCTTATATCATTCATAACAGTGCCTCCTCTCATATACTGAGACTTATACAAATTACTTTTTGAGTAATTCTATAACGATCCAGCATGTAGCTACTGTTTGCATCTAAAAAAAGAAATCACACACAAATTTCATTCCAAATTTCAAAGAAGAGCTTCCAATCAGTCTAAAGCCTATGCAAGTCGCCCCTATGCTGAATATCAAAGCCAAAATAGAAATAAATATTCTATATTCTTTTTTCATATAAGCACCTCCCAGTATGGCTAAATATATTTAAAAAATTAACGGCGTGCTATCAAAACGTCTTTTCACTGCTGCACACAATGATTCCATCCTCATATGAAGAACTATCTTCCATATATTTATCGCATTTAATCTCACTCAGTATTTTTTTTATATCTTCATAAAAATTTATGTAGTCATTTTCTTCCGTATATTTTTTAGATACGACTGCATTGTATATTCCCTTATGAATACCAAATTTTTCTGCTCCATCTTCTAAAAAACAATATTTTTGCTGATCTATCATTACTACATTTTCTTCATAACTCTTCTTATATGAATCCAAAAAATCAAGAAAAGCTCTATAATATTTAAAGCATTCTTTATCTAAATTAATGGTAATATCTACTACTGCTTCTCCTTCCGGATCTATATCATGAAAGTTCCATTTTTTTCTTACATTATTCTGATGGTCATATCTAAAGCACGAAACAATAGCATGCTTTTCTATATTAGCTGCTTTATACGTCTCAGACTGATTATTTCCCCATTTAATAGTAATACTTTTAACTAACGTTAATTGCTTTTTAGCATTTTTCAATGTTTTTGGTGATATACTTGTTTCCACGGATCCTTTACTTTCGAACAGAAATGCCTTTCCATATTTATCTATACCAAACCAATCTGGTACTTGACCTTTTGGAGGATTTCGTTGAATACTCTGATCCTTTAGATGGAATAAAAGAACAACATTATATTTTTTAGTTGCCACAATTCTTGTTGCTAACATACCTAACGCAAACGAAATAATAGTTTTATATGAAGGCTCTGCAGCCTGATACGCAGAAGAGCAGACATACATTTTATTACTATTTTCTTCCAATGCTATTTTATAAAACGAAGAATAAAAATTTTTTTCTTTTTTATTGAGACTGTATCCATTGAATTTACCATTTAAAATAGAATATTTGCCTAATAAATATTTGGAAATGTCCATTGTATCTTGCATTACCGGATTATCAGGATAATCTTCTTTTTTTCTATAATAACTATACTGTATTTCCGCCATTTTCTCCCCAATCCTCATTTATTATTTTAATCTAAATAATTTTTCTACATTTATATACGCAATTTTTTGTTTTTTCTCCTGAGCAATATCCAGCACTTCCAAATATTGTTTGGAGTTTTCCGGTTTGCAATATAGGTAATCCGTTGCCCATAATATCCTATTTGCTCCGACTTTTTTCAAACAAAATTGAAGGTCATCTTCATAAAACATTCCACTTGGGGTAAGATACATATTGTTTTGAAAATAATAGGATATCTTATGCTGTAAGCCTGTCAAAGCTGTTGGAAACATATCATCCATTCGATTAAAATAATACGGCAATAATTCTCCCCAATGTCCACATATGAGTTGAAGCTCTGGAAGGCGATCAAAAATCCCTGCCAATATCATACGCATATACTGAACCCCTGCATCATAATGCCAGCCAATACCATGTCCGGCAAAAACATTCGCAGTAGTCATAGACCAGCTGCCTTGATAATACGTTTCTGCTATCTGAGTTGGTACTTCTCCGGGATGAAGCATAATCGGTACACTAAGTTCTTGTGCCTTCTCAAAAATTGGAAAAAACTTAGGATCATCAAAATAGGTCCCTTGGTAAGCTCCATTAAAAATAACTCCCTTTAAATCCAATTTGTTTACAGCTCGTTCCTACTCCGTTACAGCTGCATCAATATCTCCTACTGGCAGTACTGCAAATCCGTAAAATTTTCCAGGATACTTTTTACAATACTGCGACAACTCATCATTTGCCATTTTGCACAGTGAGATTGCATCTTCTGGTTACAAATACGCCGGACTGTTGTTTCCATAGCTGAGAATCTGAATATCAATACCATGCTGTTCCATAAATTCCGGACGTTTTTCACCAATCTCGGTTATTTCACCTTTATCCATAAATTTCTGAATAAATTCACATTTTGCTTTCTGCGCTTACGTAAGCTGCGTTTTCTCTAAGAGTTTAGCATATTCACTATTAACTGCTTCTGACATAAAATGTTCTTCTACGGTAATAATTTTTGAAACACAACTCATGGTTATCTAGTCCTCTCTCCACTTCTTCTATTCATACTTTTAATAAGAGACAATAATCTTTCTGCAAAAATCACAATTATAGGCAGCTATGCGGTCTCCAGATATCCTTGCTGCCAACTCTGGATCCGTATTTAACCGCAAACTCTCAGAGCCTTCTTTCCACTCCAGTCCTGCCCCTGCACCAACCGCATGCAACTGACCCTTTCGCATTTTTCCTTCACAATATGGACATCTCATATTCACGTCATCTCCTTTAAGTAGTTAAAACCCCTCTTGTTCCCAAGAATTATCCTGTTCCTAGATAGATTGTATATCTCCTTTCGCATATGTCTTTCGCCTAAATGTTCTTTTCTATTTTTCTCGTTTCTTACGTTCTTTCATCAATAAAACAAATTGAACGGTCCATATTACACACGCTGCCAAACACCCGATTCCACTGTATAATAAATCTATGGCTGCCCCGGCTACAAATGGCAGTGCCATCCACATCATCCTGTTTCCATATACTCTGCACATTTCTTTTTCATCATACTGTTTTCGTTCTTCTTTAGATTTCATATTATAGCCAGACAGAAAATCAGCTGCCTTTCCATTTGATTTTACAAAGCTGATTCCAAATAAAAACATAATCACTGCCATTCCCAAATCAAAGATAACACAGATTATCATTGCAGACACCTCACTTCCCACTCTGGCTATCAAATAAAAAAAGCCAAACACAACAGTAAAACTTATTATGTTTGGCTAGGTCAACTTGTTATTTTTTTATCACTTCTTATACTTGTATTATACTATATATTTCTCTATAGTGAAACAATTTTTTGTATTATTTTCTATTTCAATATTTATCTTTCTACTATCATCAATTTTTCAGACACTTTCAACACATAACCAATACTACTTACCTGAACTTTACTCTAAGCTAAAGCTTTACGAACACGCTCTTTCTGTTCATGTAGTCCCTAAAACTGCCTATTTTCGGCGTTTTTCATTCAATTCTGCGGCTTTATTTTTCTCTTTTCCCATTTATACACACTTTTTTCTTATGTATCATTACTACAACCATCGCTCATTCGAACACTTTCCATCTATGAGCATATCATTCTTCCGGGACATTTTTCTTCCCAAACATATTCCTCTTCAGTGAAGTAATTTCTATCCGAATCATAAACTTCCAACTTGGAACACAGCCCTTCTTTTCCAGCTGGTTCTTTTGAGATGTGTCCCGAGGCCATAAGCCCCGGGACGTACACCTTATTATTTACCTGCCAATACATCTGGCTTCTTTGATCTTATCGTTCCGCTTCCTCTCGTTTCCGACTGGGCATTTTCTGCTCCATCGGAAGCTCTCTTGCTGCTTTTAAAATAGGTTCTTTCGGGATCCCGTTTTGTTCACAGCCTCTTAATATACCGTTTAAGTATACCCGTGCAGGTGCGGCCGGAACATCTTTGTAAGGTGCATTCATCACATACACCACTGCCTGCATTTTCTCACCTGCCGGATTTTTTACAGTCACAACTTTTTTGCCATACAGCATAGGATAACCTTCATACATATCCAAACTGTTTTCACATTTCTCTGTGATCTTCCAGAGAACACCGTCTACATAACTTCCTTTTTCCGGGAAGATCGTAGCAACCCCGTTTCTCCTTCTTCCACCACAAAAGGTCAGGCGGTAATCCATAAGCCGGACATTTTCCACCACCTGTGCATCTGGACAACGGAAGTCCATTTGTTTCAGGTCCATATTACTGCCGTATGCAAAATATAACTGTTCTGCCATTTTACTTACCCCCGTCTACGTTTTCTTCGAATCACAACAAATGTGATCACACCGGCTGCAGATACCACCAGAAGCAATACCGGAAGCCATATATTGGTGTTATCTCCTGTCTTCGGACTCTTCGTTGCTTTGGTTCCTGGTGTCTTATCCGATGGGGTATCCTTCTCTGGAGTCTCCGGTGTCTTTACATTGGTAAGGCTCTTCAATACTTCAACGACTGGAGTCTTATCATCCACATATTCAAAAGTCACCTCATACTTGGTTTTATCCAGATCATAGCCGTTTAAGGCTTTCGTCTCCACCAGATAATACTTCACTGGTTTCTTATAAACACCATCTTCGTATTCTCCGATTTCAAGAAGACTGCTGGTTGCATGGCCGTTTGCATCGGTCTTCAGCTTTTCTACTACTTTTCCATCTACATCACGAAGTTCGAACTCTACACCTGCCAGCGCTTTTTTGCTGTCTTTATCGATTTTTTCCAGGATCAGACGGCCCTTGGCAGTTTCATCCTTCATCTGTACTTTCTGTATCTCTCCAGTATCTTTTACCTTGAAGGTCACACTTTCCGCTACAACATACCCCTTCGGAGCCTGCTCTTCTTTCAATGTGTAAGTTCCTACTGGAAGTTTCTCCACATAATGCGGCTTGTCACCAGATGTCCAGCTCTCTACTATCTTCCCGTCCTTGCCCACGATGGTCAATTTCGCTCCTGGGATCTCATTGGAACCAGTAATGTCAGTCTTGCTGATCTTTACTTTGGTAACATCATCCTTCATTTCCACTTTCTGCATTTCAGCAGTATTCTTTACTGTAAACTTCACGCTTTCTGCAGTTGCATATCCATCTGCTGGTTTTGTCTCCACCATGGTGTAAGTCTTTCCCACTATCAGTTCCTTGATGACATGCGCTTCTTCAGTAGAAGTCCACTCATCCACGATATTTCCATCTTCATCCCGTACACAGAGTTTTGCTCCCGGCAACTCTTTTCCAGTTGTCAGATCAGACTTCGTAAATGAAACATTGGTAGGTTCATCCTCAAAAGTAAAGGAATACACTGCCTCTGTCTTCTGTTCTCCCTGATAAGAGAAAGTAAATTCCTGTTCTTCTCCTGTTGTCACAAAACCATCCGGTGCCTGGAGTTCTTTTACATAGTAAGTCGTATCAATCGGAAGATCTGCCATAAAGGACAGCTTTCCATCCTCACCAGTTACCTGTTCTTCGATCAGACTTCCAGCTTCCAGAAGCACTTTACCAGATGCGGACCGGATATCTTCTTTTGTATAGAGTCCAAAGACACCACCTTTTAAGACACGATCTGTATCTTTCTCTTTTTTCAGCATTTCAACGTTTACTTTCTGGCGGATATTCTGCCATCCATCCTCATAAGTAACCACTGGGGTATCCTGGTCTCTGTAGGAAAGATCCACATACCTTGGTTTTTCATCCAGCACATAACCATGAACGGTCTGTTTTTCCTTTACATAGTATTTTCCAACCGGAAGATCATCGGCCATTGCAATGCCGTCTTTCCCTGTGGTAATAGTTTCCACCAGCTCATCAGCAGCATAGTAATTCGGACTTACTCCATCAGCAGCTTTTATAGCCTCCGCTGCGTAAACTTCAAAAGTCACATCAGAAAGGTTTCCTGTCACATAATGGAAAAGATGGGCAATCAATCCTTTTGCCTGCTCCAGAACAGAAACGCTGTCCAGAAATTCACCTTTCTTATTAATGATCAAACGTGCCTTTGGCACATCATCTTCCATTTTTACTTTTTGTACTTCTCCTGCATCTTTTACGGAGAATGTCACATCTGTTGTTTTTAAATAACCATATGGTGCAAAAGATTCCCGAAGTGTGTAGTTTTCTCCTGCTGTCAGCCTTTTGATCACATGCGGTTCATCTTTTACAGAGGTCCAGCTGTCAATCACGTTGCCTTTGCTATCCAGTACAGACAGCTGTGCACCGTTTAATTCCACACCTGTTGTAACATCTGATTTTGTGAATTCCACTGTAGTCGGCTGATTTTTCTTTACTGCTTTCAAATAGATTGTCGGAATATCCTGTCCCTGGTAAGAAGCATCAAATTCCAACACTTCATCAGAAGATACATATCCGTCCGGTGCTTTTAACTCTTTCACATAATATTTTCCCAATGGCAAATCCAGCGTAAATACTGCCTGTCCATCTTTGCCGCTGGTTGCTTTCTGGAGAAGAGTATCAGCCTTTACGATCACTTTATCTTTTGATTTAATATCCAATTTATTGTACAGTCCAAATACGGCACCTTTTACCGCCACCTTTGTTTCGGAATCCTGTTTTTCTACAGTGATCTTTACTTTCTGGCGTTCATTATCAAAAATCGTTACCCCATTGATCACAGGTGTATCCTGGTCTTTATAAGTAAATTCGATTTCCTTGCTTTCTGCGTTTAAGACATATCCGGAAGGTGCGGTAATCTCTTCTACCCGGTATTTTCCAAGCGGAAGGTTCTCGATAACAGCCTGTCCGGTCTCGTCAGTTGTCACTGTTTTTACCAGAGTGTCCTTTGCGTATTCCACAAGGCGTTTTCCGTTCTCATCTTTCTGATTATCGGCCGTATAAATGTCCTCTGCCGCATAAATGGCAAATTTTGCGCCTGAGAGAATGCTTTCTTCGTATGTAAAATCTTCTTTAAAGTCTTTTACCGTCTCTCCCAGTTTTCGGATCGTGAGCCGTCCTTTTGCCGGATGGTTTTCATAGTTTACTTCGATCAGCACATCGCCACTTATCGGATCCACCTGATAAGCAGTGTCGCTGTCTACCAGAATCTCAACCGGTTCAGAGTTGATCGTATATCCATCCGGTGCTGTCACCTCTTCTACCCGGTATCTTCCGCAGTCCAAAAGGTTTGGAAGAATCAGATATCCATCATTGTCTGTAAAATAGGACTTATGTACCACTGTAGTTGGATAAGTAGTTACCTGTTCTACATACTTTTTATGGTCGATATCAAAAATACGGAATTCTGCATTTGGAATAAGTACTGGTCGTTTGGTTTCGTCATCCTTTTTGATGATCTTAAGTTTTGCCTTAAACTTTTCATCCAGCAGCACGCGCCATACCTGTGGTTCCGTTGGTTTGTTCTCTGAAATAACTACTTTGAAATCATCCACTGGATGGAAATTATGCGGTGTTGTAGTCTCTCGTACTACATAGGTTCCATAAGGAATTGCGATCGAGCATACATACCCTTTTTCATCCGTAAACATCTCTGTCCCGCCATCCGCTGTTAAAACGATTGGCTTCGCAGCATCAAAGTCATAAGAGCCATCTGCTTTTTTCGCCAGGCTGCTCTCCAGATAAGCAGTAAAACCTGCTCCCTTTAATAAATCTGCATCGGTTTTTCCATCGTTCGCTGCCTTGATCAGCTGGAACGGCTGTTTGATCACATCCTCTTTGGAAACAGATGTCTGCTCTACCGTTTTCGTCTGGTCGCCTGCATAGCTGCATACGATGTCATGTTCTTCCGGATCCAGCACATATCCCACTGGAGGCGTCAATTCTTTCACATAGTATTTGCCAAGGTATAGCCCCTGCACACTTGCATTTCCTTTTGCATCTGTGGTAAGAGTGGCAACCTGTGTACCTGCTTTATAAATGACACCCGTTTTTCCATCCGGATGCTGAATATCTTCCCTTGCAAACAGTCCATACACTGCACCTTCCAGAGTAGCATCTCCCTGCGGATTCT
>ERZ772821.2288-NODE-2288-length-9992-cov-3.423971_pt1 | contig 9992 bp, 10 predicted proteins | sample MGYA00580859_ERZ772821 | MGnify/ENA primary metagenome ERZ772821 (study PRJEB29015, sample SAMEA2737674) | human gut metagenome | biome: human gut; feature: human-associated habitat; material: faeces | place: China | collected 2012 ...
CAACCGTGTGATCAAAGATGAGGGATTCTTCCAAGTTGACCTATTCACGGACACAACCAAACTGGAAAAAGAGAAAAAGCTGCAGAATGCGATGCTGGGTCTCAAGAAGAAGTTCGGCAAGAACGCCGTTCTGAAAGGAACCAACTATCTGGATGGCGCAACGATGAGAGAAAGAAATCAGCAGATAGGCGGCCACAAGGCCAAGTAAGGAGGGAGAACATGGACTACAAGAACACACCGGAAGGCAGATCCGTCCAAAGTAAGTATGGCAAAATACTCCATGCTTCCCGCCCAGAGCCACCACATAATCATCCCCGAATGCCGATGTCAAATCGCGCTATCTGTCTCTTTCTATTCTATGCTATTTTCTACTCATGAATTTCCAATGGAAGTCCATCTGGATCATGGAAAAATGTCATTTTCTTTCCGGTATAATCATCCAGGCGTACCGGCTCTGTTTCAATTCCTTTCCCATTCAATTCTTTTACTGTATCATCTACACTCTCAACTTTAAATGCCAGATGGCGTAATCCCAATGCTTCCGGATAATTTACACGAGCTGGAGCATTTTTTATTATAAAAAGTTCTATTTCCTGCGTTCCACATGCCAGATCAATCTTGTAATCATCACGTTCTTTTCGATAATTTTCTCTGATTACTTTAAATCCAAGCAGATCCACATAAAAATGTTTTGACTTTTCATAATCGCTTCCAATAATTGCAATATGATGAATGGTATCGAACATAACTCTCTCGCCTCCGTTTTTCATATGTTGATATATATTTTTCTCACATTTTATCACAGTAACGATATATGTGGAATAGTCATTTCATATCCATTTACTTTTTTAACTTTTCTGCCAGTTCAAACCAAAACTCCAATTCAACGACATCTTTTTCTCCATGTTTTCTGCTGCCAATACCTACCCAGTCCGCTTCATTTAACAGACTTTTCATTGTTTCCTTATCTTCCAGTGCTGATTCACCATCACTCAGCAACCAGATATATCCCGTCTGCATTTTAATAAGTGCGGACATGTGTTCGCTTTCAAAGATGAAAAAGATTTGTAATACCGTCATAGTATAGCAATATTTCTATGGCGGTATTTCTGTATATGGCAGGGCAGAGAAAAACCGCAGGTGAAAATTCCTGCGGTTTCTATTTTCTCTATTCCTCTATGGTTAGCTCTGTGTATAATCAAGAATCAGAGTATTAATTTTTTCTTTTCATATATCCCAACAATTCTTTTTCAAAATTCCTACAAATAATAAATTTATGTACATTAGCCCTATAGACTTAAATAATAACAAAAATTATTTTCTTTTTAATTCCTGATAACTATCTAAAACTGTCATAATATTACTTGTCTTTATCCTGTAATCTCTTCCAGAAAGCCTATGTACATCCACTTTCGTAATCAAATTATTTTTCTTAAATTTCGTTGACTCATTCTTTTTTTTACTATTATCTACCCTCTTTCCTATATATACCTGTTCCACATCTTTACAAAACCATATAAAATCATATCCTCTATCATCGCAGTACTTCTTAACTGTTTTTAAAAAAGTTAAATCTTCGATTTTATTGTCGTATTCATCACAATCAAAACAGTATATAACCTTAGATTTATTACCCTTGGATGCCTTACTATACTGAGAAATCAAGCTTTTTACTTCCTTCTCTTTTTGCTTATAATTTCCCTTTCCATCCATATACACCGGGCTAAGCTTCAATCCTGTCCGATTATATTCATAAAAATAATCTATCGTACTCTTAATATATATCCAATCTGACTTACATGACTTATTTGCTTCAACAACGAATATTAACTGAACTCCCGCTATTCGTCCTCCTCTCCCGAACCAAATATGCCAATAAAATCAATCGAATCTATATTAAATGGGGAACCTTCGATCATCCCATTGCGATATAATTTAGATGGCGAATAATTTCCACTTGTTGTCCATGAATAAATCTCATGATCTTCAGATAAAAAGTCAATTGATTTTTTATGATGTTTTAAAACATCCATAGGACCGACATTATGTGTAGTAAAACAAAGCTGACCCTTTCCATATTCCATTAAATATTCCAACAATGCACATAAATATACATCATGAATATTCGAATCGAATTCATCAATGAATACGATTCCACCTTCAACCATTTCATTTAAATAAGCAAATAGCTGAATAAGCTTTTTAATACCAGTACTCTCATATTCGGCATGAATCTTATACGAATCATAAACCATCACTAAATCACAAACCCATTTGTCACGATTCTCTTTTTTATCAATTTCTATTCCCTGTAAATCTGATTTAAAAATTTTTAGAAATTCATATAACTTATTAACCATTTTTTCAAAAGCTTTATAACATTCCTTTGGTATACAATTATGTGTGATTGAAATCACGTCCAGCCAATCGTTATCCACTCTCAAAAGATTACTTATTATATAATTAATTTCATTTTTATTTCTTCCTGCTCCTTCAGAACATTGTAATGCATTTTTAGCAACATACTCCCTATGATTATCGGATTGATCCAAATATACATGTAACTTCATTCCAAAAACAAGAAGGTCAATCAGAGTTACACAAACAAAAGAATACTCGTTATTATATCCAACTATTACAGAAGGCAAAAATTTTTCATAAAACAAAGAACAAGCAGATGATGTTAATAAAAGATTTTTAGTCTTATTAATAAAATCTACATGAAATTTTTTTCGACCATCTTCTTCTATAAGCATTATTATTTCTCCGTTATCTACTTCAAATATTGTATGCATAGCATCACTTCTTGAAGTGGCCTTCTTAGTAAATAAAGCTTCATGAGAAATTACATATCTTCCTGTTACTCCTTTTAATAAGGTTACATTATACCGATAAAACCCGGTTACTTCTTCCCCTATCTTAGTTATATAGTCGGCTTCTATAAATAACTCTGATGTTTTTTTATTAATAATTGCATCTAAATTTTTCTGAACAATGGGGTTATTTAAATAATCTGAATCAATAAGTAAATTTTTCAATATTTCAACAGATGTTATAATTCCTGATTTACCTGATCCATTCATTCCATAAATTCCTTTTATATTATATGCCTGTGTATCTGCATTCTTAGGAATTATCTTCTTATAGAAAGATAAAGAAACCAATTGATCGATTGCTTTTATACCTTTAACAGAATACTTAATTAAATATATGTCCGCCATTTTAATATTCCTCCTTCTCTATATATAATATATCACAGCGAAACAAAAAAATACATACAAAATGTATTTTTATTTCACCAAAAGACATCTGAAGGGTGAATCAAGTGGATAATTCTTCTCTAATTATACATTAACTATCTACCACTTACGTCATATATATACAAGCTGTAAAATCTTCCATCCATTTGCACTTTTTTAATAAAGTTTACGGAACTTTATGGTCCCCTGTCATTGCCATTTCTATACTTTTTTATAAATTTTATATCTTCTTTATTTCCACAGGCATTGTGATCTTCAAACTACAATTTTCTCACAATCCCCATGGACAACATTTGAGTCACCTGATTATCCGCATAATCTTTTGACAATTCATCGGCAATTGCTTTTATTTCATAATATATTTTGTTTGCCTCGCTTATATTATCAAGGCTGTCCATATAAAGCCATTTCTCAAACAATATGAAAGAGTAATACTCCATCAATTCAAGTTTATTTTCCGGGAACTTTCTTATCCACTTTTTGAACAAAGGGATTAATTCTTCATCGATCGGTCTCGGAAAATCAAGCCAAGTAACATAATTCCACGAAACCAGATACGAATAACCAAGCACAACTTTCCCCTCGTTCGGAAAAACTTCGTAAATCTCTTTCAGTTTGTTTTCCGTCGAAAGAAGAATCTCTGATTTGTTAGAATCAAATACGGCAGGAGGATCATAAATAGTGTGTTCATTTGCCTCAAGAATTGCAAGTGCATTCGCCACATCAGCATTATGTGTTTCGTCAAAAATTCGCTCCATATCTTTCAGTAATTTGCATCTTCTTCCCGGAACTTGATTCTCTCTATAAATATCATACAAGGCATCCGCTGCTCCTGCTATAGCTTTCAGAATATCTTCATCATCAGCAAACCTCTGCTGAAACTTCATCATCTGTTTCCAACAATTAGCTGCGGAACGATAATCATTTCTACGCAGCCAAAGCAGCATTAACCTAGCATAATTTTCTGTACACCAAGTTGCAATATAACCATTTTCTGCAATTTTATCAGCAATTTGATTATACTTATCCATTAAATTGGCAGTCTGTTGTGTTAATTCTGCATTATGAACACCGATAAAAAATGCATCCCACACCTCTTCTATACATTCACATACCACATCATTGTCCAGTCTATCTGTAATATAATCAGCACTTCTCAATCCGAGTGTATACAATCGATCCAGTTCACCTCTGTCGGTCAATACGATGCCTATATCCTTCCAGACCTCCATTTCATAGGCACAAATAATCTCTGGCGCTTGAGATACACACAGGTTGTCTGCAATTTGCTCAAAATTATTCAAGTTCTTTGCTGCAAGAATAACAAAAATCCATTGTCCGAATCTGTCACGCTCATCCTCTAACGGAGCGAACTCCATTTCCATATATGATTTTTTGTCTGGAAAATCATCTATTGCGTGCAGCAAGAACATATCAAACTGTGTGACTGTTCCCAATCTTGCGGCTTGAGAAAATCCAATCCACTCATACTTCGGAATATAATAATCCACAAGAAATTCTTTTATAATGTCAGGGTACTCTGGGGCGATTATAGTAAGAAGCTTTGAGCATCCTTTTTCATCAAGTCTTAAATATTTTGGATCATTAGCACGTCTTAGTATTTCTTCCTGAATCTCCTCCAGTGTAGAAACCTCATCCATTTCATAATCATGCGCATATTCCTGATAAACAAACAAATCTGAAAAATCCGTCTGCTTCTTTCCGGGACGTTGACTTGCATTGATATACTGCTGAAGATTTTGTGCCGCCTGTTGATAAATTCCTTGGTCATCATCCAGGCATACTAAAACCGATGCTGAAGCTAATGCAAGCAATTTAACATAATCCTTCAGCAAGTTTGAATGATTATCGAGACACAACAGCCACCTGTCCTCTTCTCTCTTTAAGAAAGCCGCCAACATCTCATCAAGGCTGGTGACACTGATGCATCCATCCTTATAAATCCACAGTTCAGTGTATACAGCTACAAACAGTGGTCTATCACACTCTTCTTTCAACGCAGTCTTAAAATTGCTATATATTTGATCCACAGTATCCGGCAGTACAGAGGAGTATTTTACTTTTGTGTCATCATCTGCCACATTATTTAAATATGCCTCAAGATACACATTTATAAATTCTAATTCTTCCTCTTCTGAAAGTTCAGAAATGACTAAAGGCGAAAGGGTAGTTTTATTGTTATACGAACACTCCTGAAACCAAAGCCTCGTTTGCATATCCATTTTTCCAACAATTCGATCATACCAGTTGTTTTCATTATTCTGATATCTTCTGTCAACAAAAAGGAGACGGAGTTTAAATCTACTGTATTCAAAGCGCTCGAACAACGTAGTCACAATAGTAGCACACTTATCCTCATTGCCTAACACATAATCAATTACAATGACCGTATCAGAAAATGGTTTAAATTCTCTGTATCTTTCAACGTCAACATCCGTCTTGGCAAAAAAGCCAAACCAATTATTGGAAAGCTGCTTGAGCCATTGATATACTAACCGGCTCTTCCCAATGCCTCCCTTTCCTACTAGCGACCACCACAGCAATTCTTTATCTGCTGAACAAAACTTATTTAACTCAACCAGTTCTTTTTCTCTTCCTACAAATTTGCAGAACTCATTTAAATAATGCAGACGATATGATGCTGTAAATGACTTTCTGGTTTTTACATATGGGTTTACTCTAATAATTTCTGAATCTCTATACCGTGTGCGAATCCGATAATTTGCCATGTCTTCAACGGCATTAGATAAATCACTGTATTCCATTCCATAGCAAACCGGTATCACATTAGGTCCTAAATCTGACAAATCATCTCCTGCTTTATGCAGATAAAAATATGGAATATTTAAGTGAAGCTGCTTCGAAGCAAATGACATAAACCCCTTCAGATTTGGATCATCCACGGTTGCTCCACAGCCAAGTATAACCAATGTGCACGTACTGATAAGGTTCTGGATAAACTGTGCGCCCTGATTCGCTATGACATCTTCGTACTGTTTTTGATCAGCAACTATATCGTCCGTATTTGTGGCAGCATCATAAATACCATGAAGGTGAATTACACTCATCTCTGCCTGCCCGCTCAACATCTGAACTATTTTTCCCGGCATATTATATGTATAATAACCCAGACCGGTAACTTCCTCCAGAAGCTTATCATAGTTCGTTGTCGCAAAATAATCCCCGCAGCGCACAAATAAAGCAAGGGCATTCGCCAACTTTTTATTCTGTACTCTGAGGCTGCCAATCGTAGAGTCCATATAAGCCGTATAGTTTCCATTTTTTCTCAATGCTTCTATCAAAAAGCTTGCTGCGTCAATCAGTTCGGATGCACTATAAGAACCGAATCTTCTATCCAATTCCTCCGCTTCGACATCAGAAAGATAAGCTTTGCCTTCCTTAAGCCAACCAATCCACCCTTTTGCATGATCACCAAGTGAAACAGACAAACCTGCACCACAAAGGAATATAATAGGTCTCCCTTGAGAAAGAGCACTTTCAAATTTGGGATAATCCGATATTTTCATAAACTATTCTGCGAGTTTCGTTTGCACACATATGCAATGCGCAGTAATACCTCGCGACCTCCCTTCTCACAATATTTATGTACAGAACTTATTTTATCGAAGTCTGACTCCTTTTATGTCAAGGCTGTTGACTTGGATGACTACCGCACAGCTTGTGCGGTAAATAAATCATTTTTAACTTTATACTTTTTTAAGAAAGTTTATAGGATTTTGGGTTCCCCTGTCATCATAAAGAACAATCTGTTCCATCATTTCAACATGAACATTCTTAATCGTTTCGTTTTTGGTATCGTAATCGTCAACATCTCTCTTTGTGAACTTCCAGAAATTTTACAACTAAATCCAGCCTATATCCATTCATCGGCATTCCGAATCAAGTCAATGATTTCATCCAATGAACGCTCGCTTTCCACGTATGCATCATACAACGCCTGTTTTGCCCTCTCGATTTTCCGTTCCGGATGTCGTTCATCCAGCAGTGTGGAAAGCTCCTCAGCAAGAACACTGTATTCCTTATGCTTTTTAATTACTTTTTCCTGAAGTCTTTCTATTTTTCTGTCCAGAGCTTCTATGTGTTTCCTTTCTTCCTGCTCCTGTTTTTCCATGTCATTCTTCCTCTCTACTGTCGGTATCCGTTTTTCCTTGTATAAAACTGAGGATCTCCTCATAACTTTTTTCGCTTCCTGCAATAGCTTTTAAAATTTCTTCATTCAGAATCGCTTTTTTCTTTTTATGCAGGTCTTCCAGTTCCGCTGTCAGACGGTCATACTGTTCACGGTTCCGGCTGATTGCCTTCTCTGTTTTTGCTATTTTCTGTTCAAGTGTTTCCCTGTTCATGTTTCTTGCCATCACTGTCCTAAAAGTTGAGTACTGAACTTTTAAGACGTTTAATAATCATAGGACTATTATGGCACTGGTTGGAGGTAAAATCCAGATACGGACTATCTATCACTTACCATGTCAAAATCTTTTGCTTCTAATCGTACACGGTAAACCACAACACAAGTACCTTTATTCTCTAAGTCGATAAGAGTTAAAAAAATCCAAAAAGTCCTGAAATTGTACCTGCAATACATACAATATCTACTATATCTATTTTTATTCTTTTTCTACTATCAATTACCTTAGCTAACGCTTCTGTAACTCTATCTCTTTTCCAATATGCACATATATTCATAACTAATAGTAAAAACACTGGATAGTTTACTAAAAACCAAATCACATCTTCCATCAATTTCTCCTTTTTATCATTTTAGTGATCTTACCAGAAGCTGTCTTTTTCAGATTTTGTAAGAGGGTCAGGCCCCTTCTGTTTAACTTTCCTCTTTTCGTTTGTAAGTAGGCTTACACTTTTTAATTGTGAATTTACACTTCAGGATATTTCTGGAAATGGTATCCCCGTAATATGCCCCTGGTACTTATGCTCTGACTGTTTATCTATTTGCTGTTATCTGATTGCTTCTTTCATTTAATCTTCTTCTATCTTTATCCTTCATACCCGTTCGGATTATTCTTCTGCCATCTCCAAGAATCTTCACACATTTCTTTTATACCGTTTTCTGCTTTCCAGCCTAATTCTTTTGCTGCCTTTCCTGGATCGCAGTAGCATGTAGCAATATCACCGGGACGGCGATCTTTTATAACATATGGAACTTTCATACCTGTAGCAGCTTCAAAATTCTTTACAATATCTAATACACTATATCCTTTTCCGGTTCCTAAGTTATATACTTTAAGACCACATTTTTCATCTATTTTCTGAAGGGCTTTCACATGACCTTTTGCGAGGTCAACTACATGAATATAGTCACGTACTCCTGTTCCATCTGGTGTATCATAGTCGTTTCCGAATACTCCTAATTCTTTTAACTTGCCTACTGCTACCTGTGTTACGTATGGCATTAAATTGTTAGGGATTCCATTTGGATTCTCTCCCATGAGACCGCTTTTATGGGCTCCAATTGGGTTAAAGTAACGAAGTAGAATTATATTCCAAGTTTCATCTGCCTTATATATATCCATAAGGATCTGCTCTAGCATAGATTTAGACCAGCCATAAGGATTTGTACATAGACCTTTTGGACATTCTTCTGTGATCGGTACAAATGCAGGGTCACCATATACGGTTGCTGAAGATGAGAAAATAATATTTTTTACATTGTATTCTCTCAATTTCTGTAAAAGGATTAATGTTCCTGCAATATTGTTCTGGTAATACTCTAATGGTTTTGCGACAGATTCTCCTACGGACTTCAATCCTGCAAAATGAATACATGATTCAATATTTTCTTTTTTGAAAATGGTATCTAAAATAACTATATCTGAAATATCACCTTTATAAAACTTTACTTCTTTCCCTGTTATTCTTTTTACTCGATTTAATGCTTCTTCGCTGGAATTACTCAAATTATCAAGAACAACAACTTCCTTATTATTTTCTAATAACTCTACACAAGTATGACTTCCGATATATCCTGCTCCACCTGTTACTAATACTGCCATGATATTTTCCTCCGAATTATGTCACTATGTCTTTTTCGTGTTTTTATAATAATAAATGCTTTCTTCATCTTCTACAAAATGAAAAAATATTATCTAGTTGCCTCTTTTTTGATGACAACCTTTGCCGGTATATCATCCCCTCTCTGTTTCTTTAACTGACCATAATACCAGCCTAAAAAGCGGCCTACCTTACGTGCGTGGTCTACTGTCAAATTTACATTCGCTTCTCCGCGAAAACCGTCTGTTCCAAAGTATTTTCCCATCTTTTCCTCCAAGTATTTTTAATATATCTTTAATTCACTTCCTAATGGGTATCGAAGGATTCGAACCTTCGCTTTTCCCCTTCATATGTTATATCACAACACTTCTTTTTTCAATTCATTCCAAATGTTCATTTTAAAATTCCTAGCTTATTTTAGAAACTCTGCTTGATACTCTTATTTTCAATTATTCTTATTTATCTTGTATATCACATTGTTTTGAATATACAACATATCTACCCTGCTCTCTACTAAATATTGCATCATGCCTCTTATATACTTTTGTACATCAATTGGCAATAGCTTGTATTTCTTCCCTCCTCAGTGTTATAATTTAGTTACTGTTCACTCCGTTCACAGTAACGTGGCCAAAATTCATTCCAGATTGCCTGCGGCAATGGAATTTTGGCTTGTATGTCTCG
>ERZ772821.2296-NODE-2296-length-9965-cov-3.119576_pt1 | contig 9965 bp, 10 predicted proteins | sample MGYA00580859_ERZ772821 | MGnify/ENA primary metagenome ERZ772821 (study PRJEB29015, sample SAMEA2737674) | human gut metagenome | biome: human gut; feature: human-associated habitat; material: faeces | place: China | collected 2012 ...
ATCCGCATCGAGTGCTTCCTCGTTCCCGGCCACACCTGGGGCCACATGGTCTATCTCGTGGACGACCGCTATCTCTTCACCGGCGACACGATCTGGTTCGGCGCGGACGGCGGCTACAGCTTCATCTCCGCGCTGGCGGAGGATAACCGGCTGGCGGTGCGTTCGCTGGCAGAGCTGGAGGCAAAGCTCGAAGCGCGGAAGCTGCACCCGATGTTCCTCACCGGCCACACCGGCTGGACGGACAACTTCACCTTTGCCTTTGCGCATAAGGACAAGCTCTGCTCACCGTTCAAAAAGAGAGTGCACGACCCTTCCGCGCCCTATGATGCCTACGATGAGTCGGACGACACGGAGGAGCGGTCAAAGAGCGGCTATCTGAAGGGGGCCGGGCGATGAAGGACAACGAGCTGCAATTTGAGCGGAGCTGCCATGTGCTGTACTCCGGTCCCTGCAAAAAAGAAATTCGCGCACGGATCGCGCAGCACTATCCGGAGGCGGAGCGCGAGGCGGTCTGGGAGCGGGTCCAGCGGCAATATGTTGATTTTCTCTCCGACTGGCGCACCGACCTCGGCGGGAAGAAGAACTTCCACAACGGCAGCGGCGGCACCTATGACTGCATCGCCATCCTGAGCTATTATGTCGCGTGCAGGGATGTCACGTCCTTTCGCGAGATCGAGGAGATGGAGGAGGCTCTGGTCCTGCCTGCTTTCCGCAAGCTGAAATTCGTGGACTGCAACAAGCCGTTTTTCAAAAGACTGATGCATCGCGCCTTCTTAACGGCAAAGGGGCGCTGCGACAAATGGCACGATTACGAAATGACGGTCGCGCCCTACGAGAAGGACAAGCCGATCTATTATGAATTTACGGCCTGCCCTGCGGCGGAATTTGCCATCCGCAACGGGCTGACGGATATCATGCCCGCCCTGTGCAACGTGGATTATGCGGCCATGGAGCTGATCGGCGCGAAGCTGGTGCGGACGACGACCTGCGCAAACGGCTGTAAATGCGACTATACCATCTGCGGCAGCCGGGACCCATATCTGAAGGACCATCCCGAATACCGCGACGAGGCGGGCTACCGGCGGAACCGGTAGATGCATTTTGCGTTCGGCAGCGCTGAGGATCATGAAGTGAGGGCAATCTATGAACTACAAAATTGAGAAAAATACCGTACAGGAGACCCTGATCATCCCGCTCTATGCGCGGAAAATGTGCACGGAGCTGTACCCGAATCTCTACCGGGATGAGACGGCCGTCCGCCTGTTCGGGGAGATCGACTATGATTTTTCTGCGCTGGAGAAAAAGTCCCGGAGCCTGATGCAGCGCTTCGGTTTTCTGGAGGTCGCCATGCGCCAGAACGATCTGGCCTTTGAGGTGCGGGACTATCTGCGCGCGCACCCGAATGCGGCCGTTGTGAACCTCGGCTGCGGGCTGGATGCGACCGGCCGCAGCTGCGACAACGGCAGCTGTAAGCTTTACAATCTGGATTTCCCGGATGTCATCCGCGTGCGCGATGAGCTGCTGCCCGCCGGGCCGCGGGAGGAGAACATCCCGTGCGACCTGAACGACACGGCGTGGTTCGACCGCATCGACGCCTCCGGCGGCGCGATATTCTTTGCGGCGGGCGTGTTCTATTATTTTCTGAGGGAGCAGGTCCGGGCGCTCGTGCAGCGCATGGCGGCGGCCTTCCCCGGCGGCGTGCTGGTCTTTGACGCGGCCAACGAAAAGGCCGTCCGGCTGATGCTGAAAACATGGATCCGGGATGCGAAGATCAAGGACGTCGGCGCGTATTTTGCCGTTGCGGATGCCAAAGCCGAGCTTGGCCCGTGGGACAGCCGCCTGCAGATCTCCAGCCGGGGCTATATGCTGGGCTACCACGATCTGAAGGACCCGTCCGTCAGCGGCTTTTTCCGCGTCCTTGCGCGGGTCGGCGACCGCAGCATGAACATGCAGATCGTCAGGATCGGCTTTGGAGGCGAAATATGAAATACATCGGGATGCCCCTGGGAATGTGGGCGCTGTTTGCAGGGTCGTTCCGCAGACAGCTGACGGTCGTGTTCGGCTATGACGCCGCGGCGGCAAAGGAGATCATGAAAAGGGCGAAGCCGCAGTACCGGAAGCTCATTGCGAAGCTGCCCGCGTTTGAAAAGGCCGACCGGTTTCAGATGAACATCGTCAACTGCGCCATGCTCGGCGCGTTCATCTGCTCCATGCCGGAGCGTCCGGATGTGGAGCGCCTGACGGTCTATTATGCCGACGCGATGATGACAAAGCCGATGAAGTGGTTTTGCCGCAAGAGCGGAAAAAAGAAATTCACGGAAAAGGACATCGCGGGGATGCAGGCCACAGCCGCGCTGAAGGCGGCGGACCGCAACCCGTATTCTTGGAACATGGAATACTATGCCTACCCCGACGGCAGCGGCTATGAGGCGCGCTTTACGCAGTGCGGCATCTGCACGCTGATGAAGGAGCTGGGGCTTTATGACCTGACGCCGGCCCTCTGCCACCTGGACTACACCATGGCCGAGGCGGGTGAAACGGCGGATTTCGTGCGAGAGTATACGCTCGCCTCCGGCGGGCCGTACTGCGACTGCGGCTACAGGAGGAAAACCAGATGAGTCATTTTCATTCGATCGGAATATCGGAAAAGCTCGATGTGCCGCGGATCCGGAAGCTGCTGACGATCGGGCTGCTTGCGTCCCTGCTGCATCTTGCGGGGGATCTGATCCTTGGCTGAGGCACGGAGCAGGAATCGCTGACGGGAATTCTGCGGATGCTCTCTGCCTACACCGGCACGTCCGACGGCGGCATGGTGGCGCAGGTCTATGTGCAGAAATATCCCGGTGAGACCGGGGGACTCGTGCTGATCTCCACCGGCGGGCTGGACGCGAATACCATCAAGAGCCTGAAAAGGCAATACTTCTTTGCGCCGCTGGCACTGTGGTACCTGAAGCACTGCAACTGTGAAAAGCTGAAGCCGAAGCTCATCCGGCTCGGTATGAGCCATCTTCGCGGCGAAGGTCCCGAGGAGGCCGCCTATGCGCAGGATATGTTCGAGACGATCTTCCGGGGCTACAGGCAGGAGAAGGACGACTACTTTTCCGAAAATAATGCAGCGGGACCTCATCTGCCTGATGCACGAGCCGCGCATCGCCTATGTCTCCGGCGGCCATCTGACCACGGTCCTGCAGGCAGAAAAATTCATCGAAACGATCCGGGCGTTCCTGCCGTCACTGGGGAGTAACGCAGACAGGAGGGAATGGCAGTGATCGACATCATCTACCACGACGGCGCTTCGGCGGCGCCCGATCAGGCCGCGCAGAGCGGCGGCTTTGCGCAGGCGGACGGAAACGGCGAGATCCACTGCTATTCGTGGCTGGACGGCGTGAGCGCCATGCTGATGCGGCTCGAGATGGAGTCCTATACGGAGCTTCGCACGCAGAAGGGCCTGCTGGAGCTCAATTTCTGCGCCAACGGCCGCTTTGAAACGCGCTTCTCCCTGCGGGACCATGTGCTGCTGAAGCCGGGCGACATGGCCATCAGCTGCTATGACGGCGTGCATGGCTCGCGTTCCGAGTCGCATTTCCCGCTGGGCTATTATGAGGGCATCTGCCTTGAGGTCGATCCGGAGCGCGCCCGGCGCTGGGTCGAGCGCAATGCCCCGGCCTTCCGTGTCGATTTTTCCGCTCTGCAGCAGAATCTGCTGGGCGACAAGTGGTATCGCTGCAGCCCGGCGGGCCCGCGCTGCGAGCATGTGTTCCGGGAGCTGTATGAGTGCGCCGCCTATCTGGACCCTGCGTTCCTGCGGCTCAAGGTGCTGGAGCTTCTGATGCTGCTCAGCAGCATCCCGCGCGGGGCCGGGACGGATGCCTACTGCTCGGCCCGGCAGGCGGAGCTGATCCGCCATATCCGCGACCATCTGCTGACGGACCGCGAGGGCTATACCTCGCTTTCCCGGCTGGCGGCGGAGCACGAGATGTCCGTATCGCACCTGCAGAAGCTGTTCAAGCAAATTTACGGTGTGCCGGTCTATCACTACATCAAGGAATACCGGCTCGAGCAGGCGGCGGTCGAGCTCGTGCGCAGCGCAAGGCCCGTGACGGAGATCGCGCAGGATGCGGGCTATGACAATGCCAGCAAATTTTCGGCCTGCTTCAAGGAGCGCTACGGCGTGACACCGTCGCAGTACCGCACGGATGCAAAGGCAAAACAGAGCATCGGAACCAAAACGGAGTAGTCTGCGAGACGGAAATATGGTAGAGTATGCACTGGTTAGAGAACACTAACCAAGACAGCCCACGCAATTGCATCTTCGGCCTTCGCCGGACCCCAGTCGAATGCTCTCGATGAATTGTGCGGTGCTGTCCGATATAACCTGGAGGTGCATCATGAAAAAGAGAATTGCAGCAATCGTGTTATGTGTGTTCTGCCTGCTGGCCATTGCGGGCTGCTCGCAGAGCAAGCCGGATGCGCAGACCGCGCAGCCCACTGCGGCGCAGGAGACCGGCGACTATCTGACGACCATCAGCGGGACCTATGAGGAGCTGTTCCCGCAGCTGGCCAAGGCGGAGTACCGCGACCTGTGGATCGATGCCACGACGCCGCTCGTCGGCGCGGAGAACGCCGAGACCGCGACGGATACGCTGCTTGCCATGTGCATGGCAGAGCCCTACGGCCCGGAGGCTTCCGAAAAGTATGCGGCGGACCCCGAGAGCATGGCGTTCAACTGCTATTTCCGCGGCGGCGTGGACCGCTTCGTCATGGACGGCCACACCATTTCCGGTCTGGACGCGCAGGGCAATGAGGTCTTCTCCCATACCTATCACAAGCTCGACGAGGAAAATGAGAACGGCTTCCTGTTCTACCAGAGCGACGACGCGGATTCCGGCGACTTTACCTACTTCGCCTTCTCCCCGGACACGATGGAGACGACCTATCATCTGGAGTTCCGCTATGCCGAGGACCTCAGTGACCTGCAGAGTTGGTTCGAGGGCAATTATGCCTACTGGAACGCCGCTGCGATCGCCGTGGACTACGATCAGGAGACCATGAAGAACGTGATCGAGCTGTTCGTGACGGAGAACCTGACCGAAGCGGAGTAAAGAGGAAGCACAGCGCACCCGTTTTCCGGCGGGTGCGCTGAAAACCATGATTAACGATTTCAGAAAAAAGGAGGGGAACCCCCTTGAAGAAACGATCGGATCTGTCGCGGCTGATGGAGTATGCCGGGGGGCATCGGGTCTTTACCTATGTCTCCTGGGTCCTGTCGGCCTTGAGCGCGCTGGTGGCGCTGGTCCCGTTTTTGTACATCTGGATGATCCTGCGCGATGTGCTGAATGCCGCGCCGGATTATTTCCGGGCGGTCAACATCCCGCATTACGGCTGGATGGCGGTGCTGTTTGCTGCGCTGTCGTATCTCATCTATGTCTGCGCGCTGCTGTGCTCCCATCTGTCGGCCTTCCGCGTGGCGACGAACCTGCGGCTCGCCGTTTCGGAGCATCTTGCCCGGCTGCCGCTGGGCTTTACGGAGCGCTACGGCAGCGGCAAGCTCCGCAAGGTCATTCAGGAGAGCACCGGCGCGGCGGAGACCTATCTTGCCCATCAGCTGCCGGATCAGTATGCCGCCATGGCAACGCCGGTCGGCCTGCTGGTGCTGCTGTTCGTCTTTGACTGGCGGCTGGGCCTGCTGAGCCTTGTGCCGGTGGCCCTCGGCTTTGTGATCATGTCGGCCATGACCGGCAAGCGCATGGCGGAGAAAATGCGCCAGTACGGCAATGCACTTGCCGCCATGTCCGGCGAGGCCGTGGAATATGTCCGCGGCATTCCGGTCGTCAAGACGTTCGGCCAGTCCGTGTTTTCGTTCAAAAAGTTCAAGGCGACGATCGACGAATATGAAAAGTGGGTCATTGCCTACACGAAAGAGCTGCGGATGCCGATGCTCTTCTATACGGCGGCCATCAACGGCGTGTTTGCCTTCCTTATCGCGGGCGGCCTGCTGCTGACGAGAAACGGCGTTACCCCGGAATTCTTGCTGAATCTGCTGTTTTACATCATCATCACGCCGGTCATCTCGCTGACGCTGACGAAGATCATGTATATGAGCGAGAACAAGATGATCGTGGCCGATGCGCTGAGCCGCATCGACTCCGTGCTGGACGAGGCGCCTGTGTCCGTGAGTGAAAAGCCGCAGCACCCGAAGGACAGCTCGATCGCCCTGCATGATGTGCGGTTCAGCTATGACGGCAGGACGGACGTGATCCGCGGCGTTTCCATGGACATCCGCCCGGGACAGACCGTGGCGCTCGTCGGCCCGTCCGGCGGCGGCAAGTCCACGCTGGCAAGCCTCATCTGCCGCTTCTTCGACGTGGGCAGCGGCAGCATCTGCGTCGGCGGCGCGGACGTGCGCGATATCCCGAAGGAAGAGCTGATGGACACGGTCTCGTTCGTGTTCCAGAACAGCCGCCTGCTCAAGGGCAGCATCCTGGACAACGTCAAGCTGGGCAGGCCCGACGCCACGGAGGCAGAGGCGCTTTCCGCCCTGCGGGCTGCGCAGTGCATGGATATTATCGAGAAATTCCCGGACGGCATCCATACCGTCATCGGCTCGAAGGGCGTGTATCTCTCCGGCGGCGAGCAGCAGCGCATTGCCATTGCGCGCGCCATGCTGAAAAATGCCCCCATCCTGATCCTCGATGAGGCCACGGCCTTTGCCGACCCCGACAACGAGGCGAAGGTGCAGGCCGCGTTTGCGGAGCTGGCGAAGGGCAAGACCGTCGTTATGATCGCCCACCGTCTGTCTACCGTTGTGAACACCGACTGTATCTATGTGGTGCAGGACGGCAGGATCGCCGAGGCGGGCACGAAGGGCGACCTCTGCGCCCGGAACGGCCTGTTTGCAAAAATGTGGCAGGACTATCAGTCCTCGGTTCGCTGGAAGGTCGAAAAGGAGGGACCGGCATGCTGAAAAAGATCCAGAGAGCAACGGCAAGCTCCCCGGAGGGCACGCGGGGACTCGTCCGGGGCGTGCTGGCCTGCGCCGCGCAGAACATCGCCTTTATGCTGCCCACGAGCCTGCTGTATGCGCTCGTCCGCGACCTGATGGCGGGCGGCGCAGCGGGAAGGACCGCATTTTATGTCTGCGGCTGCGTTGCCTGCTTTGCCCTGATCCTTCTGACGACGTGGTTCCAGTATAACGGCACCTACTTTACGACCTATCAGGAGAGCGGTATCCGCCGCCTGACGCTCGCCGAGCGCCTGCGCAGACTTCCGCTGTCCTTCTTCGGCAAGCGCGACCTGGCCGACCTGACCAGCACCATCATGGCAGACTGTGAGGTGCTGGAGAAGACCTGCTCGCACTTCATTCCCGGCCTGTTCGGCTCGCTCATCTCCACGGTGCTCATCGCGCTGGGCCTGTTCCTCTTCGACTGGCGCATGGCGCTGGCGGCGCTGTGGGTCATCCCGGTATCTGCGGCCATCGTGCTCTGCAGCTATCGCGTGCAGGACCGCGTGCAGAGCAGGACCATGGCCGTGAAAATGACCTGCGCCGACGGCATTCAGGAGTATATCGAATCGATCCGCGACCTGAAGGCCAGCAATGCAGAGCAGGGCTATCTCGGCGGCCTTTCCCGGAAGATCCGTGCCGTGGAAAAGCAGACGATCGCGGCGGAGCTGACGAACGCCGTATTCGTGACCTCGGCCGGTACGGTCCTGAAGCTCGGCATCGCCTCCGTGGCGCTGACCGGCTCCGTGCTGCTGCTGAGCGGCCGCATCGACGTGCTGACGCTGTTCCTGTTCCTGCTCGTGGCTTCCCGCCTGTATGATCCGATGCAGGGCGCGCTGCAGAATCTGGCGGCGGTCATTGCCATGCGCACCAATGTGGGGCGGATGAACGAGATTCTGGACGCTCCCTTGCAGACCGGCAGCGAGCAGCTGACCAATCAGGGCTGCGATATCGTGTTCGACCATGTGGGCTTTGCCTACAACTCCGGCGAGACGGTCCTGAAGGACGTGTCCTTCACGGCAAAGCAGGGGCAGGTCACGGCCCTCGTCGGTCCGTCCGGCGGCGGCAAGACGACCGTGTCCCGGCTGGCGGCGCGCTTCTGGGACTATCAGAAGGGCAGCATCACGGTCGGCGGCATGGATGTTTCAAAGATCGACCCGGAAAAACTCATGAGCCTGTATTCCATCGTTTTCCAGGACGTCACGCTGTTTGACAATACCATTCTGGAGAATATCCGCCTCGGCCGCAAGGACGCGACGGATGAGGAGGTACTCGCGGCGGCAAAGCTTGCCAACTGCGACGAATTTGCCGAAAAGCTCCCGGACAAGTGGAACACCGACATCGGCGAAAACGGCTGCGCCCTTTCGGGCGGCGAGCGCCAGCGCATTTCCATTGCGCGCGCCTTCCTCAAGGATGCGCCCATCATCCTGCTCGACGAGGCGACGGCCAGTCTGGACGTCGAGAACGAGACGCTCATCCAGACGGCGCTGTCCCGCCTGATCCGCAACAAGACGGTCCTGATCATCGCGCACCGGATGCGTACCGTCGCGGGAGCGGACAAGATCGTCGTGCTGGCTGACGGCGTTGTGGCCGAGCAGGGGAGTCCCAACGAGCTTTATGCGAAGAACGGGCTTTACACCCACATGGTGGACCTGCAGAACGGCAGCCAGAACTGGTCACTTTGATTTACGCAGCACCGTATCGTTTTCAAACGAGAGCCCAGTGAAACGGGTCTCGTTTGAGAGCTTGTCAAAAACACTTTTTTGACAAGCTCAACTGCCGCAGAGCGTTTACTCTGCAGCAGCAAATTTGTTATGCCTGTTCGCCGGACTCGGAGGGGTCGATGACGGAATCGTCGTGGAAGACCCAGTCCTGCACGTTCAGAATGTCGTAGGTCGAGGGAGTGCGGCGGATGACGATCTTCGAAAGACCGGCGTTGATGATCATCCGGCGGCACATCGGGCAGGGGAGCAGGTCAGGGATCAGCTCGCCCGTGGCGACGTCGCGCCCGGCCAGATAGATCGTGCCGCCGATGCACTCGCTGCGCGCAGCGGAGATGATGGCGTTCATCTCGGCGTGGACGCTGCGGCAGAGCTCATAGCGCTCGCCGGCGGGGATGCCCAGCCGCTCGCGGATGCAGTAGCCAAGGTCGATGCAGTTGCTGCGGCCGCGCGGTGCGCCGTTGTAGCCCGTGGAAACGATCTCGTCGTTGCGGACGATGAGCGCCCCGGAGTGAGAGCGGCTGCAGGTAGAACGCTCCAGCACGGTCTCCGCGATGTCGAGGTAATAGCTTTCCTTATCGATGCGCCCCATGGCAGTGGCCTCCAATGATCGGAACATTGCCATTATTATACACCCTGCAGGAAAAAACTGCAAGCATTTTTCCGAAAAACGCGCCATTTTTGGCGAAAAAACAGCTCAAAAATGGGAGTTTTGCTCCACCAGATGAAAAATAACCGGTGAAGACCGGGGCTGCAATGGAGTGATGCTGCTTTAGAGCATACATTTTCCGCGGTGCAGATACTGCCCATTACGGTCGTGGAGAATTTTGCCCTCCCGGACGACGCAGGTGCCGCGCAGGTAGACCTCTGCGATATGGCCCGCGATCTGCGTGCCCTCATAGGGGGCATAGTCGACGTTTGCCGCCTGATCGGCTGCGGTGATGCAGCTCGTGCCGCGCGGGTCATATACGACGATGTCCGCGTCCGCGCCCGGCTGCAGCACGCCCTTGCGGGGGAAGAGACCGTAGAGCTTCGCGGGCGTTTCGGCCAGCACATCGGCCATGCGCTCGGCCGTGATGCGGCCTGCTGCGACGCCGTAGGTGAACAGCAGCGTGCCGCGCGTCTCCACGCCGGGCATGCCGCCGGGAATTTTCGTGAAGTCGCCGCGCCCGGCGTCCTTCTGCGCGAGGGTGAAGCTGCAGTGATCCGTCGAAACGGTCTGGATCTCGCCGTCGGCCAGCGCC
>ERZ772821.2298-NODE-2298-length-9935-cov-33.395648_pt1 | contig 9935 bp, 10 predicted proteins | sample MGYA00580859_ERZ772821 | MGnify/ENA primary metagenome ERZ772821 (study PRJEB29015, sample SAMEA2737674) | human gut metagenome | biome: human gut; feature: human-associated habitat; material: faeces | place: China | collected 2012 ...
CCCGGCCGCAAAGCCCGCGCACCAGCCGCCGTACCACCACATCGGCTGCCAGTTGGCGGCCATCTGGGGGGTGTGCAGCCGCGGGGCATCCTGCAAGGCGGCGGCGTCCACAAATCCGGCTCCGGTGCTGCGGCGGTAGGACACCGCCGAACCGGGCACGGTGAAATCAAAGACCGTCTGCATCTTACAGGGCCCCGTCACTGCGCATCTTGTCGTAGTTCAGCACGCCGGACAGGAAGGCCAGCGCCAGGCCCTGGCCCCAGCCCTGAATCCAGTCACGGCTGATGCCGCGGTAGCCCTCGCGGTCCTTCATGACGGCCGTGCCGCCCGAGACATGGAGCACCCGGCCATCCTCGCTGATGTTCTGCAGGATGCCGCCGATGGACTTATTGATATACTTGATGTGCAGCGGGTTGCCCTTGGCGATCATGGCCGCCGCAATGCCCGCCGAGGCGCTGATCTCCTCGTAGGATTCGGGGTCGTCCACGATGGTGCGCCACAGGCCGTTTTCGGTCTGGAGCAGCTTGAGGGCGGCCAGCTGGTCGTTGAGGCTGCCCACCACGTCGAGGAATTTGGGATAGAGGTAGCACTCCGGCAGGCGCAGCCCCACCTGGGACATCGTGTAGGCGGCCCAGGCGTTGGCGCGGCCCCAGAAGATGCCCGACATATGATCGCCGGTCAGGTTGTTGTAGCCGTGATAGTACAGCCCCGTGGCCGGGTCCTGCAGGTATTTGATATGCCAGTAATACTGGTTCAGCGCGTCGTCGATGAGGGCGGCGTCCTTGAGCAGCACGCCCATCCGCAGCAGGAAGAAGGCAGCCATGAACAGCGTGTCGGCCCAGGCCTGCTCGGGGAAATCGTTGTTGACCGAGACGGTGTGCTGCAATACCCGGTCACCGAACCGCAGGGCCTTGTTTTCCAGATAGTCCACCTTGCTCTTGGCGATGTTCAGGTACCGCTCGTCGCCGGTGTGCTCATACAGCGTGATGAGGCAATGTCCCATCGAGCAGGTGTTGACGGTCCACTCGGGCAGGCCCAGCTCGATGTATTCGTCCACACGGTCCTGCACGAGTTTGAGGTACTCCTGCTTGCCGGTGACCTCGTAGGCCTCGCAGATGCCGTAATAGGCCACACCGCAGGGCCAGTCCCAGGTCATGTCCATCCGCATCGTGCGCGCCACCACGGCGTCGATGGTCTGTTCGATCTGTGCTTTGTCAAAAATCAATCCTGCCATCTGATCATCTCTCCTTTTGCAATCCGGCCCCGCGGGCTCCTTCGACAGTTGCTTTTATTATGCACGCCGTCCCGGGCATCGTCTTGGCCTTTTCAGACGATTTCTGTGCAATTTCGATCATTTATAAATTGGGGCGTGGGGCGTTTTCTCCATGATTCAGGACGATTCTTCCATGTATTCCGGGCAGACTTGTCCGTTTCGCACAAATTATGCACTTTTGGTTTGTATGAACTGCACATAAATCGCCGTTTTTGGCAAAGAAGGGTGGTTTTTTCGGCGGACAGGGCGTATAATGGGGCCATTCTATCCGGAAGGAGAATCCGCCATGTCCCGGCCGCCGCGCACCGTCATTGAGTACCGCAACTATGAACTGCCCGCCGATTTTCCGATCCAGATGCTCAGCGGTGAGAACTGGCGCATCTCGGACGTGCCGTCCGGCGTGCTGCATTTCCACAACTGCCTGGAGATCGGCCTGTGTGAGAGTGACGGCGGATTCCTGGGGTTCCGCGGGGAGCAGCGGGCCTTCCGGGCGGGGGATGTGACGATCATTTCCGGCGATGTACCGCACACGACCTGGTCGGACCCCGGCACCGCGAGCAAGTGGAGTTATCTGCATCTGGACCCGTTCGAGCTGGTGCGGCCGCTCTTTCCGGCCGAGGCGCTGCCCAACGGCGAGCTGCTGCAGCAGGCCGTGCAGGGGCATTATTACATCCTTTCGCCGCAGGAATATCCGGCGGTGCAGTCGCTGGTCCGGTCCATGCTGGCCGAGATGCAGCAGCGCCAGATGGACTATGCGATCAGCGTGCGGGGGCTGTTCGTGGCGCTGGGCGTTGAGCTGATGCGGATCACCGCCCGGCGCGAGAGTGCCCGGCTGGCCGCGACGATCCCGGTGGCCCCGGCGCTGGAATACATCAACCGGCACTATATGGAGGATTTCCCCATCGAGACACTGGCCCGGCTGTGCGGCATGAGCCAGTCGCATTTCCGGCGGGTGTTCCGGGAACTGCTGTCGGTGGGGCCGCTGGAACACCTCAACCGCACCCGCATCCTCAAGGCCTGTTCGCTGATGCGGATGAGTGAGGATTCCATCCTGTCCATCTCGGGGCAGGTGGGGTTCCAGTCGCTGTCCAGCTTCAACCGGCATTTCCTGGCCGAGATGGGCACCACGCCCAGCCAGTGGCGCAGTGCGGCCGGCAACAATCCCAAGACTTCCATTCTCAAATACCGCGGCTGGATGACGCCGCCCAAGGACTGAGTCCGGGAGGGACCATGATGCAGGAGTATTGGATCACCGAATACGGCGCCGTCGCGGACGGCGTGACCAACTGTGCCGCCGCCATCCAGGCCGCGGTGGATGCCGCCGCACAGGCGGGCGGAGGCCGGGTCATGGTGCCGGCGGGGCGGTTTCTCAGCGGCAGCGTGATGCTGCGCTCCCATGTGGAGCTGCATCTGTGCAGCGGCGCGGTGCTGCAGTCCAGCCTGCGGCCCGAGGACATCCGCCCGTTCCGCCATGCCGACGCCGACGACGCGATGGACGGCTGGAACGGCGGCTTTTTTCTGGGGGCCTGCGGCGGGCAGGACATCACGATCTCGGGCAGCGGCGTCATTGACGGGCAGGGGCGCCGGGTATTTTTTGACCGCAACGAGGACAACGGGTTCGGGGAATGTCCCAAGGCCGCGGCGGCGTTCCGCCCGCGGATGATCCTGCTGGAGGACATCACCGACCTGACGATCCGGGACGTGACGCTGCGGGATGCGGCTTTCTGGACGCTGCACATGGCGGGATGCCGCCGCGTGCGCATCCGGGACATCCGCATTCTCAACGACGACCGGGGCGCCAACAACGACGGCATTGACCCGGACTGCTGCCAGGATGTGATCATCAGCGGCTGTCTGATCCACACCGGCGACGATGCGATCGTCGTCAAGGCGACCGGGCCGATGACCCGCCGGTACGGGCCCTGCTGCAACGTGACCATCACGAACTGCGTGCTGCACTCCCGGGATTCCGCGCTGAAGATCGGCACCGAGACCTGCGGCGACATCCGCAACATCACCTTCGGGGACTGTCTGGTGAAGGACTGTTCCCGGGCCGTCGGCATCTGGGTGCGGGACGGCGGCACCGTCGAGAACATCCAGGTCCACCATCTGGTCGGGGCCGTGCGGCGGTATGCCGACCGCTATTCGGTGCCGGGGGCCCCGGGCTGGTGGGGCAAGGGCGAAGCGCTCTTTGTCAACGCGACCCGGCGGGCCGGGCAGGACAACTTTCCCGGTGTGATCCGCAATGTCAGCTTTGACCACATCACGATGAAGGCGGAGAGCTGCCTGTTCTTTGCGGGGGAATCCTACGCCCCGCTGTACAACATCCGGGCCGAGGCGGTGGACCTGACGCTCTGCCGCCAGGGCACCCAGCCCGGCGGGCTGTTTGACGAACAGCCGTCGGCGCGGCATCTGTACCCCCATGAGATTCCGGCACTGTATGCGCGCTGTGTGCAAGGGCTGCGGGTGCGGGACTGCCGGGTGCGGTCGGGCGGACCGGGCGACTGGAGCGGCCGTCCGGCGCTGCTGGAGGACTGTCCCGGCGCCGTCGTCGAACTGGATGCCGAGTGAAAGGAGTCTGCCATGGAGGAAGCCACCCAGCCCAAGGTCTGCCGCTGTCTGCTGCGGGACATGACCGGGGAGAATGACTATCTGCGGAGTGTGGAGCGGTACCGCGCCACGATGCCGCGCCGTCTGCGCACCCCCGACGCGCTGTACGAGACGCGGCTTGCCTGCTGCCGGGACTGCGAGGCGCTGCAAAACGGCACCTGCATGCAGTGCGGCTGCTATGTGGAGATGCGCGCCGCCCGCAGCGACATGCACTGTCCGCTGACGGAGCCGCGCTGGTAAACAAAACGGCACGCCGGAAAAGCCTTCTGCGCTTTCCGGCGTGCCGTATTTTTGATGGAAGGGCGCACCTTCCCAGACCCTCGCCGGTCATGCCGAACAGCGGGGGTCCGGGGCAGGCGGATCAGTCCCTGCCGCAGGCGTGCAGGAACTCTTCGACGGTCAGGAAGACGCCCTCGTACCCCAGACGGGTACAGAGCTGCGTGACGTGGGGCGGGTCCAGACGGGCGGCCTGCAATGCCTCAGCGTCCGAAAAGACGCGGCGCGGCGTGCCTTCGGCCACCACGCGGCCCTGGGCCATGACGATGACCCGCTCAAAACATTCGGCCACAAAATCCATATCGTGCAAAATGGCCAGCACCAGCTTGCCGCGCTGCGACAGGGTGCGGACAATCTCGGCGATGTGGCGGCGGCCGCGCACATCCTGGGCGATGGTCGGCTCATCCAGGATCAGCACATCGGGGTCCATGGCCAGCACCGAGGCGATGGCCACCATCTTGCGCTCATAGAGTTCGAGGTCGTAGGGGTTGCGGTCCTCCAGGCCGGCCAGGCCGGTCATGGCGAGTGCTTCGCGGGACTTTTCCCGGGCGGTCTTTTCGTCCATGCCGATGTTCAGCGGGCCGAACATGACCTCGTCGAGGACGTTGTAGCGGAAGATCTGGTCGTCGGGGTTCTGGAACACATAACCGACCTGGGCGGCCAGCGATGCGACGGTGCGCCCGGCGATGTCCTCGCCGCGGAACCGAATGACGCCGCCTTCGGGCCGGAGCAGGCCCTTGAGCAGCTTGACAAGCGTCGTTTTGCCGGCGCCGTTCTGGCCGATGATGGCGGTGGGACGGGCGTCCAGCGTCAGGCTGATTTCATGGAGCACCGGCGTGCCGGGCCGGTAGGAGAAGCGCAGCTTTTCGATCTCAAAGAGAACGGGGCGGGTCTCCACGGGGACGGCGGGCGGCGGCTGGATGGACTCGACGCGGTGCAGGCGGCCGGCGGCCTCCTCGGCCGTGACGGGATAGCTTCCGTCCGGCAGGGCGGCGCCCAGCGCACGGCAGATCCGCGTGAATGCCGGGGGCTGCACCCCCAGCTCCTCGAGGTCGGTGCGGGAGAAGATCTTCTGCGGGGTATCAAAGGCGATCTGCCGGCCCTTGTGCAGCAGCAGGATGCGGTCGCAGTAGGCGGCAATCTTCTCGATCTTCTGCTCAATCATCAGGATGGTGATGCCGCTGCGGGCCAGCTTGTCCACGGTGCGGAACACTTCCTCGCTGCCCTGCGGGTCCAGCTGGGAGGTGGGTTCGTCCAGCACCAGGATGTCGGGGTTCATGACCAGCACGCTGGCGATGGCCACGCGCTGCATCTGGCCGCCCGAAAGGTCAAAGGGGTTGCGGTCGCGGTACTGCCAGATGTCCAGCAGTTTGAGGGCTTCCTCGGCGCGGCGGTGCATCTCCTCCCGGGGGACGCCCAGGTTCTGCATTCCGAAGGCAACTTCCTCATAGACGTTGTCCTTGGCGCCGGAAAGCTGGTTGAAGGGGTTCTGAAAGACAAGGCCCACCTTGCAGCACAGTTCCGAGATGGGGGTGGTCTCGGCGGGCAGGTCCTCGATCAGGACACGGCCGCCATAGGCGCCCTTGTAGAACTGGGGCACCAGACCGATCAGGGCCTGGCTCAGGGTGCTTTTGCCCGCGCCGTTCTCACCGACAATGCCGATGAACTCGCCCTTCTCGACCGTGAAGCTCAGCCCGTCCAGGGCCAGCGACTCGGTGTTGGGGTAGCGGTATTTGAGGTTTTCCACAGCAATCACAGGCATTGGACAATCCTCCACAGCAGTGCGGCCGCAATCATGGCAAGCAGCACGACAGTGATGGGGGTATCCCCGCGGTGCGGCGTGCGGTCGGCAAGGTAAGTTTTTTTCTGTTTGGCGGCAAATCCGCGCACTTCCAGCGCCACCGCGCGTTCCCGGGTGTTGATGAGCGAGCTCATGACCACCGGCGAGATCAGCGGCAGGAAGGCCTTGGCGCGGGTCAGCAGACTGCCCTCGGTTTCCAGGCCGCGGCTGCGCTGGGCATCGGTGATGGTGTTCATCGTGCCGGTCATCTGGGGCACGATCTGGAACACCGAGGTGATGATGTAGCCCATCCGGCGGGAGAAACCGCGCTTTTCCAGTTCCTCGACCAGCTCGGAGGGCTTGGCCGAGAGCACCAGAATCGCAAAGGAGAGCAGCATGTTCAAAACGTTGCAGCCGATGTGCAGCGCATACAGCAGACCCTCGCGGTAAAAGTGCAGCGGTCCGATGCTGAACAGGATGTTGCGGTTGCTCTGGTTGAACAGGCCATGGATCAGAAAGATGGTGATCAGGATCGTGAAGGAGAAGGCTATCAGCGGAACCACCCGCTTGAGCAGCCTGCCGCTGGCCAGCACCGCCAGACTGAGGGCGATGAAGATGGCAAAAAAGGACAGCTTGCCCACCAGCAGCGGCACACTGATGGCCGTGGCAATGTACGCCAGCTTGGTAAAGGGATGAACCTTGCACAGCCAGCTGCCGTTATCCACATAAAGACTGATACTTTTCATAGCTTACTCGAGGTGTTCGATCTTGGCGTTGGCGTCGTAGAGGGCCGTCAGTTTGCGGGGCAGGCCCTTGAGGACAAAGTAGACAACGATGAGGGTGATGATCTTGTCGGGAACATCGACGACGATCTCATCCAGGAAGGAGCCCAGCAGGGTGGAAAGGCCGGCGGCCTGGGTGGCGGCGAACACCATATCGCCCCAGACATTGCCGGTGGTGCCGCCCCAGAAGATGACGTTGAGCGGGGTGGAGATCAGCACGGCCACAAAGCCGGCCACGCAGGCGGTGATGAGCGCCTTGGGGAAGGACTTCATGAAGCCCAGGCGCGCCATGATGCCGGCGGCCAGGCCGATGCCCAGGCTGGTCAGCGCATAGATCAGCGTGATGTTGTCGCCGGCGGTCAACCCGTAAATCAGGTTGTTGGCCGCGCCGCAGATGCCGCCGATGATGGGGCCGCCCAGGCAGCCGCCGATGCAGGTGCCGATGGAATCCAGCCAGAGGGGCAGTTTGAGCAGGCTGGCGAACATCTTGCCCAGATAGTTGATGCCGATGCAGGCCGGGATCAGAACGATCGTTGCCGCATCAAATTTGGTCTTGAACAGATTCACGGGATATTCCTCCTTTATATTCTTCCGGTTCAGGCCCGGGAAGATCCTTGATGAAACACATCCAGCGCATCGAGCGCCGTGCAGATTTCCAGATGCTCACCGGCGGCAGCCGCCTGCTCGCCGTTCTGGTAGCGGCCCACGCTCTCGGCGACGTTCTTGTGGAAGCCCGCCACCACGTTGAGGATGGACGCACAGCGCACGCCCCGCAGCCGGCCCACGACCAGCATGGTCGCGGTCTCCATGTCGGAGGCGATGACGCCGCGGCGGGACCAGGTCTCGTACAGGGCGGGGTTGTCGTCGCGGTACATGCAGTCATGGCTGCGCGCAATGCCGATCTGATAAGGTGCCTGCTGCCGCCGGGCCGCCGTGCGGCAGGCGTTGAGCAGGTCCAGGTCGGGCACGGCGGGGTATTCGGCGGGCAGATACCCCGCCGAGGTGCCGTCGTCCCGCACCGCGCCGCAGACCAGCACCAGATCGCCCAGATCCAGCGTCGGGGTCAGGGCGCCGCAGCTGCCGATGCGGATCATCTGCCGCACACCGGTGCGGGCCAGCTCCTCGACGGCAATCGCCGTGGACGGACCGCCCATGCCGGTGGAGATGATGAGCACCGGGCGTCCCTTCCAGAGTCCGCGGACGCTCTTGTACTCCCGGTTGAACATCAGTTCCTCGGGCTGCTCCAGCAGCGCCGCCACCCGGTCCACCCGGGCCGGATCGCCGGGCAGGATCGCGTCCTCAATGCCGAGATCCTCCGGCAGCTGAATATGTGCCATACGAACGGCCATGACAATCGCTTCCTTTTTGAATATTTTGTGGTGTTTTGTTTAGTTTCTCCGGTATTGTTATTAAAGTAACACCTCCGCCGTCAAAAGTCAAACCTTGTCAATTCCCGGCGCGGTGCGGTATACTGAATCTGAAAATGCCGTCTGGTGCGGCGCGAAACAAAGGAGGAGTCCGCCATGTCCAACCATGATCTGCTGCTGGTGATTGATCTGCAGAACGTCTACACCGAGGGCCAGCCCTGGGCCTGCTGCCATATCCGGCAGGCCGCCCGCAACATCCGCAGGCTGCTGGATGCCGGCGTCTGCGGCGAGGTCCTGTTCACCCGCTTTGTGCCGCCCGCGCAGCCGGAAGGGATGTGGCGGGAGTACAACCGCGTGAATGCGGCCGTCAACGCCGACGCCTTTGCCAACGCGATGCTGCCCGAGATGGCCCCTTATCTGGAGCGGTATCCGCTGCTCGACAAGTCGGTCTATTCGTCCTTTTCGATTCCGAAGGTGCGGGAGGCCGCGGCCCGGGCCGACCGGGTGGTGGTGACCGGCGTGGTGGCGGAATGCTGTGTGCTGTCCACCGTGCTGGCGGGCATTGATCTGGGGCACCGGATGGTCTATCTGACCGACGCGGTGGCCGGCGTGACGCCGGAATCCGAGGCGCAGGCCGAAGCCATTGTCTCCTACCTGACGGTGCCCCACACCGAGGTGCTGACCACCGGGGCGTATCTGGAGCAGAGCCGGTAATTTTTTCCCTCCCCTATATCATAGCGTACCGCAGGCATTGGCACAAGCGTTCCGGCAACTTTTTCCACAAAAAAATACAGGCTTCCCGGGAAAGTTCCGGGAAGTCTGCCAGTTCAGCGGGATTTGGCGGCGCGCGGCGCGGTCAGCCGATAGCTCTCGGCGATCAGGTCAAAGATCTGGTCGGCGGTCATGCTGCCGTCCAGCACAATGCCGATCCAGTGGCGCTTGTTCATATGGTAGGCGGGCACGACGGCCGGGTAGGTCTGTTTCCAGAAATCGCCCCAGGCCGGTTCCGCCTTGACGTTGACCCACAGCCGGCCCTGCCGCTCAAAGATCAGCGCGTAGGACCGCCGGTTGGTGCGGTGCCGCATCACCGTCCAGTTGGGGTCGTCGAAGGGATAGTCCTCGTAACTGTCGGGCAGCCGGCCGCACAGGGCAATGAGGTCGGCGCGGTTGAGCGGCGGGTTCAATAGCGTTCGCGGCGCATCATCCAGTCCTCACAGACTGCCTGCGCGGCCTCCGCGGTCCTGGCAACGCAGGAAAAATACTCCCCGCGCTCCGAACAGTAATCATAACGGACACCGCCGCTGACCGGAACCCAGCGTTCCTGCCCCGGCAGAAGAAAAGCAATCTCCACGTCACAGCACTCCCCATCGGATTTTGCGGGCCTGCGGCCCGCTTTGTATCATACCACGGCCGGGACGTTTTGCCCATGGAGAAAACGCCCCGGCCCTGCCTGTCACTTTGTTGCATCGGCGATCCCGCACTCGATGGCGACCTTGAGCACGCCGTCGCGGTGATGTTCAAACAGATCATACGCGCGGTCGATCTCCCGCAGCGGGAAGGTGTGGGTGATCAGCGGCGTGGTGTCCAGCCGGCCCGCCGCGATCAGGTCCAGGATCTCGCCGCAGTGGCAGCCGTCCACGCCGCCCGTCTTGAAGGTCAGGTTCTTGCCGTACATCCGGGGCAGCGGCAGCGTCTGCGGTTCGTCATAGAGGGCCACCACCGTCACCACGGCGTTGGGCCGGGCACATTCCCAGGCCAGGCGGAAGGTGTCGGGGCTGCCCGCCACCTCCAGCACCGCATCGGCGCCGCTGTGGCGGCTGTTGGCACGGACAACCTCCGGCAGGCCC